>OLNL01000335.1_pt1 | contig 52722 bp, 65 predicted proteins | sample 1672181 | NCBI WGS metagenome assembly OLNL01 (sample SAMEA3136656, study PRJEB25190) | human gut metagenome | biome: human gut; feature: human-associated habitat; material: faeces | place: Austria | collected 2013
AATCTTTAGAATCCATTGGATATACTTCAAGACCGATCAGTTTAAAATATTTCTTCGCGATCTTACATGCTTCTCCGATATATTCAACACTTGATTTGTTAGGACTTTCTCCTGTTAAGATCAGAACTTCTTCCAGTCCTGTCGCTGCGATCGCCTGCATTTCTTTTTCAATCTCTTCATAATTAAGCTGTGCACGTTTAATCTTATTGTGACAGTTAAATCCACAATAAACACAATAGTTTTCACAGTAGTTTGCTATATATAATGGAGTAAAGATTGCTACAGAATTTCCAAAATGTTTTCTTGTCTCTTTCTGTGCTTTCTGTGCGATCTCCTCTAAGAATGGTAGTGCTGCTGGTGATAATAATGCTTTAAAATTATCAACAGAACAAGTTTCGGCTGCCAATGCTTCCTTCACATCTTCTGCAGTATAAATATCTGCGTCGTAACTGTTCATCTCCGCAATGACACGGTCCATGATATCAGAATCAATTGCTTCCATGTCATCGGTATATTTCATATGATCTGTATTTTCATCAATTCTTACACTCATGATTAGTCCTCCAAAAATCCTGTTAATGGTGATGATGCACTAGAACCTTTTTCAATGACTCTTCCAAGTCCTGCAAGATACGCACTTCTTCCTGCTTCGATTGCATTCTTAAATGCTTCTGCCATAGCTGGAATATCTCCTGCTGTTGCAATTGCTGTATTTACCATAACAGCATCTGCTCCCATTTCCATTGCCTCACATGCCTGTGATGGTTTTCCGATTCCTGCATCTACAATGATCGGAAGATCAATCTCATCAATTAAGATCTGGACAAAGTCTTTTGTACAGATTCCTTTGTTAGATCCAATTGGTGATCCAAGAGGCATGATTGCTGCCGCTCCTGCATTTACAAGATCTCTTGCTGCATTTAAATCTGGATACATATATGGCATAACAACAAATCCTTCTTTGGCAAGGATTTCTGTCGCTTTGATCGTTTCATAGTTATCTGGAAGCAGATATTTGGAGTCATGAATCACTTCGATCTTAATAAAATCTCCACATCCAACTTCTCTTGCAAGTCTTGCGATACGAACTGCTTCTTCTGCATTTCTTGCCCCAGATGTATTTGGAAGAAGTGTGACACCTTCTGGAATATAGTCAAGAATATTGGCTGTATCATTTGTGTTTGTTCTTCGAAGTGCCAGCGTAATGATCTGTGCTCCTGCATTCTGCACTGCTGCATTGATCAGATCTAAGGAATATTTCCCTGATCCTAAGATAAATCTTGAGTCAAACTCATGTCCACCGATGATTAACTTGTCCTGTTTCATGTTATTCTCCTTTATATATGTATAATTTATTGTCTTTTTTGCTTTCTGTTATCTTCTGATCATCCACCTCCAACAAATGCTACAACCTCTAATGTATCACTGTCACTTAGAATTACATTGGAGTATTCTCCTTTCGGAACAATCTCCCCATTTTTTTCCACTGCAATTCTCTTATCCGAAAATCCTTCCTGTGTTAAAAAATCAGATAGTGCAACTGGTTCTTTTAATGCTTTTATCTCGCCATTTAAACGCATCTGCTTCCTCCTTCTTCCTGCTTTCTTTTAAAGGCATAAAAAAGGGGTCCACGAAGAAGCTTCACACCCAGGGTGGTGTGCCCCTTTGTGGACCCGATCATTTTAGATTCACTCTATTTGTAGACTACCATATTGATATTTTTTTGTCAAGTCATTCCTTTGTTCTAAAAAGAAAAGCCTTAAACACAATCGTGCTTAAGGCTTATGACTCCAACGAGAATCGAACTCGTGATTCGACCTTGAGAGGGCAATTTTATAAATTTCTTTCCTTTATTTCAACGATTTTATACCGCCTTTGCAAAATAATTTTGTAAAAAATATGTATATAATTCACATTCTAATATTGTTTTGGTGGCGAAATTGGTGGCGAAGTTTTATTTAATAGCAAGATACTTCATTGATACATAGTTTTGTAGCTACTTTTTGCAATAAAAAAAGACCAGGGAAAATCCCTGGTCAAATCATTATCCTGTAATTCCATCTGCAATTGCTTTTGCAATTTTTTTATACCCTACTTTTTTATAAAGATTATAGTCATCTCGATCATCAACAAAGCATACCTCAATCAGGATTGCTTTATTGATCGTGTGATTCAGGTAGTATAAATTGCCTGTTGTTTTGATTCCTCGGTTTGTAAATCCCAGCTTTTTCATGTTTGCCAAGATTCTGTTTCCTGTTGTCTTTTTAATGCCCTCTTCTTTTGTGCACCAGATTTCTGTACCTGCTATCTTTTTATCTCCTTTTCGGTCGTTTCTGCCACTGTTCAAATGGATTGATACATCGAGTGCTGCTTTTCTTTTGTTACATTTTGCACAGATCTTTTTCAGAACATCGTTTTGACTAGTTCCGTTGCTGACCGTGCAGTTATATGCTTTGTGCCCTTTTTTCTTTAATAGCCTTACAACCTCTTTGCAGATTTTTCTATCTTCTCTGCTCTCATCCAATAAGTCACTTGCTCCACACGCGATCTTACCACTTGGATTATGACCACCATGAATATTATATACTGCCATTTATTCTTCCTCCTGATCTTTATTTACTACTTTATCTGCTACTTCTAAACCTTTGATCAATACTTTTGGTACGTCATATCCTGCCTTTACTAAATTCTCAACAATAGATCTAATTTCATTGATCAATAAAGAAGCAAGTACAAACCAGCCGAGTAATGTCGTGATTCCTAAATTTATACCTATTGCTTTTCCGATTTCAACAAAAATTGCCGATGCCCCAAATGCTACCATGATCATGATCCAATATCCTAATTTTTTCATGACACCCATCCAGCCAATTCGAGAACTTACTTTTCCTGCCATCTTTGCACCGAGCCAACCTGTGAACTGATCTGCTACATTCAACCCTAAATAAGCAATGAAAAGAAACCAGTGTTCTCCGAGCACATAGCTTAATACTGCTACAATTGAACCTGTTACTACATTATATGTGTCAATTACATTGTTTGTCATTTTCTTCATTTCCCTCACTTTCCTTTCTTTGAAGAAAGATTATTTTGCTGCATAAAAATAAGACCTCTGTGGGTCTTGCTCTAATACTATTCATTTTCCCTCCTTATCATCCTAATTGATTTAACACTTCCGATCTAAATTCTTCTGGAATATTTGCCCCATATGTCACGTTGTTTAATGTATCTATATCTTTTATCGAATTGATATAAATTTTTAACGAATTTAAATACACCCTGTGATACATTACATGATAATCCATTGCTTCTTTCAGTCTCAGGATGTCTTCTTTGCTAAATATCGTGTCAACTTCATCGTCTGCATGGTATGGTAATAATGTATCACCATTGTTTGCACGTGCTGCAAGTAAATTTATATATGTCTGATTTTGCTCTGTAAATGAAAAATGACCTTTGACTGCGTTTAATTCAAGGTCTAATCCTCTTGTTATGATCTGATTGCATTCATTGGTCATTTCTTTTATTTTTCCAGATCTTATAAATTCAAGATCCTTTGTATTTTCTTTTTTCTTTTCTGTATCATTGGATACTTCCTGCTCCTGGTTAAGTGCCGTGATGATCCCATCATAAATACTCTTGGATGTTATTTCTTCCAGAATTACAGTTTCGTAGTCCCCTGCTTCTTTTGGCATATCATCCCAGTCTTTTACGTGGTAGATTCTAATACCATTTCTTTGTATAATTCCTTGCGGATTATCATCTTTATTACATCTTAAAAACATTTTTGCATTTTGATCATATTTTACATATTGTAATTGTTCATATGCATCAATGATTTTTCCATTTTTTACTGCCTTATACATAGTCTTTCCTTTCCGAAAAGGTTAGAGTACAATTCTTCCATGTTTTTGATTGTATAATATGCGTTAAAATGTCTTGCGTATGATCTCCAACTCTGAAAAGCACTCCACGCATCCTTTTCTGTCATTCTTCCAGCCTCACAGAATTTCTTTAACTTCTTTAGTTTTCTCCTTTCTCTTGTTACACTTTTCTTGTAAATTTTCTTTACAATCTTTCCTGATGGTGTCAAGAAGAATCTTCCTTTCAACCATGTAAAACCATGACTAAGTTTTACTATTTGAGTCTTTTTGTCATTCAGAATAATTCCAAGTTTTTTACATTCCTCTTTTATGACATTCAGGCATTGTTTTAAATATTTTTTATCTGGATGAATCAAATAGCCATCATCCATATATCTACCATAACATTTCACTTTTAGTTCTTCTTTAATCAAATGATCCAATTTATTACATGATGCAAGTGCTAGTGTTTGGCTGATCTGTGATCCAAGTCCAAGCCCTTTGTTTCCTTGAAAGCAATCAATAAAATGATTTATCAAATCAATAGTCCTTTGATCTTTAAATGATTTTTGAACGATTTCTTTAATCACATCATGTGATACATTATCAAAAAACTTGCTAAAATCAAATAACAAAATATAGCCATCTGTGCCATATTTTCTATAATGATATTGTAAATGTCTAATCATACGATTCATAGCAAAATGATATCCTTTGTTTTTGATTGATGCTCCATTGTCATAGATAAAGCTTCTTTCAATCACTGGTACTAACGCGTGATCGCAAAGGCACCTTTGAACAATGCGTTCTTCAATCTTCACGCTTTTAATCTTCCGCTTTTTCCCTCTTTCAAATAAATCAAATTCACAGAATCCTTTGCTTCTAAATTTTCCATTCATCAATTCTTTTCTCGTTTGATAAACATTTAACGGTGCTTGTACGATGTATTTTTGTGTTGATGCCTTCCATCCAACATTTCTTCTACATCGAATATAAGATTTATAAAGATTTTCATAAGAAAAAAGCTCATTAAAAGAAAGAAGCTTTTTCTTTTTCTTAACTTCTCTTCTTTCTTTTCTTCTTTTATATCTTACTTCTTTTCTCTCTTCGCTCGTCATATTTACCTCTTATTCATTTGTACAGATATAATCCTGATTTTCCGCATATCTGCATAGCGATACTGGGAATGAAACGGAAGATTATCAGGCAACTTCCGCCATGCAAGCAGCGTCCTCCCAATCGCATCAAATGTTATATTTACCTTTTTAGGAAGGTCATATTCTCCTTCTATCTTCTATTCTCACTGCTTTCGCCTTGTGGTTACTTGGTCTGAAAAAATAGAATCCAACGCACACGCCATAGCCGCCGGTAGCATTATTACTATTGATATTACCATTGTTATTGACATTGCGAAAAGACACCGCACCGCCTGCATCCGCAGACCTCAGTGTCACACAGAATATAACCTGTTTTTAATTATTTTAAGAATTTTTGAAATCTTTTTCTGTCTTTTGTCATAGCACCTTTAATCAAATTAATCTGAGTTGCTATTAACTCTGACCATTCTTCTAAAACCTTCGTTTCAAAATGTATTAATTCATATGCAACCTCAATCTGTGATACTAAATTTTGACATTCCACATATGCTTTTAAGAAAAACTCTCTTCTTATTTGAACTTCTCTTGCATTTGTCGGATAAATGCTGTTTGCCTTTTTGGTGTTTGCATATATTTGCGTTGCAGCATCTGCAAGATGTTGTCCCAAATAAAATGTATACCTTTTAGGAATTGTATTTACACAACGCCTAATTGTATATATTTCAAGCTTTCTTGCGTTATTTAAAAACTCCATTTCTGAAAGTCCTCTTTGGCTTTTGATCACGCTCATTACTTCATCCTCCATGTGTCAGTATATCATATTTTTGTTTTTGAATCGACCGCCTTACGGCGGTTAATATATTGACTGCTTTTTTTCTGCCGGGACATAGCCCGGCAGATAATCTGATTAAACCGAGAAGCCAACGCACACGCCATAGCCGCCGGTAGCATAATTACTACCGATATTACCATTGTTACCGACATTGCGAAAAGACACCGCACCGCCTGCATCCGCAGACCTCAGCCAATATTCCCATGCTGATCCAGTACCGTTATAGATGCACTTTTTCCTCGAATTGTTGTCAGTGTAGCATGAGAACGTCACTTCTTCTGCTTCTGTTGAAACTTCGTTTTTATAAGGAACTGCCGTTAGCTCAGCTCCCACTTCACAAATTGACGGAATTCTCAAGTGATCCTGTGATGTTGTTATCGTCGTTGATTGGTTTCCGGCACTTGCCAGCGTATCCGACAACGCGATAAAGTTTCTCCATTGCGGTGGCAGAATAGGATATAATGTTTTATTCATCCATTCTCTTAGCGCGCTTTTATCCCATCCTCCTTTATTCGTTGCGGTCTTATTCATTTGTTGTCTGATTCCGAGCACGCCAATCATGTAGAAATCACCATTCGTCATTCCTGTTCCCGATGACAATGCGTAATGTCCTTTGGAATGATATCTAAATACAATACTTTCGTCCGGAATAATCTCGTTCTCTTTTGCTTTCTGCGGTACCATTTTGATTAATGCCGCCGGGGTGAATCCGTATTCTACAGCTTTACCCATTTTAAAAATTGAGTAAAACTCTCCGAACGTGTATGCGGATTTATCTTTTGGATCATCACTGTAAGCATAGTCATACTGTGTTAAATCCTTGATCTGTCCTGGTAGCTGTGGGTAGATGTACGTTGCGTTAATGTCCATGTCTTGCGTAACGTCGTCCGCTGTCTTGTCCCATCCAATCCATACATATCCGGATTTTTCAAGGTCTTTTCCTTCGTAGATACAAGATCCATGAGCTTTTACATTATGGATCTCGATTACTTCTCCTTCGTTCAGGTATCTTACAACGTATGCCCTTGTCTGTGATGTAAACAATGCTGTTACCGTTGTATCTTGTGTGATATTTTCAATCGGCACGTCCCATTTGAAGAAAGTATACACATTATCCTGGTCCGGTTCTTTGATCGGTGTCCCGATATATCCTGCCTGGATTGGATCTTGTGCAGCTCCTCCGTGTTCAACCTTTTGTGTATTCAGCGTTGTTCCATCCCAGTTCTTAAATGTTACTGTATGCTCTTCCAATAGCTGACCGTATGTAAATGTTACTGTTTTAATCGCATCTGTCAGTTCTTTGTATTTTGTTGGCGAAATTCCATCAAAATAAACAGATCCAGTTAATACTCCGTTTTCTGTATTGTGACCATCGTCGTCAATACCATTCGCTTCGTGTAATCTCATTAATGTCCAGTAGGCTTTGACTGTTGTTCTCCAATCAATGTCAATCAATCTCACTCTTGTCAGGTTTTCCGCGTTCATGGCAATTGTTAAAGTGTCAAGTGCTGGGCTTCCTGAAACATTCAATGTTGTTAAAAGATTGTACGCTTGTAATGTAAATTCTTTTACATACATCAGGTTTTTTGCAAAAATTGATGTAACTGCATTCAGTTTTGCTTTTTGCAATCGCTGGTATGGTGCAAATGTGACGCCTGTGATTCCGCTTCCTCTTGTATAGCACTCTTTTACGTTAATGTTATTGCTAAGATCTAGCTCCTGCACCAGTGCTGGGCAGTTTTCAACATTGATGTACTCCAAGGATGTCGCGTTTTTTACAGTTACTTCTTTCATATTTGTATTAACGTACCCATCTGCACTTGAGCCGATCTGTGCTCGTTTTAGTTTTTTACAACTTGCAATGTCTGTGTATCCAGGATATAAGCATGACAGGTCTCCAAGATCCTGAATAAATGCAGCGTTTCTAATATAGATTTCTGTGTCATTCATCTGCGGTACGCCCAACTGTAATTCAACTGCTTTTCCCGCCGTTGTTCGTTTCTGCGTCGTTCCGGACCCAGCTTTTACAGTTATCCATAAGTCACTGTAAGGTGTGATCGTCATCTTGCTTTCTGGTGTGATCACAAGATTCCCACTTGTTGGTGTGTACCCTCGAATCGTTGCGCTTTCTGCCGTTGCGTAGGGGCTTATAAAGTAAGAGCTCATAAATGCTCTTTGGTAGTGTAAAAACTGTCGCCTTTGCAGTCTCTTCTGTCCATTCAGCATCGGAATGTATGCAGACGTTCCAAGGACTGTGTATGTTTTAATGTCTTTCCGCCACACATCTTCAATCCATAGTGATTCTGCTGCAAGCGACTGTATTTCTTCGCAGTGATCTGCAAACGCATCAAGATCCCATGCTCCAGCATTTTCACGATTGATGTACATGCTTGCCAATTCCTGCGGAAACGCTTTCCACATCATCTGAAAGACGGTTGCATCTGCTGCGTTAAATACGTCTCTGGTTCCAATCTTATCGTAATCCATGTACCCATACTTAAGTGTTAAGCCACCCTCGTTGTCGTTCCCCATTGCTGTATCATTATCATACGCAAAACATAGATTCCATTTTCCAGATAATTTACTGTATCCCCAGAAAGTGTTCTTCGCTCTGTTGTCGACCTGGCTAAATACCAGAGTTATCAGCACGTGCCACATTACCGAATCTACGATCATGTGGTCTGCTGCCTCTTTCCTGAATTTTGCAATCCTGTATTCTTTTGAATCCACCGAAAAAGCCTGGCCGTCAATTGTTACTACGCTTGTCAGCGTTTTGTTCGTTGCTGCGTCTGCGTTGCAAGATACTACCCATGTCAGAAAGTCCTGCCACAATTGCTTTGCTTCTTCTTCGTTTTGTGATTCTGCGAGGTGCCTGAATTCAAAATTTGTATCTCCGTCCCATGTTTCTGTCGAAAGATCAGCAGACTTCATTCGGCACTGATCAGATGTATTGTTTGCTACCTCAATGACAATTACATCGTCTGTCTCATTTTGTGCAAAAACATCTAAATTCTTCTTCGAATTGTTGATATTCCCCAGCGAATAGAAAACTGTTTCATCTGGCGCTACCGTCATCGGCCCAACCTGTACCGCTTCGTTTCCGGTATTATGGAAAAACAAAGCTGCCATGTGCCCCTCTACTGTATCTCTTACCTTTTTATTCGCTTGTTTTGCTGGCCGTGTATATGGCTGATATGTATTGTACCAGTCAGATACTAAGATATTATTGATATGCTCCTGTGATGCCACGTTTGTTTTGAAATTCAGGTAATTGACTCCAATAGAATTATCTGTCATGGCATATGTATCAATATGGCTTCCATCTTCAAGATCAAATCCGTTTTTAAAATTAAAATCTTCATTGCATCCGGCCTGTACATATCCAAGGGATGATGTACCCTGTGCCTTCTGTTCTACGTTTGTTGCAGTCCATGAATGTGCTGCGCCACCTTTTACATATTTATGTGTAACGCTTCCTGTGATCTTCTGGCTTTTTGCCGTTGATACATTCGGAGCATGCCATGTAAAAACGTGCAGACCTGGATTGAGTGTTGCAACCTTATCTGGATCCAGGTTCCCAGAAGAATCATAAATCTGATTCCTGTCATGTCTTGCCGTGATCTCAGCCCCATCTTTCCCATCTGCGCAGAAGTTTGCCTTGATCTCGTCTGTTGTAAGATCTCGACTGTATACTCTAATCATGTAGATAACCACATCACAATCATCAGACCCGATTGTGATTCCTACAGGTGTTGTCTGTTTCAAGTTGTCATTGCTTGCATAGATTGCTGCTTTTGCTGGTGTTCCTCTTTCCCACAGCATCACCAGGCGATTTTCTGAATCCGGTTCAATGTTCACTTCTGCTTCTGTCTTGTACCCCTCACATAATGGATATTCAAGCGTTGTCTGCTCGGTTTTCACTGTCATCGAATTGGCTTTCATACTTAATCCAATGTTGTTATTCATGCATGTAATTGCCTGCGCATCAAACAATGAGCTGTTTTCAACCTTGTAAATAAATTTAAAGTTTCGCCCATCTTTTCTTGCATCCGTTCCAAACAATTTATAATCCAGTGTAATCCTGTCACCTTTTACTACCTTGATACATCGGATTCCTTCTGGATCCGTCTGTAATCCACCGTTATGCGTATCAAAATTTTCGGAAAGTGTCAGACCACTGACTATTTTTAGATCTGTGATCTTGTTCGGATCAATCTTTAATACAAGACTGTCTGTGATCTCACTGATATCAGATGATAGTGCAGAGACTTCAATCGTCTTTTCCCACCTCTTTCCATCACATTCAATTGCAAGTTTTAGCGTTCCTGCATCCGTTGTTCTATAACTCCAGATGTGTTCCGATTGATCTACGCTTTCGGTTGACTGTAGAGTGTCATTAATGTAAAAATTTACTGTTGCCGGATTGGCAGAACTTAATACTCTGTATGGAATTGCCAGTGTCGCGTACTGGTCGACCTTTTTCTCTGTCAGTTTGGCTGCAACGACTGTCCCACCACCATCTTGTGCAACCGCACACGTGAGTGTGTCAGATGTTAACGTCACGCCGTTCAGTGACATTGTTCCGTACACGCTTACCTCATGTGCTCCAGCTGTAAGTGTTGTGCTAAACACAATCCTTCGCCCTGTCGTTGTTACCTCCTGCATGCTTTGTTGGATGCCGTCTACCGTCAAATAAATTCTTTTTACTCCTGATCCTGTTGGCGTTACGTAAATTGTCAACACTCCACTGTTCTTCTCGGTGTTTCCAAGATTCCAGTCTAACGTAAATGATTCCATTGTGATCGTTAACGTTCTTGTCGCTGTTGCTCCATATGTATCGGTCATTGTAAGCTTGACCGTATTGGCGCCGCTTGAAAGATGCTCAAAAATGTCCAATGTGATATTGTCGCCCTGTTCAATTGTTTTGTTTTCTTTCAGGATTCCTCCGACATAGATTGATAAGTTTCCAGCTCCTGTTGATGTCTGTGTCGTTGCGTCCAATGATGAGAATTTAAACTTGATTGGTGCTGTTCCATTTGTCTGTAAAACTGAAAATGCCGCCGGCGAGTACATTGCAAATACGAGTTTTGATCCGGAACTAGATCCCCCACCTGTCCCTATAAAGATTGGATCAAATCCTTCAATGTCTGTCCCGTCCTGTGTCAGGTGTAGATATCCATCTTCGCTCATATACCCAGAATTAAAAGCAAGCCCACCACTTCCTGATCCAGTTCCTACTGTGATACCGTCGCTTATGATCTCGCCATTGTTTGTAAGGTATAACTTCCCATCTTCCATCCGGAAACCATTCGCATAATTGTTCGAGCTTTTTGTCAGTAGCTCTATGTTGTTCGTAAGTAGCCGAATTGCATCTTGTAAAGCATCTGTATCTTTTTCATTATCGATAATTCTTGACTTGAATTCTTCATTGATCTTATCAAATGATACTGCCCCGTCTGCGATTTTTTTCGTTTTAATAGCTCCGTCTGCGATTTTTTCTGTTGTCACACTCTCGTTTGCCATCTTCTCGGATGTGATCGATCCGTCTTTAATTTTTCTTTCTGTTACAGAATTATCACTGATCTTATCTTCTGTTACTGCCTGATTTCCAATTTTTTCAGATGTCACAGATGAGTCTTGCAGCTTTTTTGACGATACTGAGCTATCTTTTAATTCATCCGTAGAAACTGATTGATACTGAAGTTTCTTCCCTGTTACTGTTCTGTCACTGATCTTATCTTCTGTTATTGCTCCATCTGCAATTTTTTCACCTGAAATGCTTCCATCTGCAATCTGTGCAGCCTGGAACTCTCCCTGTGCTTTCCATGCTCCATTCGTATAAACGTACCAGTTTCCGTAGACGTAACCTGCTTCTGATCCGTAATAGACGTAGATCTTTGATGTGTCTGTCATTTCCGCTGCTGTTTTTGCAGATAGTGGTGCTCCATACTGGTTTTTGTCTGCTTTAGTCTGCTTTAGGTTTTCAATATCCTTCTGTATATCATCCAGTACGCCCAGTTCGTTTTCACTGACTGTCGCAGATTTTAATAAAGATTTTTTTACATCTAAATTAAATACAAAGCTTTGCACGATCTCTTCATCTTTCGATAATTCAATCTGGCATTCTGTGATTCCTGTTTCTGCAAGTGCCTGTTCTGTCAGCTTTATAATTACTGCATTTTCCGAAATTTCGCAATTATTGTAAATTATTTTTTTTGACTGTTTTACTGCAATAAATCTTGCTGTTATCCCTGTAAGGTTTAGCCCTATAATATTACATTTCAAAACGCGGCCGGTATCTCCTTGTGTAACCTCTGCTGTTTGTCTTATGCCCTCGCTCGTTAAATCAAGTGTTATTGTTTTATCTACCATTGCCATTCTCCTATCCTACAATACCTGTCAAGATCACACAGTACATTTAATGCTTTTCCTGTCAATCTTTTCCCTAAGTCCTTCTTCTGTAAAATCTAACTGTATTTTTTCATTTATCATAGCCATAGCTACCCTCCCTATTTAGGCTTGGACACAGATGTAATAATGCCATCCTTTACTGTAATTGATCCCTCTGTCCAGCTTAGTCCACTCGATGTTTTTTCAATATCTTTCACAATCGGTATATCTCCTGACCATCCTGTTGCCCCATTACTTACTGCAAAGTTAGTGAGCTTATATCCATTCAGATTAAGATTTCCTTCCAAATTAAGATCACATAACACATTCAATGCTTTCCCTATTAAATTTGTGTATTTTCCTTTTGTGTACACCATGATTGGTTTATATCCATCTCCATTTCGTACACCCCAAAACATGTAATCACCGTCTTCAAGCTCAAATACCAATCCTGTAACGTTATCATTATTTCTTAAATTATTTGAACCAATTCTTCCGGTGTTTTGATTATTATTTTTTATTTTCATTGTCGCATCCGAAATTTCAACAGAATCATTTCCTGATAGATTTTTTATTGTCGCATTGCCTGCAACAAATTCTCCAGTGTTTAAATTCCAGTAGTTTCTCCCAGTCTGATCTGCTAACAGTCCGGCTACGATCGTGTCTGCGATCATTCCTGCTGCTGTGATCGCTGTCGTCCATTCCCAGTCCTTTCCATCTGTTGTTCGTCTTTTACTTATCATCAGTCCTTGTGTGCCAATTGCAAGCGCTCCGTATGTTTCGCTGCTTTCGTCCAGGTTTTCAAACAGAACTGCCATGACATCTTGTTTTTTCGCAACATTGTACTGTGCTCTTAGGCTTGTCATTGCTCCATTAATAAAACCTTTTATTTTTTCCGCAACAAGTGATCCATCTGGTCGAATTGCTTCATCGATCTTGTTAATGCTTGCTGCGACGTCATCAAAGTAATTTGTTTGTTTTTCAAAATCTCCTAGGATTACAGATGTTACTTTTTTCTTTATGCAGTCGTACTCCATTTCTATAACTCTTGCATCTGTATTAATATCCAGTTTGCAATGCCTACAGTGGATTGTGTCTCCGAGCGATACTTCTTCGAGCGCTGCGTAATCTTTGTACAGATCTGTATTTTGCAAAAAAATCATGTCGGCGTCAATTGTAACTGTTGGCTCGTCGAGTCCCAGGTCAAACTGATCGTTGCATTCTTTTGTTAATGCAGCGTCAAGTTCTTCCTGTGTCTCGCACACTGTCCATCCTTCTTTGATCGCTTCGTCCCTTGCTTCCTGTTCTTCTTCTTCTCCTTTTGCTTTAAGATCGTCAATCTCCTTTTTGATCTCGTTTCTTTCTGTCAAGATCTCGTCTAACCGTTTTTCATAATCTTTCGCTTTGATCTTCTTTTTCTTGTATTTTCGCTCAAGCTGTCGCTGTTTTTCTCCGTTTGCTACAAGCTTAACTTGTAGCTGTCCTAATTCTTTTAAGTTTTCTTCCTGCTTTGACGTATCTTTCATTCGTACGTTTGAGAACGTAATTGTTGCTGCTTTTATCGTTGGATAACTATTAATTAACGCAGAATCTACATAACCATGATTAGACATCGTTATTCCATCGTATCCCTTTGGATAGATTCTTGTCACAACATTTCTTGTGTCAATTTCTTCTGTGAGTCCATCAGCTTTGATATTTTTCCCATATCTTAGCTCCACTCCATAATCGCCACCAACTCTTTTATTAATAATTACCGTATGGTTGTCAAATAAGATCTCGCCACCCCACCGATTTATAAACGAGTTTTCATCGTCGCCGTTGATAGCTTCGATTAAATTCATGTATTCATAGTACGCAACTGATACCCAGGGGATATCTGAGCTTGCAGAGTACTTATTGTTTGCTGCTGTCATGATATCCAAAGCTTCTTGACCGTTTTTCATCGTTGGTCTTACATCTACTAGGAAGCAATCATCTTTTGCATCCATAAAGATCGGTTCAAGTGATGCCGTTATCTGCGAGTCTGATTTTTCTTTTTTCCGAATTCTGAACAGCTGATCTCCGTTAAAGCTTGGCATTTTTACGACTGCCTCATCTTCAATGTATCTCCAGCGACCGCCTGCATCGATCGGATGCGACAGTTCTGCTGTCCACGTCCCATTCAAAACAGTGTGTACAATTGCTTTAGACGGCATCAATGTCATGTCTCCATTTTTGTCAAAGCTCGTATTGTCCGGCTTATAAATTTGTATCATAGACACCTCCAGTTTGGTATAACCTTCAAGCCAAATCCTTCTGTTATCTCTATTGTGTTATCCCCTTCTTTTAAGTACAGTTCCTGGTAATCTCCTGTGACGGATGTATTCATCATTCTGCCGTCTTGTCGGTACGCAAGCATTAGATCAGTGTCAATTGTTACGTTCTGGCCAACCTCAGCTGCAAATTCATTTCCGTTCACTGTTAATGTACATCTGCCGTTTCCCGTGATCAGATACGTTGGATGCGAAACTGAATAAGGATTGTAGAGCACTTCTTGTTTTTCGTACTCATAAGTTCCAGAAGTAAGATACTGATGTCCTTCACAGATAAATTCAGTTTCAAACTCTCCCACCTGTTTTACCTCTCGTTCTGAGCTGCCTATTGTTGTATGTTTCACTTTGTAGTAATAACCTGGCATATCTTCAAGGGTTAACTTGTTATCTGTTTTATCGAGCAGCCATCTCCTCGCCTTGCGAAAAAGGTCTTGCCATTTTGACGGATCAGCTGCAAATACGAATGTGATCTTGATCGTAATGTCGTTAACAAATTCTTCTTCCGAGTACAGTGCCCCGTCTCTTCCTGGTATGTCTATCGTCTCATAACGATACTCTGGCGCCGGGATTGCTGGCCTTTCTTTTACCAGCACCCCGGCTTCTGTGTTTGTTTTCTTGTTTCTCTTTATCAAATACATTTTTAGCTCCTATCTTTGTCAGACTCTGACAAGATTAGCGTCCTCTGAATCTGTTACTTGTGATCCTGTTGTTATTAATTCCTTTTTCCGCCGTTTTGACGATGTATGCATCGAATTCATGATTGCCAACTTGTACAGTTACCGCATTGTTTAGATTCACACTCGCTCCTGCTGTCTGTAATCCGTTCAGGTTTGTTATGATACCTGCATTCATCTGGTCTGCAACGCTTTGCATTGCATCTTTTACTTTGTACACGTTCTTGTCAATTCCTTTTGCGAGTCCGTCTATAAAGTCCGGCATCCATGTCTCGTAATCCCTTAATGGTCCTTCGTCTGGCCGTGAGAAATGTAGGAAGCTTCTGATCTTCCCAGCTAATCCTTTGACTCCTTCTACAATCTTATTGATTCCTGAAAAGATTCCGTTTTTCAATCCGTTAATAAAATCAGATCCCCAATGATAAGCAGATCTTGCAAGGCCGAATATAAATCCTTTAATTGTATTAAATGGACCTTTCACGATTCCGGCTATCGTTGAAACAACCGTCTTGATCCCTGATCTCATTTTTGTAAATGCTCCAACTGCTACGCTTTTAATCGTGCTTGTTACAGTCGTGATCACACTCCTTATTCCGTTAAATACCGTTGTGATCACCGTTTTAATTGCATTGACCACTGTTGTGATCGCTGTCTTGATTCCATTCCATACTGTAGTAACTACTGTCTTGACTGCGTTGAATACAGTAGTTACAACTGTTTTGATTGCATTGAACACCGTTGTGATTACTGTTTTGATCGCATTAACTGTCGTTATGATCGCTGTTTTGATCCCATTCCATACAGTTGATATAAACGTTTTCACCGCACCGAACACCGTCATAATTACACTGCCTATTGCATTTACTGCGCTTGATACAGCGCTTTTTACAGCATTCCACACATTGCCAAGAAATGTCGTAATCGTACTCCAGTTTCGTATAATTGCTATTACTGCCGTAATTGCTGCAATCACTCCAGCTATGATCGGCAAGAACGGTACAAGTGCCGTAGCCGAAAGCGTTGTGAAGATCGTCATGATCGCAGCTATCGCTGGTGCTAATGTCGTAAACAATGCAATCAATCCTGTAATTGCTATAATGACCGTTTGTATCGGTCCTGGTAATGATCCGAACGCCTGTGCTATTGTTGATATAACATTAACAATAGGTTGTAGAGCTGTAACAATCTGTGTTCCAATCGGAATCAAGCTGTCCTGTAGCTTCCTGAGTGCCCCTTCCCACTTCTCTCCTGGTGTTTGCTTGGACATTTCCTTTGCTTTGCCTTTCACGTTGTCAAAGTCATTTCCAACTCCAAACAACGCAACTGATGCGTCAATACCTAAGTCTTCAAACTGTGTGGATAGTGTGGATAAGGCTTCTTGTTGTTCTTTCGGTGACATCTTTTTCAGATCATTCCCGACGCTTTCCGCAACGTCCTTGACAGTTGCTTTTCCCTTTTCCCATTCGCCAAATACCTTCTTTGTATTGGACGAAAAGCTATTAATGTTGCCTTTAAATGTTCCGTCACCCAAGCGAATCTGAAACTCTTTCAAGGCATCTGCTGCCTTATCTGTATTCATCGCTCCGTTTTCCATTCCGTTTTTCAGGAGCTGGAACATTTCTTTTCCTGAGTATCCGGCAGTTTTGAATAACGGCGAATACTCGTTGATCGTGTCCATAAAATCATCGGATGAGTTTAATCCGTTTTTATATCCAGCCGCCAGCAAGTCCATTGCTTCTTTACTGGATAAACCAAAATTTTTCATCAGCTTTCCAACAGCGACTGTGTTTTCTTTTACGTCTGTTCCAGTTCTTTCGGAGATTATTGCGAGCTGTCCGGCAACTTTCGAAAGATCTGTATCGTTCAGATCTGACATATTTTGCTTGACTGCGATGATGGCATCTGCTGCTTCATTTGCATCTTCCACGACGCCTTGTTCAAAGACTTCCTGCGCGGCTTTTCCATACTCCTGTGTCTTTTGCTTCGACACATCAAGATTCGCCGCTATCTTTTGCTGGGCACTCTGCATATCATTTGCGGATTCTACCGCGCTTGATCCAACTTCTTTGATCTTCTCGCCAACAGCACTTAAGTTCTCAGCAGCTGTCATGATTGTTTGAGCACTTATATTTTTTCCGATTCCACTGAGTTTTTCTGATGCCGTTTCGGATTTTTCGCCTAACTGTTCCAGTTTTTGTTGTGTTGCTACGATCTCTCGTTGTAGCGCATTGTACTGTTCTGGATTGATTGGTGCTCCAAATTCTTCTGTTACCTGCTTGGCTTCGGTTTTTAATTCTGATAATTTGGTTTTTGTTTCTGTTATCTCGTTTTGCAGCGCATTATACGCATCTGTATTTATCTCTCCTGCATCTTTCATGCTCTGCTGTTCATTTTGTAATTCTTTTAATTTTTCTTTTGTCTCTGATATTTCTTTCTGAATTGGATCATACTTCGCCTTCCACGCATCGTAATTATCCGCAGATTTTGACACCTCTTCGTTTGCTTTTTTCAGCATCTCAAGTTTGTTTTTTGTTTCTTCTGCCGCTTGTGCAAGAAGTGTCTGCTGCTGCCTTAATAATTCTGTATTTCCTGGATCAAGTTTCAACAGACGGTCAACATCTTTCAATTGAGCTTCGAGACTGCTAATATTCCCATTGATTCCAGAAAGTGCTTTATCGAGTCCTGTTGCATCACCGTTTAGTTCAATCGTGATTCCTTTTATGTTTCTTCCTCTTGCCATCTGTTATCCTCAAAATCGCATCAAAAAAAGACACCTTCCGATGTCTTTTTCTTTGCTTTTATTTAATATTCAAAACGATTCGTATAATTCTATCCGCAAAACAGTCGCTTAGAATTTGTTAAAATCTTCCTGTCCTGCTTTGTCTGGATAATCGTAATCATCATTTTTGTTTTCAATTGCCATATCCATGATCATTCCTATTGTGAGCTCTTCCAAATCGCTCATGGATAGTCCGATTTGGACACATCTTAAAAGAAACAGGGCTGTTGTTACTTCCCTGTCAATGTCGCGTTCTTTTTTTTTGAATGTTCCAATTGCTTGTTATTCAAATTCCATAATTCAAAGATTTCTGGGAGGATCTGATAAATTGAAAATGTTTCAAAACGATCTAACCACTTTCCAATATCGTTTGGCACCCTGCTCGGATCTGCATGCTTTGCCATAATGTACGCAATGTTTTCAAACATTTCCAGATTTTCAACAGGAAGCTCGTCCCCTTGTTTTTTCTTTCGATCCATTGCCTTTTTCAGTGCCATCATATCTTTAAAGATGTCTTTTCCGAATACGTTCCGATACATTCTTGGAATTGCAGCGCTGGACTTTAATTTGACATTTTTCCCATCAATCTTTACTGTCTTTTCCATCTGATTGCTCCTTTACACTTCAGCTGCCGTTGCTTCATAGACTTTGTTAAACCATCCATTGTAAGTTGTCTCATCCGTTTCGTCTGTTGTTTTTGCCTTAACTCTCCCGTCTGCCAGTGGAGACGCTGTTAATGATAATGTCTCGGTTTTTGGTTCGATCGTATCTTCTTTTGTTTCGCTTTCGATCGTTGGGCGTGTTGCTTTGCAGTTGTACAGCACATGGCGGATTCCATTGGCATCTCCGTCAAACTGGAACAATAGAGCAAACGATTTAACTGTCACATCTGCATTTTCCGTTATAACATTTTTTGTATCTTTGGTATCTCCTAAGATGTCTGTCCTAAATCCGTCCGGAACTAATGCCATCTCTAAATCACCCGAATACCCATTATTAGTTACAGACACGTAATAAGCTACTCCGTCTGCATAAAATATACTGGTGTCTCCCTCTGCGTCTAATGATAATGATACGGCTCCAGGAACTGCAACTGGTGTCCCCCATGTTATTTTCCCTTCCGTTTCCATAAGCTCAGCATAATGTACATTTTTCAGGTTGTACTTGATCTTGTTTTTACCTCTTGTCATTTTTTACACCTCCATCTGGTAAAGGACTTCATACATCTGTTCGCTGTCGATGTACGTTTCTTCCTTTTCCCAGGATACGTTATAGTTTTTAAATATCTCTTCGATTCTTTTTTCTAATTCGTGATCTTTTTCGTCTGTATATAGTTCAATGTTCATCGCGTCGATTACCGCATACACGACACCATCTGCGTAGAAATTTGCACTTTCTTCATTCAGCCATACGATGAACGGCGGATCAACTGCATTTTCTTCTGTGAAATGATGGTACTGGAACGGAAGTCCTGTTTCTGCAAGCATTTCTTCGATTCTTTCTTTGCTCATCATCCTTTTACCACCTCTTCCTCCAGCTTCTTGATTGCCTTTTGCTCTACTTTTTTGATGTGTGGAATCGCAGATACACGACCGCCGCCACGTTTTGCATGACCTTTTTCAAGTAGGTGAGTCAGACGGTATTCTCCGTTTCCTGCATAGATCGTAGAAGAATCTCCCGTTGTCTTCTTTTCTGTTTTGCTTCTCCAGCTTCCTGCATAATCTCCTGTTTTTTTAGGTGATGTTGTTTTTAATTCTTTCACTGCTTCTTTTGTTGCCTGCTTTACTGCTTCGTTCAGTATTTTCTTTTCAACTTTTGCGTAATTTTGCAGCTCTTTTCTGATTGCTTTCCCTAAATCTTTTGCTTCCACTATCTCACATCCTTATATGTAATCGGCGATGTCGACAATGATAAGAGCAGATACGGCGGCATCTGATCGAATTTGTCCTGTATCTGCTCTATCTTGTATTGTTTCCCATTAATTAAGATCAGGTCCATCCTTGATATATCTGGAATCTTTGGAATTGCTACCGTTTTCTCTATGTCGTTTCCTGCAACCTTCGCATCCCAGAACCGTTTGATACCGACTGTCATGTCTCCGTATCGGACCTTATCCATTTTTGTCTTTACAATCTTTCGTTCAGACAGCTCACAGATCTGTAAGATTCCATCGTTGAACGTAACAAAATTATGGTTCTTTATTCTTGGCATCTGCCCACCTTCCGATCTGTAACGAAATGATCTCACTTTTGTAATTGTTCCAAAAATCATCTAATGCACCGCTTCTTGCATACATGCAATAATCTAACAATAGTTGTTTTTCTATTGTCTCGTTTTCAAAATCACACGTACCAATTTTTCCTTCCAGCGCCGCTTTCCCTCTGGTAATAATGCCAGTGAGTTTTTGAGTCTCACTGGCATCCATATCCCATGTTATATCTAGGTAGTTTTTTACGTCTTCAATTAACTGTTCCATAGGCTTTTACCTATTCTTTTGTGACTGTGATCGTATATGTTTTTGTCTCTGCGCCATCAGTTACAATAACTTTTACAGTGTTTTCTCCGGCATCCCATGTCAGTTTTGTTCCGTTTGGATACTTCTTAGTCTTAAATTCAATCTCAACCTCTGCTGTTGCATCCGCTGGCAGTGCTGTGATCGTATTGCCTGCATCTGTGGTTGTCACAGTGTATGCTGTGGTTCCTGCGGCAAATGTTTCGTTAAATTTCTTATTAGAGAATTTCAGATCTGCAAGCGTTGCGTCGTCTACATCTGCTGTATTCGTTACTGTTTCGATCTTGTAATAAGCTGGCTGTAAGTCTTTAATGTCAAATACAATAAATGCATTGTTGTCAATCGGGAATCCATGAGCGTACATTTTGATCAGATACACTCTTTCATCTTCCAGGAAGTGGTATTCGTCAGAATACAAGATGTTTCCATTATTGCCCATTCCTGCTCCCATAAAGTAAAGGTTTGCAATTCCAAAAACAGCTTTTCCTTTTTGTACCGCCGCACTCTGCATAATATTCATATCAAACGGAAGTGCTGACACGTATCCACCGTTTGGTGCCGGATACTGGATTGCTGGCATGACCTTGCTGTAGTAATCGCTTGGGTTTACAAGAAGGATCAGGTCTGTTACTGTTCTAGATTCTCCTTTTTCATTTAGTGCCAGGATTGCAGCCTGCCTATTTAACTGGATATTATCAAATTTTGTGATCTTCACAACGGCTTTGTCTGGATACACACCTGCTGTTACTGTAACGTTATCTCCTACCTGTTTTGTCATTCCGATTGGTTCATCTTTTCCAGTTCCGTTTACAATTCCATCTTCTAATCCGTTCGCAAGTGCTTCGTACAGGATTGTTCTGATGTAATTATCTAACCATTCTGGTCCAAGATCTAACATTGCTTTAGAGATTGGAATAAATGCGGATAATTTGTCCTGTGTCACATCGACTTCCTTGAATCCTGATTCAAGTTCCTGAATGATCTTATCGGTTAATTTACCCCATGCAGCTTTCTGGAATCCGTTAGTGTTCATCATCATTCTTGTGAGCCCAGTCACGCTTGTGAACTGAATCTTGCTCAGCAATGGATGATTTGTTTCCAGGTCGTTAAACACAGAATCAACAATTGTTTCCGGCATGACAACATCAAGATTGCCAAGTGCCTGTTTTGGATCGTTGGATTTCATCGCTTCTATAACAGCTTGATAATACTCTTTTTCTGTCGTTGTCAGCTGTCTGACTCCTCTTGTTGCAAGTACTACGGCATCATTGCTCTGTCTGAACTCTGATCTTGCCTGTGTCAGTACTGCTTCCTGAATATTCTCACATAGCTTCATGAAACCATCATCAAATGCTTTCAGATCGTCCTGCTGCATTGCTTCATGCATCAGCTGTAAGATTTCCTGTTTTTTTGTTTCTAACATGTCTAAATTTTTAATCGCCATTATTTCCCTCCAAAAAATTTCTTAAGTTTGTTCACTGGCTCTTTTGGTTCTGGATTTTTCAATCCTTGCTGTAGTTTTTTTAGATCTTCTTTAAACGATGTCTGCATATTCATCTGCTGCCGCATCGCCTGGAGCTGTTGCATCATTGCCTTTTGCTGGACATCTCCATCGTCTTTCTGTTTCGACGTCGCAACTTCATCGATCAGCCCATACTTCAGTGCTGTATCTGGCGTCAGATAAGTTTCTGCATCCATAAGCTCCTGTAGTGTAGCCTCGTCGATCGTTGCACGCTCCAGGAATACCTGCCGGTTTGATTCCATTAATGTATCAAGATCATCTGCATATTTTCGCAGCTGTTCCGCATTTCCGTAGCATTCCACCCACATGTTGTGCACAAGTGCAGATGTGCCAAGATTCATGATTCGTTTGTCACACGCCTGTAAGATCAGGAATGCAATACTATGTGCTACTCCGTCTACAATTCCTGTAACTGTGCAATCTTTTTGTTTTAGCAAATTGTAAATCGCGACTCCTTCTGATACAGAGCCGCCATTGCTGTTGATATGTAATTCAATTTCTGAACCATCCTGGATCTCTTCCAGTGTTTCTTTGAAATAGTTCGCAGACGTTTCAGATTCTTTGTATGACCAGGTGTACCAGTCAAATTCTCCGTATTTAGTCACATCATCATACAGATACAATTTGGTTGGTCCTGTTGCCTGTTGTGACGGTTCTAGCCGCCAGTACATTTTAGGTTCCAATGTTCCCTCCTGTCTCGATCATTGCGTCAAGCACATCTTCTACGTTTGCATAATTTTTTGTGATGATATGCTTGTTTGCCCAGTCCTCGTCAATTCTTTGCTTTCCAAGAAGTTCAAGGATATCATTCACACTAAACGCTCCGCAGCTGATCAGCTTGTCAATCGGTGTTGCAATGTCGAATATATCAATATGTTTTACTGTTGTTGTATCAATCCTCACATAGTTCCCTTGTGAAAAATTGATATACCCTCCTTCCTTTCGATTAATCTCCTGTGTGATCATCTTTGCCAATGGATCAATCACGAAAGTCAGAAGCTCGTCCACCGCTTTACTTGTGTCCTGCACGTCGCCTTTTGCAAGGCTTGGTGGAAACGAAAAAGCCCTTGCAGTGAATTCAAATATATCATCTGCAAGCGCCTTGATATCTCTCGTATTTTCAGTTGAGTACGTCTTGCTGTTCTGGCTGATGTCTTGATAGGAGTAACCATCAAACAGCGGAAGTACTGCATTGTCTTTTTTAAAGAAATTTGCAAAATGTTCGCTCATCAGTTTTTCGAACGTTTCATCAAAGTTTTGTGCCTGTTGTGCCATTGCACTAATATTCAGGATTCCTCTGCTACCTCGTGATTTCTGATAAGCTTTAAATGCACAGCTCATTAATTTGCTATACGACGCGTTCATGTTGTCAATGTATTTCTTTACGTCTTTAGAATTTAACTCAAAGAAAAATACATCTGACATGTAAAACGCGTCCGGCAATGTATAATCGTCGATCAGAACATTTTTAAATTCATAGTCGCGCAATGCGTATCTTTCTTTTTGGTAAGAATCCGCAATATACAAAGCTCCATTGATTTCTACAACCAGTGCTTCATTTCTACGGTACAGCATACCGATCAATTTATTAATGAATGCTGTTGCGTTCTGGTTTGGATTTGGTTCGATGTTCCAGCGATACCATTCCTTTTCTTTCTTTTCTTCGTCTTTGTAATATGTTTTGAATTCGCATTTTGATAGTGCATTTGCGATTTTGTTAACGCACGTCCAAAACGCCAATTCTTTTAAGTACAACTCGTTGATCGCCTGCTGCACATCCTCATCTTTTATGAGTTCCTCGACCGTTACAGTCTTTGGTGGTGCAAATTTCTGAATCAACCAGTCTTTGAATCCCACTGCTGCATCACCTCCTTTAATAGCTATAAATTTTAATCTTAGGTGTCGTCGTGATTGCTTTCTCTGGCAATACGTCCTCGACTACCATGCTTGCAACTAGCGCCATAAATGGATCTGTTTTTCTTGATTTTGCTTCGATTTTTCCATATACATAGTTTCCAAAGTCCATATCATCCGGCTGTCCTATCTTTCGATTGTGCCTGACTAGCTTCGTATTATTCGCTGCCCATCTTAATTCTGGAGCTTCGCCCCAATGGAACCAGTGATTTACGAAGCAGTGATCTATCACAGGGACTACGCGCATAATGTCTGATGGTCTGATTAGTTTCAGATTTTTGTAGATTTTCTTATCGAATCCGATTGTTTCCAAATACTTGCTTAGTAAAGCATATCGGAAATCATCTATTGCTAGCATTTCAATTCTGTAATACTGTTTCATTGTTTGAATATAATCCGTTATAATCTGCGGATGTATCTCTGCTTCATCAACGATCGTGATTCGTCCATCTTCCGCCCAGTCTTTCCATGGTATTTTTAACCTTGGAATATCCTTTGACTGGCTGCATATCCAGGAATGATTGATATCATACCTTTGATCTCCGTTCCTGAAGTGGAGGTTAACAGATACCCAGTCTGTGACTTTTGAAAAATCAATACCGCATGTACACGACCATTGCGTGACGTCTATAATCTCTTTTTTTGTTGCTGCGATGTTTTCCCAATCTGTTACCTTGATCTCGCTGGATCCGTCTGGGATATTCATTCTTTTTGTCATAAAAGCGGATAATCTTTGTGGATTTTTCTTCCAATCCCTGTACTCTTTCCGGATCTCTTCAAGAAGATTCGGAAAGTATGGAAGTGATGGATTTGCCTTCGGCCAATTTGCTTCATCATCTACCTCCTCTTTTGAATCAAGGCGGCACAAAAACGGCAGTAACCCATAATCAGGTTCATTCCCTTGTAGAATTTCCTCTGACTTATCAATCAGATCATCGCACACACCTTCTCTTACATCTCCGTTTGTCGTGTAATAAGATCGCCGTGGATGTTTCTTCTTTCCAAGCCCTGTTGTGAAAACGTTGATGTTTTTGTAATCCTGGTATTGGTGAACCTCGTTAAAAATACAAATACCTGATCTAAGTCCGTCCTTTCCTTTCGGCGAGTTTGTCCGTCCTTTGATCACAGCTTTTGTTCTTAGTGATCTAACCTGCTCTTTGGTCCAGTAAAAGAATCTCTTTAATTTCTTCCTGTATTTCGGCTCGTCAAACGCATTGATGATATCATACACAGGTCTCATTGCCTGTTCTTCATTGTTTGCGCAGATATCAACGTCATATTCTCGTATGCCATAATTATACGGCGAGGCAAGGCAAACAGATTCCCATGCAATCGTTCCATCTTTTCCGGCGCCACGTCCGATCAGACAAAACAGATCCGGCCAACGTGGCATCCCTGTCTCTCTCCAGTACGTGCAGTCGTGTAGACCTATTACAAATTTCTGCCATGGCATCAGATAGTCGTAGGGAAAATATTTAATCAAGCCGATGTACTTTTCAAGCTGTTCATCATCTGTATAAATATCTTCCGTCGCAAAGCAATGTTTGACGTGTTTTATCAGTCTTTTTTGATCCTCACACGTTTTATACGTTCCGTTTTCAACGATGTCAATCCATTCCTGAATGTGTTTATTGATTTTAGAGTTCGTCATCAAAATCACCATCCATTTCCTGGACAGCTTTGATTCCAAGGGAATCCAGGATCCTCAGCATTTGAGTATTTACTTTTAAGAGTTGTTCAATACTTTCGTTTTTCTTAACTCCTTTCTGACCACCGCCATTGTTGTACTCAACTGTCACTCCTCGGTTTTGAATGTCCTGGATTAACAGGTTTTTTGTCTCATAAAATGACATATAATCGTCCAGAAGGTCAGAAAAATGCTCTCCATGTGTCTGATTTCTCTCCATTTGATCCTGAAGATCTGCCTTGATTTTTCTGTACTTTGCTGGTTTTTTTGCCATTTTTTGACCACCCCCCTTCACGTGCGCGAGGCAAAAATCTCGATTGTCGAGTCCACCCACCGGTCTCCGGTATCGGAATTAATTTCCAATTTTTTCGACCCGGGGGTATCTCTTCCGTTTTCTTCCAACCTACCAACGTTCCTCTGTCAACGGTTCAGTTCTCTTCTTCTTTCTGTATCCATGCACCTCTTCATGACAGTCATGGCACAGGCTGATCAGATTTCTTTTTCTTTCTCCTTGGAATGTGTACCAGATTTCAAGAGCTTTATCTGGATGTTTCCTGACACTGTTTATATGATGAACTGTTGTCGCTTTTGTAAAGGTTCCTCGTCGCTTACACAGTTGACATTCTTCTTTGTCCATTTTTAAGACATCCTTCCTCAAACGTCTCCATTTCCTCCATATGTAAAAACGATGTACGTCTTCTCGCACACAACGTTTTACATGGTTAATTTCTTCTTCTGTCATCCTTCTTATTATCTTTTACTCCTTGTCTTTCTTTAATAACCTGTTGCATTGATCTGTACAATTTAGTATTTTTCAAAACAAAGTCAGGAAAACAGATCAATAAAATTACGCAAATAACATCTTCAACCAATCTCATCTTTATTCCCACTCATACCTTCCTGCGCCTGCTCCGTATCTTTCTGTCATCATCTTCTTCCTTTCTTTGTCAGAGTCTGACAAAAAAGATTGCAGCATCTGGATTCGAACCAGAAGGATAATTGAGTAACAAACGCCATGCTTAGTTTCCATGCCACAACTTGAACCCTGGGCCGATCGGTTATGAGCCGATTGCTCTGACCAGCTGAGCTAGAGGTCCTTAGTTAAAACATTGTTTTAATTCTTTCATCTGATCATCTATATACGATTCAATTGTTGTAAATCCTTTTCTATGATCAAATCCTTTTCTTCTCAATTCCGCTCTTACTGTCATTAATTCTTCTTTTACTCCTTGTAGAGCTAATATAGCCCCAATCTTCATATCCTCATTCATGTTCTTCTCCTTTCTTGATCGAAGTATTCAAGAACAATCTATCAGGAACTCCGATCACTGCGCTGATCATATGGTTTTCAATTAACCAATTACTTTCTCTCCATGTTACAAGTAAAAAAGAAACAAGATCTGCTGCCGTATGGCTTACATTCTCGTTCCCTTTTTTATTCATGCTGCTATAATATCACTTTGAATTGTATGTGAGTCCCTCTCTTTCTTTTATTTTCTTTAATTTACATTTTGTCATCATCTTCTTCCTTTCTTTGTCAGAGTCTGACAAAAAAAGATTGCAGCATCTGGATTCGAACCAGAAGGATAATTGAGTAACAAACCATACATCATGAAAGGAGGCGAACAGGTGAGATGAAAAACCTGTTCCTTTATACCGTTGAGACCAGCAATTATTTTATCCTGCTCCTACAGCTGCCGCACTGTTTTTTAGTTGACATATCTTATATTTTGCAAATATGTCTTTTATTTTTCTCTACTATAAAAGGCATCTGATTTTATTCCTTATACTTAACACCGACCATTACAGTAAATGTTTTTGTATAAAAATAAATAAATCAAATGCCAAAATTTAATTTTGATATTGCTTTATCTGTCTGATCCTGTTCCACTCCAATGTATCTCAATGTGATATGAATGTCAGCATGATTAAACAGTTTCATAAGCATTGCAGCGTCTTTCGTTGCCTGGTACATATGATAACCGAATGTCTTGCGCATCGTGTGAGTTCCTAAGTTGTGTACTCCAAACCTCTCTCCTGCTTCTTTGATCGTTTCATATGCCCATTGTCTTGTGATTGGTTTATGTGTCCTCGGATTCTCTAACAGATATTCAAGATCATCTTTTCCTTTTGTGTATTCTTCTAAAGTCTTCTTCAAGTTCTTATTGATCAGGAAACGCTTTTCTTTTCCTGTCTTCTTCTCTCTCATGTATATATGATCTTTTTCCCTGACATCTCTGACTCTCAGTTTTAAGATGTCTGAAATTCTAAGCCCTGAATAAATACCGATCACGAACATAACATAATCTCGTTCACTTTTTTCTCTTAAATATCTTGCAATGTCAAGGATCGTATCCATGTCCCTGATCGGTTGCACTGTGTTCATTTCTTCTCACCTTCTTTTTTGGACATGAAAAAAGCACACTGAAACAGTTTTCTCTATTTCGTGTGCTTCGTTATCAATTTATTACCTTTACACTATATCGCATCTTATAGGTGACATTCTACGACAACTTTTATTTTTCTATATTTTATTTAATGGGCATGTCATGCATGGACTGTCATCTGCAAACAGATCTTCTCTGCTGCCTACCTGTGTTGGATATTTACAATAGTAATCGCACATCTCCTGCTTTACTTCTTCCAGGATGTCAGACACTGTTTTGGTTCTCTCGTGATCTTCTTTTATAACGCCTGTAAGATTCTTTGTTATTGATGTACCAAACGCTCTTTCGTATATTCTATCAATTTCTTCTGCGTCAAGTTCTACAAAGCCTTTTCCTATGCTTTTTTTACATTCTTCCCAGAGTTCACACATCTGACACTTGCGATCATTACAATACTCACATAGTCTCAATACCTTTTCTTCTCTTGTCATAATGTTCCCCCTCTCATAATCTGCCCCAGGTGTAAAACAGCGCAAGCCCTCCATGTTTTTTGATCACTTCTTCTACTTCTTCTACTGGTACAAATCCATAAACCGCATCTTCTGGATCGTCCAATGGTTCTTCTGCATACATCAGAAATAACGGTTCTACTTCGCTTGGCATTCCAATCTCAACTGTATTGTATTTTGTCGAATGATCACAATAATGATTATTGCTCCATTGTACACTCATATTAAAGCCATCTCTGCAAAACAATCTCGGTCTTATTTCGTTTTTTTCGTTAAAGTGTTCTGTATACTCTAAAAATTTTATGATTTCCATCTCTTTCGCCTTTCCGCATGTTTTAGTGCTTCATGTGTTTGCATCAATATAATATTGTCAATCTGTTTTTTATCCATGGATAACATCGATTCAGACAATGTTACATAGATTGTTAGTGTCTTATCATTTACTTCCAATATCCTGCGATGCTGTTTACTTGATGCCACCGTGCTGGTCCTCCTTTTATCAACTCTTCTATCTCTCTTTCCTTGTTCAATTCATCCATTACGATATATTGAAAATTTGATTTCCATACTTCTACTGTCTTTTTACTTACTCCGATTCTTCGTGCTGTTTCTTTAATCGACCAATTTCTTTGAAACATCTTTTTGATCGTATCTTTTTTAAAATCCTGTGTATATACTGTCTTCGGCATCTTTTCCCCTTTCCGCCCGGCAAATGCCGGGCTTTGGTGTTTTGTTGCTTTGTTAACCAGGATGCTATGTTTTTAGTTTCGCGTGGTATACAAAAACATCTGGTAGCATTAGCCAAACGGCTCAACTCTTTACCTGACCATAATTGTAATAATTTTGTTCAAATCAGGATTCTTTTGTTTTAGTGCCAGGTAAAGAGCTAAAACGTTTGTCAGAGTCTGACAAAATCGCATCTAATTCCTGGACTGCTGTCTTATGTTTTCTTAAGATCGTTCTTGTGCTGTATCCCATTTCTTCCGCTATATCTTCCATGGACATGTATCGTATGTAATGCAGTACAAGAATTTTCTCGCTTTCTTTGTTTTTCATCTGTCTCAAATTCTTTGAAACATCTCTTTTGTAATCGATCAGCCAATCTATCTTGTAATTAATGGCTTTCTTTGTATCAACAATCTTTCCAACGATCTCCGCCATCTTGTCATTGTTTTCTTTTGCGGACGGCGCTGCATTGGTGTCAATGGATCCCGTTGTCTTTGTCGCGAGATCCATATAGCTTTTTGTATCCTCGATCATTGCATCAATCGCATTATCTACCTGTTTGATTTTTCCTAAATATGTTTTTGTCTCTTCAAAACTCAATGCTTTACCTCCCTCAAACTGTTATGTTATACTAGCAGTTGGAGACATTGAATCTTTCCCCGGTTCTTGTCTCTTTTTTGTTTTAACTAAGCTGATAACGCCAATTGTATAATTCTTTTTTCAGGAAACATTCGTTGTAACACGGTTGTCCTCTTTTCTGCACCTGAACCAGAATCATATCTCTGTGAACCCTTTTTACTTTTCCCTTCACAATCCTGTATGGACTTTTATCATACTCTGTTTTCTTTCTAGGAATCCACATCTTAATCTTTTTCCCAGCTTTTATGTCTTTTAGTTTTTCATCGATCATCTCAAACGTGATCAAATTCTCGGTGATTGATTTTGTTGCATACTTTGCTATCGCCATTACATTCCCTCCTGCTGTTTTCTCAACAACTGTTGCTCTAAAGAACCAAAATCATAATCTCTTTCGCAATCCATATGACCAAGATTTTTATTATTTGTCTTTGATCCACCACCATTGCTACGTTCCCAGAACCGTACTGCTGCCTTCCAGTCTTTCATCTTCGTTTTTCCTCGCATCCAACCGTTGGCTTGATAGTGATCGACAAATCTTTGTGCGTCAACGTTGTTATTTCGCTCCGAACAATAACTGGAGACTTGCTCGTATGTAGGTGGCGTAAACCGCCTTATATCATTCTTTTCATTCTTTTCATTCTTTTCATTCTTGTTTGTATGTTTCTCTGTCGCTTGACTGTCGTTCGTCTGTCGTTCGACTGTCGTTTTTTTGTTTTCGCGTTCTTGATAAACACTGTAATTTACTACATTTATGACCGTTTTTTTACTGTCGTTTTTTATACTTATCATGGATTCATTTTCTAGTAATTTTAAAAAGTTTCTTACTTTCGTATTACTCCATCCCCATCGATCACACAATTTCCTCGTAGATGTGATCGTTTGACCAGTACTTACTGTTTCTAATCTTCCATCAATCAGGGCTTTCTTTTCACTGTGGTTGACTAATAATAAGAGATCAATCCATGCCTGTCCTTTTGAAAATGGTTTGTCCTCCCATAGCCAATGTTCAGAAAGGCTCCTGTAAATCTTTACCCATCCTTCATTCGCCATAATCAATCACTGCCATTTCTTTCAAGTATTTTTTCAAAGCTTCAGACATTACCTTTAATCTGGTAATCGCCTCTTTATCGTTCATTTTTGTTTCTGGAATCTGTTGCTTTACATATCCAAGAGTTGCTTTTACGTCTTGGAATGTAAACGTTACGCTCTTTAGGTCGTTTTCTGTTATGTTTTTGTTTTCTAACACGTTCTCACAGACATGCTCGCATTCAAATGTATAGCCGCATAATTTACAGCATCCTGGACATTCTGCGATATTCCTGTCTTGCTTGTATTTCTCTATGATTTCATCAATGTTGCACTCATATTTCTGATTATAAGCACACTTCGCAGTTACTTCCGGCAGTTGCTTTGTTTCATATCCCGATGGCATATTCTCACACTGATAACGGCAACCATGTGCATGATCACACAATCTACAACAACCAGAACATGGTCCATTTGTCTGTAAATGCTCCTGCTGCTTCGCAATAAGCTTTGTATGACAAATCTTTGAATCATCATATTTACATTTTGTCTTTCCTTTGAAATCTTCTTTAATTTCTTTCACCTGCGACAGCTTAACATCTTCTTGTTCTGCAAGATCTTGCTGTACCTCCTGCGGTAATGTTGCCATTTCGTTCGCAACAGATACTGGAATTTCACCCTTTTCAAATTTCTCTTTTGCATTATCCACAAGATTGCGGTTAATGCTCTCTAATTGTGCAATTTTTGTTCCAGAAACACCTAAGATTGTGGATATCAATTTACGCATATCGGTAGATGATATCTTTGTCTCATTCTCCTTTGCGTACTGATCAAGTAAGATCCTGAGCTTTTCCACTTCCTGCATCTTTTCGTATTCGGTTCTTTCCCTCTGCGTGGAATTACTTAAGATCAAATTCAATTTGCCGATCGTAGTTGTTGTATCTTCTACAACACATGGAACAAATTCAAATTCATTCATTCCCATTTCTTCTACGTTGTAGATTGTTGCTAATCTCCTGCGGTGGCCCTCATTTACTTCGTATTCGTCAATATCTGTCTTTCTTACACGTAATGGATTCTTAATTTCTCCTGCGATTCTAATTGCAGCCGCAAGCTTCTCAATTCCTTCGGTATCGTAAAAGTTATCGGGGCTTGGTTTCAATTTTGTGTAATGGATCATCTGCACTCTTGGAGCAGACTTCTTTTTTTCCTGCTGTGGTTTTTGCCCGATGCTATTTAAGACGTCATTCATGTCCATTTACAGCACCTCCTTGATCAATTCCTCAGTGAAATCGTTATAATCAAGGCATGCGTTCTTTGTACTTCTACATTTTCTTAATGGCATTCTACGGTAGGTAGAATAATTTACCGATGCACAATCTCTGATCAGACTTTTGAATATCGGATACTGATGTCTATTCACCAGATCAATCAGCCCGATCTTATTTGCTTTTGTCGGCTTCCAAAGCGTGATCAATACCTTATACTCACAATTTGGTGCAAGATCTAAGATATCCTGGAAGTGCTCGTCAAAAAAAGCAAGTCCATTAATACTGTTCTGATCAAGTTTGACAGGAACAACACAAAGATCCGCTGATACAAGAGCAATCTTTGTATAGAGCTCAAATGTCGGATGACAATCGATGATCACGAAATCATATCGATCTTCGCCTAACTGGTTAATCTGATCTTTTAATTCGACCGGGCTGTAGATTTTAACAAATTCAAGATTGCGATCTGCCTGTACAATATCAAGATTTTTGAATTTTGTTCTCATAATAGCTGCTTCAAGAGTATAGTTACCTTGCAAAACTCCTGTTAAACTTTTTTTCTTTTCATCGTATTTGCCATAAAAATAGCTTGCATTGCCTTGCGGATCGCAGTCGATCAGAAGAGTTTTATACCCTTTTTCCGATAAATTGTAAGCAAGATTTACAGCTGTTGCAGTCTTACCAACGCCGCCTTTGAAATTCATTATTGTTATTGTCTTCATCTTCTTTTTCCTCCATTATCTTCCTATGAAATCTTTCGAGTTCTTCTCTATTGTGTTTCAGGTGTTTCGTTTCGTTTAAGATATAAAGTTCTTCACTTCCACATCTTGGGCAGACACAGTCAAGTGTGACGCTCCAGAATCTTTTTGAACATTTTGAACACAAGTTGTCCCAAAACGGTTCTGTAAAATCTGTTATTCCATCTCTGTAAGTACGTTTCATAAACACCCCTTGAAAAAATTTAACGATAATGGTACACTATTATTAGCTCTAAAAATGTACATCGTGAAATTTTTTCACGTACCAGGCACTCGTATGGGTGCCTTTTTTATTTGATGTCAACCTTTTCTGCTCTTATAGTTGATTTTAAAAACATTTCAATAATTTGCGCTGCTTCTCTCTGTTCACTATCCAAAACTTCCAGAACTGTACCTCGTATGTACCCAAGTGCAGCAGCTACGATCGGGGCAGACAATGGATTCATTGGCATGACAACCTCATTTATCATCTCTGCATAATCAAATGCAATTTCCTGAATATTTTTCGTCATTCCCGTAGGTGATCCATTTTCTACCGCCTTTACTATCTTTTTTTGGATTTCCTTATATTTTTCTTCTGTCATTCTTATTCCTCCTTAATTTTTCCTTAACAGATGATTCTTTGAAGTAACCAGTTGTATTCAATTGATATGTTAAATAACACTAATGGGGTTTCTTTGTTACTAAAAAGTTCATATTATTAATTTAGGGAATTGTCGGGTCCTATCTAGTGATAGTCATTCTGCTTTATCTGGTTACTTCAAAGAATCATCTGTTATAAACTATTTTTTACCTTCTGTTACTCTCTTCACCTTCTTTTCTTGAATATTGTAATGTAAGCACTGCTCTGCAAAGTCTCTGACATTTCTGAATGATATCCATCCACGCAAACTCTTCACTTGAGTCGATTACTCCATCCATCGTGATCTTGATGATATCTGGTTCACACTGGATAAAATCATTCATCTCATAGATCATCTGAAGTGCTGCCTGTGACAATGGAATTTCTGATACATCCGGCAAAATTGTATTTCCCAACATACTTTTGTGCTTTAAATGCTGATACGCCAGATAATTTGCTCCACCGTAGATCTCTGCCATCTTGATCACTGTTTCATCTGACGGGATTCTCTTTTCTGTCTCATAGCTTCGAATACTCTCAACTGACAGCCCAATCAGCTCTGCTGCACGTTCCTGCGTCATTCCTGCTGCTTCTCTTGCAGCCTGATAAATGTTTTTCATAGCTAGTCTCCTTTTACTCTTCTGACGATTTACAGAGCTCTCTGAATTTGTATGTAATACTGAGAAGGATTTGCTCTGTTACTGTTATTGATGATTTTAAGGGGGTATTTAGCTGTAGTGTATTTAGAGAGCTCTGTAAATCATCAGAAGTTTTTTACTGTCTACAAAATCTTGCGTATTTTTAACCGATTAATCTCGTTTTTAAGTTGCTGCAGCAATTCCATTTTTACAGTCTGCGCATATTGTGGATCTGAATGCATCTCAAGGTTTTCTGCGAATGTATCAATCTTATCTCTCAGGATGCCGTATGTGTCTGAGCTGTCTTTTAGCTGTTGATATAGTGCGCATTTCTCAATTGCATGTGTTCCTGCATGTCGTTTTGCTAATGCGTAGAGTGATATGTCTTTCTGTTTCATCTTTTTCACGCTCCTTTAAATACGATATCTTTCCAGGATGGTTCTATCCCTTCTTTTTCTTCAAATTGGCTCATTGGGATTCTGATCAGCTTGCCCATTCGCAAAGCCTGAATCTCTCCGCTCTTTACCATCTTTGTTACAAATGACTGGGAACAACTCATTTTCTCGGCAAATTCTTTTGGAGAGAGATACTGTTCATTTTTCTTTTGCTCTTTCAATTCTCTGATTTTTCTTTCGAGCTGTTCAACTCTCTGTTCCAAATACATTCCTTGCATCTTTTTCCCTCCTTTATTTAGATGTCTCAGTTTCTGAAAAAGGTAATTCTTCTGTTTTTCCTTTTTTATCTGGATATTCTTCTAATCCAGTCATCATTTCCCTGATGTATTTATGCGGTACATCGCACTGAATTGCGTTCATCATAATTTCTGCTTTTGCCCCTTCTTTCATTAATGTATACAGTTTTGACATCATGATTTCTGTTCTATCTTCTTTACTAAATGCATCTACAAGACCCATTATTTTTCCTCCAATCTATTTTCTCTTATTATTTAAATATTTCATTTAAACACAAAAACATCAGCATATATATAATCACCGAATTTGCTCTTGTCATTGGTTCCACTCGTGTTATTAAATATTCTATAAAGGTTGCGCTTATTAATGCTACAACCGTCATTATTGCTATTTTCATTTCTACCTCGCTTGTCAACTTCTTTTCCCTTTCGTATAATTGGCTTACAGGACACTGGCACGTCCGAGTATATACGAAAGGGGACATCTTCATGGATAAAGTTCAAAAAGCTCATGAACTTGCTTTGGTTTTTGAATTAATTCGCGACTTGAATCCCGATGTAGACATCACACCGCAGGAGTTTATCGCGAATTATGAAAAATCTTTTCAAGAATTTTCTGATTTATTAGATGAATAAAACAAGTTCTCATTAACAGTGAATCGTTTGGCTTTCTCATTCAATTCACTGTTTTTTTTAATTGTCCTTTCTAAATATTCCGGAAAAACTTCCGCCTCTGCTAACGTCATTTGTTTCTCTGCCATGACTTCCAGCACTTTCTTTGCTACTTTTTCCATTTTAAAATCATTGATCAGTTTCATATTTCTCATCTATATTCCTCCTTGTACTGTAACTACTGGTTTTCGGTAAAAATCGGTAGTGTTGATTACTGGTGTTTCTACTCTTATTTATTGTATTATTATTTTATACTCTTTTTAGTAGTATTTTATAATAAAAAAATATCAGGAAAAAGTTTTTCAGGTGGTTCTTTATACAGTCTACATATTTTTGCAGCTAATAAAATGCTTGGGTTTCTTTGGCCTAGTTCAATTTTTGACAGGCAATCTTGAGTAATTCCTAATTTATCAGCGATAACTGTCTGTGATTGATCGCCACGGCTTAATATTAATTCCGTTCTTTTCATCCTGTATCTCCTTTCTTTTCTTTTGTTACTCTTATAATATACTACAAAAAGTAGTATGTCAATACTTTTACAACTTTTTGTAGTTTTTATTTTACTACTTTTTGTAGTAAAATAATGAAAAAGAGGTGATAAAATGCGTAGAATTGCTATGTTAAGAAAAGAAATGGGTATGAATCAAATGGAATTAGCAAAATATTTAAGATTATCCCAACAAACTATAAGTAAATACGAAAACGGAAAAGCTGACCCAGACAAAGAAACTTTAATTAGATTATCCGAATTATTTAATGTCTCTACTGATTACATTATTGGGAACTCAGATAAGCGTGATCATTCAGAGTTAACATATAAAGACAATCGTAATATAGCAAAAACCCTAGACGTGCTTAAAGATCAGATAGACAACAACGAAAGTGGTGAATTAAATTATAACGGGATTGAAGTTACAGATGATGATGCCGAGCTTCTTATGGATGCTCTTGATATGGCATTACGTCGGATAAAAAAGAAAAATAAAGAAAAGTATACACCTAAAAAATATAAAAAATAATTTTGTCAAAGTCTGACAAAGAATAGGAGGATTGATATTATGCCAATAACTATTTCATTTAATCAAGAAACTGGCTCTATTTCTGTCGAAAGTGAAAAACTCTTAAGTTCAAAGCGAAATAAAGGAAATAGTCTTTTAGATTTTCCTCAAAATTATACTGTAATTGATATCGAAACTACTGGTTTAGATCCAAATTTTGATTCAATAATTGAAATCGCAGCTATTAAAGTTGTTAATAATTCTATTGAATCAACTTTTTCTTCCCTAGTAAAGCCTCCAGTAATTGAATATGACGAAGAATATGACGACTGTGATTTTTTATCTGATGATGATGGGCACAAATATTATTATGTTGATGATTACATTTCTAAGCTTACGCATATCACAAATGAAATGTTAGATACTGCACCAGAAGTTAAAGATGTGTTAGATAATTTTGTCAATTTTATTTCCGATGATATTTTAGTAGGTCATAACATCAACTTTGATATCAATTTTTTATACGATAATCTTTTGGATTATTGTGATTATAAATTGACCAATGATTTTATTGATACCTTAAGATTATGTCGTCGTTTACATAAAGAACTCACTCATCATAGACTTTCTGACATGGTAGAGTTCTATAAAATAGATACTTCTTCTGCGGCTCATCGTGCTCTTTCTGATTGTGAGACCACGCATAAATTATTTGAAAGATTACATGATTCAATGTTAGAACAATTTGAATCATTGGATAATTTTAAACTTTCTTTAAAAAGAAAGCGTAAAACATTAGATGTCAATTCAATTACAACATCCAATGAAAACTTTAATACCTTACATCCATTGTACCAAAAAGTTTGTTGCTTTACAGGAAAGCTTGAAAATCTCCAAAGAAAAGATGCTATGCAACTTGTCGTAGATCTTGGCGGTATTGTAGCTAATTCTGTTACTAAAAAAACAAATTATCTTATTCTCGGTAACAATGATTACTGTCCTACTATTAAAGATGGAAAAAGTAGCAAACAAAAGAAGGCTGAAAAGTTAAAATTATCCGGACAAGATATTGACATTATTTCAGAAAACACATTTTATGAAATGCTTAATTATGAACTTTGATGTTATATATTTTTATACAAAATGATTTTGTCAGAGTCTGACAAGATGCAAGTGGAAAAGATAATTTTCAACCCGTTCCGTAAATATAATCAAAAATAAAGGTTGTCAAATATTGCATTATGTTCTTATGCATTAAAAAAATAGTCGTCCTGTCTCCTGGGAAGAATAGAACGACTGTTAAGAAAGTTTTTCGTCGGGTTAGATGAATTTACTCCATCTATCGCGCCGACCTCTTCACTAGCTATTATAAACAAATACTTTAGAATTATCAACTAATTTTATTTTGTCAGAGTCTGACAAACTAAGGAAGTGGTTTACCTGAATACGAAAATAAAAGAAAACATCAGAAAGCTAAAAAAGAAATATAACTCTTCTGATCCCTATGAATTAATGGATTATCTGGAAATCGAACGTTTTGATGTGCCACTTGGTCATCGTTTGGGATGCTATATGTATTTACAGCGGTCGAAGTGTATATTTTTAAACGCTGATATCGAAGATGATCGGATACATCGAATCGTTGCAGCACATGAACTTGGCCATGCTATCCAGCATCCAAAAATAAATTGTAGCTTTATCCGGAATTATACCATGTACAGTAAAAACATATTTGAAATTGAGGCAAATAAATTTGCTGCGGAACTCCTTATTCCGGATGAAGTGTTAATTGAATACCAGGGAATGACAGTGGATCAGATTGCTGCTTATTTAAATGTAATCCCTGAACTTGTAAAGCTTAAATTTCTTTAGCTTTTTATTTTTTACCCAGCAATCGAACATATGTTTCGTATTTTAAAACAATCAAATAGTATATTTAAAGAAAGGATGATCATATATGTCTGTAATTACTAAAACTTATACGAGTAAAAAAACAGGAAAAATCAAAAAAAGTTATTGCGCCGTACAATGGCATCCACTTTTGAAACGCAAAGTATCTGGTCCTCGCAGACCTAACAAAAAAGATGCTAAACAGGACGATGCTAAACTTACCCTGCAAATTAAAAACGAAGTAAAAGAAGAAAAGGTGAAAAAGCAATCAGAGGAATATTTCGGTAAAGTTGCTGATCTGTGGTTAGAGGCGAATAAAAAAACTTACGCAGATGAAACTTATCGAACTTATCGCGGATATTTAGACAGATATATCTTTCCTGTCTTCGAAGATGTTCCGATTTCTGGAATCGAATCAAGGCATATTTTAAATTTTAAGAAAAGTTTAGAAAATGGAAATAATCCAAGAAAACATAAATACGGAGCTGAAACTGTAAACAAAAACATTAATATCCTCTGTGATGTGTTCAATTTCGCCGTATCTCCATTAAAATTGATTGATGGTAAAGATAATCCAATGATTGGAATAAAGCGAAATAAAGTGGCATACGTGGTCAAACGAACATGGTCTGACGAACAGATCTCTATCTTTTTAAGTTCTATGGAAGCAAAAGCATCGCATTATTATGCCATGTTCTGCTGTCAGATTCTTCTCGGTCCTCGTCCGAGCGAGACATGTGGTCTTGCAGAAAGCGATTATGATCCTGATCGTCAATGCTTTTATATGCATCGAACTTTAAACAAATACGGAGTTCTTGAAGACAATATGAAGAGTTCTAATTCTTTCAGAGCTGTTTACATTCCTGATACTCTAAATAAGGCTGTCAAGAAAAAGCTACTCTGGAAGAAAGAAATGAGGTTAAAATATCCTGATCGGTTTGATAATGATTTTCTTTTTAACACTGAAATTGGCACTCCTGTCCGTCCTGATCACTTGTATCGAATGTTTACCAGAACTGAAAAACGTTATAATGCAAATCATAATGAAACCTTGCCTGTGATTACTCTGTACGATTGCAGACACACATTCGCAACGACTAATTACGAGCGTGGAGAATCTGATAAGGTTCTGTCTGAGATTATGGGAAATACTCCTTCTACTTTTTTGCAGAAATATGCACACATTCATGGCGATCGAAAGCAGCAATCCTTGGAAGCTTTTGAGGATATTATTTTTAAGTCAGGCAACAAAAAATAAATTTTGGTGGCGAACTTTGGTGGCGAACTTTTCTCTTAAAAAAACAAAAAAGCTACAAACCGCGTATTTGCTAGGTTTGTAGCTTATGACTCCAACGAGAATCGAACTCGTGATTCGACCTTGAGAGGGTCGCGTCTTAACCGCTTGACCATGGAGCCGGATATATTCGAGGTGATCTGTCGCAACCACCTCTATTTATTATACGGATTATTTTTAAAATGTCAATACTTTTTTTAAATTAATTTTCTTATTTTTAAATAATCAAGAATCATCTCCACACATCCATCAATTCCAAGAATCCCTTCATCCAAACATAGCTCATATCCCTTAGATGCGCCCCATATCTCGTCTGTATAATATTTGTGAAACTCATATCGCTTAGAATCTTCTGTTTCAATTTCTTTTTGTGCCTGTTCTTTCGTAATCCCAAGATTTTTCATCAGATTATTTACACGGATTTCTTTCTTCGCATGTAGAAAAATTCTCACAGTATTCGGACGATCTCTAAACAGATAATTCCCACAACTATCCATCACAATTCCACCTGTATCTCCTACGATATTTTTTATGATTCCAAATGGCACATCATTTGATCTTACGCTTTCACTCATTGCGATCGCATATAATAGACTATTTACTTTCCGATCATTAAAGAACGCATTTAATTCATCATATTCATCACTACCTTCTACAGCTCTTAGAAGATGAGCTTTGTCATATAACGGAAGATCAAATTTTCTTCGAATTTTCTCTGCAATCTTTTCTCCCATTGTTCCATGTTCTCTTCCAATCGTAATGATCATTTTTTCATCTGCCATGATTTTTTTCCTCCTCTTGGTTAAATAAACTGAGCAAATCCTGATATAAATACAACGGTCAAAAGTCCTGCTACTGCCACTGCCAGACTACTCATCGCACCCTCTACCGGACCCATTTCAATTGCTCTTGCCGTTCCGATCGCATGGGATGCCGTTCCAAGCGCAAGTCCTTTAGCCAACGGATTTTTTATTTTAAAGATACGAAATACTGTATCTGCGATCACATTTCCAAGAATTCCTGTGATAATGATCACTGCAACAGTAATCGTTACAATTCCTCCAAGTTCTTCTGACAAACCAATTCCGATTGCTGTTGTAATCGATTTCGGAAGCATTGTTACATACTGTTGATGATTAAATCCAAACAACATACAAAGAACAAAAATCCCAAACAAACTTGCCAATGTTCCAGATAAAATTCCACATACAACTGCAACCATATTTTTCTTTAATAGTTCAAGCTGTTCATATAATGGAACTGCCAGGCACACTGTTGCCGGTGTCAGCAGATAAGATATGTACTTTGCACTTGCATTGTATACTTCATAGCTGATTCCTAATCCTTTTAATGCAATGATCACAATAATAATAGATACAAGCAATGGATTCAAAACTGCCAAGCCAAATTTCTTCTTTAAAAATAATCCAATCTCATATGCGATCAAACTGATCGTTACTCCTACAAACATTGATTGTCTGAACACTTCATTCATTTTTGATTCCTCTCTTTTGTGCTATCATTTGTGCAACTCTTCCTGTAACTGCCATAACAAATACCGTGATCACTACCGTAATGATCATGATTGGTACTATCAAGGGTCTTAAAACTCCCCATGAATCAATCAGACCAGCCGCTGCTGGGATAAACATGACCGGCATAATTTCAATCAGAAAAAAAGCTGCATCCTTGACCTGACTTGTTTTTAAAACGCCAGTCATCAAACATACAAGCATCAACACAAGTCCATACACACTTGCCGGTATTGGCAATGGTATGAACATCTTAAGCACTTCTCCCAAAAAAGAGAGAAGCAAAATAATCATAAATTGTCTAAGAAATTTCATACAATCCTCCAGTTTTTCATATTAAGTCTTCTCTTGTGTATACAATATTATGGTACTACCAACTTTTAATGTCAATACTTTGCTTGAAATAAATACTTGAAAAAAATAGAATCCTGCACTTACAGGATTCTATTTTTTTCACTTTGTTATTTTATAATTTTTGCTGCTTTCGAATTGATATATCCAACAAACTTTCCTGATTTTGTATATAAAGATAAATACTTATATCCATTTTCATGTTTATATCTATATTTTGCTGTATATGTTTTCTTATAAACTTTTGTCTTTGATGTCTTCCATGAAAAGTTCTTATATAATTTATAATTTTTCTTTGTAATCTTTACACGTTTTCCATATTTATATGCTTTACCTTGTTCTGGCTGTGTGGCATATCCTAAACGTTTTACAGCTTTCTGATTGATATATCCGACAAATTTTCCTGCCTTTGTATATAATTCTAAATATGTAGATCCATTCTGATGTGAATATTTATATTTAGCTACATACGTTTTTTTGTATGGATTTACTTTGGTTTTTTTCCAGCTAAAATTACTATAAACTTTGTATTTCTTGCTTGTAACTTTCACACGGTAATTGTAATTGATCGCAACACCTTGTGGTAATTTCTTGTATGTGACTTTCTGCTGTGCAATTCCTTCTTTTGTTCCTTTTATTGTCAGCTTATAAGAATCTTTATCTGGTGCATATCCTGCAACTTTCGGCAATGTAACTGTTTTTGTCTTACCTACTTCAACTTTTACATACTGTGTTACAGCAATCTGTTTTCCGTTTTTATCACAAATGTTAATTGCTACGATCTGTTCTGCACCTTTGGATACGGAATCTTTGTAGAATCTGAGTGATTGAAGCGGATGTCCGTTAAAGTCAAACATTGTTACATTATCCCAGCTACATCCACCCCATGCCGGCTGTCCATTATAATAAAGTTTCTGAGCTACAAAGTAATCTTTCGAACCAGCAGCCGCCCAGCCTGTGCCGTATTTATCTGACTGCTCTTTATTGTATTTCCAATAGGTCTGTCCTGCTCTTACAGGAATCCATGCACCTTCCCAGTAAAATGCACCTAAACCATTTCCTTTTGACATCACAGTTTTATAAAGGTCTGTCAATTCATCTACCTGCCCCTGTGGTCCAACTGAATAAGCACTTGTATTCGCGCTCTCTCCAATCGTGTTCCCTGTTCCATCTGCATCTTTTAAACTATTTGCCCAGCCTGTTTCCAATACTGCAAATAGTTTACCATAAGATGCAGCTAAATCCTGGACTTTAGATAAAGTTTCTGGTGTATTTGCTTTTGCCCAAGTTGACCAGAATGGATAATAGGAAGATCCTAACACATCATAATCTACCTTATCACGCTTCCATGTATTCATAATATCCTGATATTTTTTAACATTTGGTGTTTCGAGATGTAATGCTACTAAACTTTCAGGCAAAGTTTCTCTTACTGCCTTAATTCCAGCTTTCAAATATGTATTGATCTTTGTTGATTTCTTTTTATCTCCCCATACTGCATCGTATGTTTTTCCAGCATCTCTGTTTAAATAAATTCCAAAACCACCATTCGTCAATTCATTTCCAACCTGTGCCATTCCAACATCTGCACCTGCTTCTTTAAACTTCTGAATTGTTTCTTTTGTAAACTGATAAATGTTATCGCACATCTTTGTCTCATCATTCTCGTCGGCTTTCCATGCTTTTGGAAGTAACTGCACAGATGGATCTGTCCAAAAATCAGAATAATGGAAATCTAATAAAATCTTCATATCGTATTTTGTTGCTTCTTTGGCAATCTTAAGTCCGGTTTTGACATCATTTCCACCGCCGCCATAAGTTTCGCCATCCTTATTAAATGGGTCATTCCAAATACGGATTCTTATATAATTCACTCCATTGTCATGCAAAACCTTCAATAAAGATTCTTCATTTCCATCATTATCATAGTATTTGACACCTGCATTCTTTAGTGCCTCATATGATGAGATATCCATTCCTCTCATTGCATTTTCTGACATACCTGTGACTTTTTTGATCGTAACTTTCTGATCCTTTAATCCAGATTCTCCTCCATAGATCCATGGATCAACACTTACATTTGTATCGTCTCCTTTTCCTTGTGCATATGCAAAAATTGAAAGAGACATTGCTGCCTGTCCATTATCAAAAAATGAATTCCAACCATCAACAACTTCTCCCTCATCATAGATGATTCCACCTTTATTCTTGTCATCAATCGTAGCTGTCAGCAGATCATAGATATTCTTTGTCTGTGTATACACACTTGTTTTCGCTTCATCATCATTTCTTGGATATTTCACATTTGAAACAATCAGTTGTGCATCTTTATTCACTCCTGCATCTGCCTGATTATTTTCGAATTCTTTACGTAATTTTTCAATATTCGTATTGGTATTCTCATCTGGATATACATTCACACCAAGATAATCGTATGAAATATTATTCCAATCTCCATTTAACTGGTTTTGTACCCATTTAATATATGATGGATCATTCGGCATTGAAATACTTACAGCTGTTTTTATATCTTTATAATCTTTCTTAATCTCTTGTGTGATCTTTCCCATCTGCACAAACCCATCATTACCGCTGATTCCAAGGAAATTATAATTCACTTCATTTCCAACCGTCACAATGTCAGGAAGTGCATCATCATCGTCTAAAGCTTTTAACGTAGCTTGTGTATAAGCAATGGCTTTCTCACCTGCATCATCTGCTGTCCAGCCGTCTGGAAGATTCTGTGTATTGGCATATGTCATTTCATCTGAATAAAGCAACACTGCATTCGTCCTTAACCCTGCCTTTTTTGCCTCTTTTAATGTTTTCTCGGCATTCTCCAGAGACAGGTATTTATTATCTTTTCCTGGATTCACTGCGATCTTAACAGAGATTGTATTGATTCCCTGTGTTTTTACATACGAAAAGAGATTGTTAACGGCATTTCCTTTATAATCTTTCCATACCTTGTTCCATCCAACATTTTGCTGGTAATGTGAAAAATCAGCACCCAAAATTGTCTTTTCACTATCAATTCCCTCAATCTTTTGATACTGGTCCATTACTTTTTGAGCTGTCTCTTTGCTGCTTTCTGTTTTTGTGGACTCATTTGTTTCCACCACTTCTGGTGTGGATGCAAATACTGAAGTTCCAGCACTTGTTGCTGCAATCATGGACATCATAAGTCCTGCGGCCAGCAGTTGTTTCATTTTCCTCATAAAATTCTACTCTCCTTTTCTTCATTTAATCTTTATACCTTATCATTATAACACATTCTTATCGTAACAACATCATAAAGTTAAATAACTCTTTCTGGAACTGTATATTTTTCACCCGGTCAATCTCTGTTGTGCGGACTCTTGTCCCATAAATGTAAAATGCTGAAGAAGTAAGTCCCCCTCTTTGGACTCTTTCTCTTTTAAACCAGTTTCCAAAAGAACTTGTCGGTCTGCTTTTAATCGGATGTGAATCTAGCACCAGATATTTTTTCGTTTTCGGATTAAAATCTGCGATCGTCACATAATGACCTGGTACATGTGAAATCGCAACATATCCTTTCTGCAGATAGTCTCTGACTTCAGAGAGACTGTAACTTGTTTTTACATAAGAAAATCCATAGGCCTCTCCGAATTCTTTGGCTGCTCCTTTAAAGACCCCATCCTGTGTTCCTGAACCTATGATCCTGTAATGTTTTTTTACTGCAAAATCTGCAAAGAGCATAGGATCTACAAACTGTCCATTTAATGCATAAACTGCATTGGTAATCGCTACAACTCCACATCCTGCTGCCGCCATTTTCCCGCTGTAGTCTGAAACATTTCCATAATCTTTTCTTGCCCATGCCGGATCAAACTGCATAAAGTTTCTATATGGTGTCACATTTTTATTCTGAAGGCGAATAAACTGCCACTGCATTGTCTCATTTCCCGCCTCTTTATCTGTTTTTTGGAAGTTATTTTTTATATCTCCATGTTTCACTAACACAAGGTTTCCATCCTGATCTATGGAAAGATATTTATCTTCTTTCACATTTTTTATATATAAATGATCATATTCTCTTACCAGTTCCCAGTTCGTATCCTGAGATTTCAAATATTTATCTTCTGTCTGGAATTTATACTGCTGGTTTCCTGAAAATGTAATTGTTATGTCTATACCTTCTTTTGTTTTTTTATTCTGTACCCAATACTTTCCATTTCCAATCAATTGTTTTTCGCTTCCATTGTAAGCAATCGCTTCTTTATGATACTTACTTTTTTCAATCCATCCGATGCCATATCCTTTCTTTTTCTCATAAATAACCTGTAAATATCCGGATGCTTTGCTTACAACAATAATCCCTGAATATTTCGGTGCAGATGCAATTTTTTTAGAACCTGAAGAATTCTCATACACATTCATTTTCTTTTTCAAAAATGCATATTGTTTCTCATATGATATATCCACAATTTTTCCTTTAAATTCGTTATAAATCATCTGCGGATTATCAAAATATCCTGGCGCAGCTGCCTGTATCTTTATCGTTGTCTGCATACAAATGATAAGACACAAAATCATACTGATCCATCTCTTTTTTCCCTTATACCACTTTATCATCTGATTTTCCCTTTATTTTATGAATTCTATTGACAGTGTTTCATTTTCATGATAAATTATTAATCGGTTCTGCTGCTGTGGCACAGGAGGTAGCGCACCTCATTGGTAGTGAGGAGGTCACGGGTTCAACTCCCGTCAGCAGCTTATACAAGATTGGCTTAAAACTTATGTTTTAAGCCATTTTTCATTGTATCAACTATTTTCTTTCATCACTTTTAATCTTTTTTCGAATTCTTTGAATCGCATTATCAATTGATTTATCAGTTTTCCCAAGCTTCTTTGCGATCACTGTATAATTATCCCCATTCAGATAGTAATACATAACCTGTTTTTCAAATTTACTTAATTTCTGATTGATCTTTTGATAATAATCTTTAATCTCTTCTTTTCGAAGCAAACTCTCCTCTGGTGTCTCATCAGGATTCTCTAAGATTTCATCAAGTGCAAACTCATTCCCTTGATCTTTATATTCAAACAAAGAAATCGACGTATTCAATGGAATATGTTTTTTTCTATTAAATGCTGTGATCGTTGTATAGATCTGTCTATGCACACACAAATATGCAAATGTCGAAAATGAAGTACTTTTCCCTTCCTGATAAGATGTGATCGCCTTAAAAAGTCCGATCATACCTTCCTGTATCAGATCTTCTTCATCCCCACCTGCAAGGAAAAATTTCCTCGCCTCTTTTCTTACCATATCCCGATATTTCTCTAATAGACACTCCATGGCGTCATCACTGCCACCATGGATCTGTCTTAGCAATTCCTCATCAGAAATTGTTCTTAATTCATTCATTATTATTTTCCCAGTCGTTGTCTTACAACTTCAAATGCCAGAACTCCGGCTGCTACTGATGCATTCAGAGAATCAATATCTCCTTTCATCGGAATTGATGAAATAAAGTCACATTTTTCTTTTACAAGTCGACTAACACCGCTTCCTTCGTTTCCAATCACAAGACCGATGGATCCTGTCAGATTCTGTCGATAGATCACTTCTCCATCCATATCTGCACATGCAAACCACATACCACGTTCTTTTAACTCATCCATTGTTTTTCCAATATTTGTAACTTTCACTACCGGAGTATAATTGATCGCTCCTGCTGACGTCTTTGCTACAGTTGGTGTGATTCCAACAGCACGATGTTTTGGAATGATCACTCCGTGCGCTCCTGCAAGATTTGCTGTACGAATGATCGCACCAAGATTATGTGGATCTTCAATTCCATCAAGTAAGATAAAGAAAGGATCTTCTCCCTTTTCTTCTGCTCTCTTAAATAGGTCATCTATTGTTCCATATTCATATGCTGCTACAATTGCTACAACACCCTGATGATGCTCATTTGTCAACTGGTTTAGACGCTCTTTGTCTACAAATTTAAGAATCGCGTCTGTTTTCTTTGCCTCTCTTACAATCGTGCGGATTGGTCCATCTTGGCATCCGTCCAGTACAAAAATCTTATCAATTGGTTTCTTTGCTCTCAAAGCCTCGATCACGGCATTACGCCCCGCGATCAGATCTTCTTTATGATTCATGTTTTTCTCCTATTTCTTTTTTCTTATTTAAATCAAAACCGATCCCGATCAATTCGATGATGCGGTCCATATCTCCTGCCAAATATAAATATCCGACTAATGCTTCTACTCCTGTTGCTTTTCTATAATCCATCATAGATGCATTCTTCGCCACAGAACCTGATTTTGAATTTCTCCCGCGTTTGTAAACTGCCATCTCCTCGTCTGTCAAAAATGGCTCTATCTTTTCAAACACTTCTTTTTGCGCAGAAGCTTTTACCATACTGCTTGATTTTTTATGATATTTATTAACACTCATATTTCCAGCAGACATAACAATCGTTCGAATTACGATCTCATAGATTGCATCTCCGATATAAGCAAGAGATAATGGCGAGTAACTTTTTGGATCTAATCCTTCAAGAAACAATCCTTCTTTGATCTTATTAACTAAGCTCTGCTCCATTTTACACCTTCTCTTGTATCTTTTAATACGATACCCTGTTCTAATAACTGATCTCTGATCTCATCAGCTCTTGCAAAATCTTTGTTCTTTCTTGCTGCCTGACGTTCTTCGATCAATTTCTCAATCTCTTCATCTAAGATTTCTTCTTCTTTTGTTGTCTCAATTCCAAGAACTCCACATAGATCTTCTAAAACTTTTAAGACTTTCTTTGCGTAATCCGCACTGAAATCTTTTACCGTTGAGTTTGATTCACGTACGATCTCAAAGATTGCAGAAACGGCATCAGCTGTGTTAAAGTCATCTTCCATCGCATCTTCAAATTTCTTTACAAGTGCTTCTACCTTTGCAAAATGTTCTTTTTCTGCATCACTTAGTGATCCTGTTTCTTCTTTCGCCGCCATCTCTCTGCACAGATCAATTGCTGTTAAGATACGATCTAATCCAGTTTTAGCGCTTTCTACTAATGTATCACTGAAATTTAATGGTGTTCTGTAATGTGCACTTAACATAAAGAAACGGATCACCTGTAATGGATATTTTTCTCCGATCTCACGGACTGTAAAAAAGTTTCCTGCGGATTTGGACATCTTCTTATTATTAATATTTAAAAATCCATTATGCATCCAGTAATTTGCAAACTTCTCATCGTTGCATGCCTCACTTTGTGCGATCTCATTTTCATGATGAGGGAAGATCAAGTCTTCTCCACCTGCATGGATATCGATCGTATCTCCAATGTATTTCTTTGACATCTCGGAACACTCAATATGCCATCCTGGTCTTCCTTCTCCCCATGGAGAATCCCATGCGATTTCTCCCTCTTTCTTTGGTTTCCATAATACGAAATCCAGTGGATCTTTCTTTCCTTCTTCTCCTGTTACTTTGATCTCTCGATGTCCCGCTTCCAGATCATCGATATTTTTCTTAGAAAGTTTTCCATAATCTTTAAAGGATCTTGTCTTAAAGTAAACAGTTCCATCAACTTCATATGCATGCCCTTTTTCGATCAGCATCTGGATCATCTTGATCATCCCACCAATTTCTTCTGTTGCTCTTGGCTGATGTGTGGCAGGTTTAATATTTAAAGCTTCCATATCCTGTTTACATTCTTTGATATATCTTTCTGCGATCTCTGTCGCTGTCACACCTTCTTCATTTGCCTTCTTGATGATCTTATCATCAACATCTGTAAAATTCGAAACATAATTTACTTCATAACCTTTATATTCAAAGTAACGGCGGACAGTATCAAAAATGATCATCGGTCTTGCATTTCCGATATGGATATAATTATAAACAGTTGGTCCGCACACGTACATTCCAACTTTTCCCGGATGAACCGGTACAAATTCTTCTTTTTGTCTTGTCAGTGTATTATAAATTTTCATTTTTCATTTTCCCTTCTGATTGCTTCTGAATTCTGGTAATGTATAATAAACGTCTCTAATGCCTGTCGTAATTCTGCGTTTTCTCTTGCAAGTTTCTCAATATCCATATCCACAGGGTTTGGAAGATCGATCTGATCAAGTACCAGACTCTGAATGCGGTTTACTCTCTCTCCATCCTGTTTGACAACTTTTCCAGGAACTCCGACAACCGTAGAGTTCGGTGGCACATCAGATACTACAACACTTCCAGCCCCAATCTTTGAATTCTTCCCAATTGTAATAGAACCTAAAACTTTGGCACCAGAACTGATCATAACATTATCTTCGATCGTTGGATGACGTTTCCCTGTTTCATTTCCAGTTCCGCCCAATGTAACGCCCTGATATAAGGTTACATTATTTCCGATGATCGTTGTCTCTCCAATGACCACTCCATGCCCATGGTCAATGAAGAATCCTTCCCCGATCTGTGCACCTGGGTGAATTTCAATTCCAGTCTTTCTCGCCCATTTCTGCGAAATCTTTCTAGCTTTATAAAACTCTCCCTTCTTATATAATTCGTGTGCAACTCGATGCCAATACAGTGCCTTCACATAAGGATACAAAAAAACTTCTTTCTCTTCCCTTAACGCAGGATCTCTTAGTTTGATCGTATCATATTGGCTTTTCGCAAATTCTCGAAAACCCATCATAGCTTCTAAACCTCCAATATATAGTATGTAATTTACAGGACTTTTTATTTTATTGATCTCTCAAAAAACAAAAAACTTCGTCTCTATATAAAGAGACGAAGTATATCCGCGGTTCCACTCTTTTAAAAGCTTCTGACCTTCTTACTGTATACCTGATTGGTATCATCCGATCAAAATGCCTTCACTTAAATCCGTTAACGCCGGCGACGTACAAAACTACTTGATTCATCTTGTCTGCTCCCAGATGCATTCCAGATATCTTTCCTCAAAGCTGCTTTCAGCCGGTGACAGCTTCTCTCTGACAGTTCCAAATTATCTGTACTAATTCTGTTCATTGCATTTAACTACGAATAGTTTATGCTTTTTCATGCAAAATGTCAACTGATTCTTATTTTTCATACAAAGTATTTATTCTTATTCTGGTAACACTCTTGCTTTTACAACTGCTTTCTTCACAGCACTTCCTGCAATGATCGCAACAATAATCTTAGCTGCATCTCCTGGAAGATATGGAATGACACCTGCATATAATCCCTGAATGAATGTTAAATGCATCTGTGCACAAAGCCAGATCGTTCCAAATGTATAAGTTACCGCTGTTCCCAAAATCATACCGATTGCTGTCATTATGACGTTATTAGAAAATTTTTCTGTAAAAAATCCACTGATCAATGCCAAAAAGATAAATCCAACCAAATATCCTCCTGTCGGTCCTGCAAGTTTGGCAAGTCCTCCGCCAAACCCTGAAAACACTGGAAGTCCTACAGCTCCGATCAATAAATATACAAGATAGCTGATCGTTCCACGTTTCATTCCAATAACCATGATTGAAAAATAAATTACCAGATTGGTAAATGAGATTGGTACTGGTGTAAATGGCAGTGTGATTGACATTGGTCCCAAAATACAAGTTAAAGCTGCCATTAACGCGATTAATGTAAGATCCTGAATTTTCATCGTCTGTTGTCTCATAATAAGTTCTCCTCTTTTTTATCATTTTTCTGATTTTATTGTTATTATAGATTGTTAACTTTAGATTGTCAACCGTTTTATTATTAAAGTTAACAATAAAGGAGTTGAAAATACTTTTTTCTATGATTTTTATCTTTCTAGAAGGATTTCACCAAAATTTCCTATCAAGCAAAAACACAGATATCTATACATGATATCTGTGTCTCTCTATTTATTCATCATTTTCACTATCAAGAATCCCTAGTTCTTTGATCCGTTCTTCTATCTTCTTCAAAGAATCTTCATACGTTCCTTCTTTGGCTTCTTCTTTCTCATGATTCATATCATCTAATAATTGATCAATATTCTTGCCCAACGGATTACTCTCCGTCTTTCTTGTCAATAATCCCATACCTGTCTCCTTTTTCTGCTTCTTTGATTACTTTACAAGGATTCCCTGCTGCCACAACATCAGCTGGAACATCTTGTGTCACGACACTTCCTGCTGCTATGACTGTATTATCTCCGATCGTCACACCTGGAAGAATCGTTACTCCACCTCCAATCCAGACTTTATTCCCAATCTTTACTGGAAGTGCCCATTCATATCCTTTTTCACGTCTTCTGGCATCCGTTGGATGATTGACCGTATAAATTCCAACATTCGGCCCTATAAAAACACGATTACCAATCTCGACGCCACCTCCATCAAGAATCGTCAGATTGAAGTTTGAAAAAAAATCATCTCCGATCGTTGTTCGATATCCATAATCCAGATAAAATGGTGCTTCTAAATGAACATTCTGACCTAATTTCCCGAAAATCTGTCCCATTAAATATTTTCTATAGTCCCTATCTTCCTGGCGGCTTTCATTATATTGTTTTGTCAGGGATTTTGCACGATTCCTCTCTTCAATCAAAGAAGTTTCTTCTGCATTGTATATGATTCCCATCAGCATTTTTTGTTTTTCCGTCATTTCATGTCCTCCATTGTTTTTTATTTTACCATACTTTTTTTCTCTAATCTATCGAATTTGACTTTCGATTCAAAAAATTGTAGGATAAAAGAAATCAAATATCATAAGGAGGTTTCAACGTGGAAACAAATTTTACAATTTCACTTGATTCCATTGCAGAAGTGAATGCTTTTGCAAACATGATCGCACATTTTACATCTGAGATTGATCTGTCCTCTGGAAGATATATCGTCAATGCAAAATCTATCATGGGAATCTTCAGCCTTGATCTGACACAACCTTTGACATTAACTGTACACGGAAATGATGAAATTGACGAAATTACAGAAGCAATCGCGCCTTACATCAAAAAATAAAGAAAAAACTGGCATTAAAATAGATGCCAGTTTTTCTTTATCATTAATCATTTATTTCATAGGGAATTTCATCAAACTTTCCTGCAAAATAAAAAAACATGATCTAAGTTAATTCTTAAATCATGCTTATCTACTGAGCGTGCGGGGATTCGAACCCCGGACAACTTGATTAAAAGTCAAGTGCTC
>OLNL01000336.1_pt1 | contig 52603 bp, 63 predicted proteins | sample 1672181 | NCBI WGS metagenome assembly OLNL01 (sample SAMEA3136656, study PRJEB25190) | human gut metagenome | biome: human gut; feature: human-associated habitat; material: faeces | place: Austria | collected 2013
AATTATGTTGATTTGTTTGAGGGTGAAGTCGTATATAAACATCAAAAAGAAGATTGTGCTATTGCTTTAACAAGATGTCAAAAATTTTTATATGTAGGAACTTTTTACGGAATGCCATATGGTCATCAAAGTGGTACTAAATATTACTATCAAGGAGTCACTAATTTTCCCGTAAAAATGGTATCTGTTCCTCTTATTACACTTGCAGCTATTAATGTACCGAATGTCGGTTTATTAAGTGCTTCTAAAGTTTCATTGGGTGTGGAAAATGATTATTTAGGGAAAACATCTCTAGTTGATTTAGGTATAACAATTCCTTCTTCATCTGATTATATTCATTTCCCATTAATTATAGATTTTATAGCTAGTTGTGAACCATTATAATTAATAAATTGAATGACACCATATACATTTAAACAATGCATGAGTTTTAATGTAATAAAACCAAATGGGATGTATAATCCAAATTTGTTAGTTGACGGAGAATTTCAAATTTGGCAAGAAGGAAATGAAAAAGTAAATACACCTGATAAAACTTCGTATTTAAGCACAATGTGGAGTGTTAGCGATAGTGCTATTGTTAGGGCTAAAAAGAATAACGATAGAGGTATAAAAATTATATCATATACAGGTGAACCACCTTGTCATGTACAATATTTATTTGAAGAAAATTTCTTACAAAATGGTGAAAAATATATGTTGAGTTGTGTTATCAACGGAAATAAATATACCCTACCTATCACCGCTGGGACATCTATTAGCAACGAACGACTAGGATATACCGCTGGTAGAAGAGTATATGTTAGATTGAACGTTGATGATGTTTGCGATTATGTCAAATTAGAACAAGGTGAAATTGATACACCGTTAATTCATGATGATTATCGAAAAGCCTTATATGATACGTTATATTATTTTGAAATGATAAACGTTAGTACTTATTACGGTTTCCTAGAATGGGGCAGTAGGCAAAGAAATACTGTTATTTTAAATGCGCCAATATATAGAAAACGTGTAGCTCCTACACTGAAAGGTAATTGGACTTCATGGACATTTAGGTCACTAAAATCATCACAAACCACGGATGGAAGATATGAAATTGAAAATTATGCCTCAAATGGATATGTGGAATATATACAAATTAGAGAAAGTTATACAACGAGTTTACCTGAAAGCGAAGGAGAAGTATTTAGTTTTTCTATTAAGGGTGGAGGAAATTCAATTTTAAATATTGATGCAAGAATTTATTAAAAAAGAAAACCTTTTAGAAAGGAGAAAACATATGGGAATTAATTATAAAGTCTATGTTAGATTAGATGATAAAAATAATGTTGTTGAAGTTGAGTCCACAGCTTTTTATCAAGAACAAGAATTCATCGATAAAGGTTTTGTCTTTATCGATGAAGGAAGTGATGGAACAATGTACGGTCATGCCCAACCTAATTATATGAATATGAAATATGGTAAACCAACTTATGACAATGATGGTCGACCTAATTTCAAATACGAAAATAGACAAATTGTAGAAATCGAAGAAAAAGATAAAAAACTTATTCCTACCCCTTCTACTTCACCAACACAAGAAGAACGTATTCAGGCTTTAGAAAGTGCTATGCTTGAAATGGTTTTAGGAGGTACGGAATAATGATTGAATTTTTAGTTATTCAAATTAAATTAGGCAAATTAACTTTAGATAAAGTGCCTAAAAAGTATAAAGATGAAGTTGAAAAAGAATTAAGCAAAGAAGAATAATTACTTAATTCTTTTTTATTTTAAGGAGGAATATTTATGAATTTTCAAGACATTTATAATGTTTTAGTAACTTTAGTAGCAGTCGTTGTAGGTGGTTTATCATTATATTTTAAAACATCAGCAAAAGCCCAAGCTAAGGCAAAAGAAATTCAAGATGTAATGGCTATGATTATGAGTAAAGTTGTAATCTATATTAGAAAAGCCGAAGAAGGTTATAAAGATGCTACTAATTTAGGTGGTCAAAAATTTAATGATGTAGTGAACGAATTATATCTATTAGTTCCTATTTCATTACGCCCTATTATCACACGTGATAGAATTAAAGATATTGTACAATCAACTTTTGATGAAGTTGAAAAATATGCTAAATTACAGTTAGATAATGCTGTAGACAAATTAGATGATAAATAATCATCTATAACGAATATTATCAATCAATTTGAGTAGAGGTTAATTCCCCTACTCTTTTTTATATTCAAAGGAGGAATATTAATGTTAGAAATTAATCAAAGTTATCCATGTAAAGTCGGTTATTATGGTACAAAGAGAGATACTTCAAAAATCAAATATATCGTAATGCACTATACTGGAAATACAAAAGATACTGCTTTAGCTAATGCTAAATACTTTCATACTTCAATTAATAGATCAGCTTCTGCACACTATTTTGTTGATGAAACAAGCATCTATCAATCAGTAAAAGATGATTACGTTGCATGGTCTGTTGGAGATAAAGGTACTGGTAAATTAAAAGGAATTGCGAAAAATTCTAATACATTAAATATTGAAATGTGTACTTCAGGTAATAGTGAAGTAAGTGAAACTACTGAAAACAATGCGGTTGAATTAGTTAAATATTTAATGAGTAAATATGGAATTGATGCAAACCATGTTGCGAGACATTACGATATTACGAAAAAATCATGCCCTAGTGCATCATTTAGAACTGGTGATAGATGGTCTAAATTCATCGCTAAATTAGGTGGTTCAGTACAAGATGTAACAGTGGTATCGCCTACCCCATCCGCTAAAGCAAAATCATATTTATCTCAAGGCGATAAAGGTGATGCAGTAAAAACAATGCAAACAATGTTGATTGCTTGTGGTTATTCTTGCGGTAAATACGGAGCAGACGGAGATTTTGGTACTGGCTCTAAAAACGCTTTAAAGGCATTTCAAAAAGCAAATGGTTTAACTGCTGATGGATTATATGGCAATAATTCTAAGTCTAAATTGGAAGAAGTGTATAAAGGTAGAAATAATGCTAATAAACCTAGCGGTAATGATTTAGTTCGTGCTGGTCAACAACATACAATTAACTATACTGGTCATCAAATTAGCGTTGATGGTTATTATGGAAATGAAACAAAGAAAAATATTGTTCGTTGTTTCCAAATTGCCATGAATCATGATTATCGTAAATCATTGGCAGTAGATGGTATCGCAGGAAGTGGCACTTTATCAGCATTAGGAAAACATTATGTAAAACAAGGTGAACGTCAAGAATTAGTAAGAGCTGTTCAAGTTGCTTTATATTGTCATGGTTATAATCCTCAAGGCACTGATGCCGTTTTTGGAGCTAATACAAAGGCTGCCGTAGTTGCTTTCCAAAAAGCACATGGATTATCTGCTGACGGTGTTGCTGGTAGAAATACTATTTTAAAATTAATGGGAAAATAATTTTAATTTATGATAGTGAAAAGGACGTTGATTTTTAACGTCCTCTCTCTTCCATTTCTTCAATTGTTTCGTTAAATAAATTATTTTGTAATTTTAATATATTTAGTGCGTGTCTTAATGTTGTAATTAAAAATGGCTTATCAGGTTTGTCTATTTCAAAATCAGGATCGACTATATCCCAGTCATCAAAAATTGCATAACCTTCGTAATAATCATAGTAAAGCATTATTTTCTTATTTTCGCCATACATGATTATATCATATTGTATATCAGCTATTGCTTCTTCAGAAGAAAAAGAAGTTAAACCGAGAGAATGTTCAACAAAAGATTTATCAATATATTTTCTTATATAATCATAACAATTTGCAATTGACATTATAAAATCCCCTTTCATATATAAGAATTATAACATAAATAAATATTAACTTAATAATAATTATTACATTAACTGAAGTATTAAGGAGTTTAAATGAGAAAAGTAAGAATAATTAGAGGTGCACAAGACATTTTACATGATAGATTGAATATGAGTGACTATAATAAAGAATTTCAACTTGTTACTCAAACCAAATATGTATCTGTGGTGTCTGATGGAGAAAAAGAGTATACATTTAAAAATGAATTTATAATTAAATAAAATTGTAGGAGAGAAGTTAATGATACAATTTATAGTGGATAATTGGGCATCTATTATCGAAGGATTTGCTGCACTAGGTGTTGTTGTTGAAATTGCACCTATAAAAATTTATCCTTTGAAATGGATAGGTAATCGATTCAATGCAGGTTTAAAAGAAAAATTAGATGAGTCCAATGCCGAATTAAAAAAAGAAATAGATGATGTTAATAAAAAATTAGATAAGCATATTGATAGCGGTGCAAAAAAGGACATGAAAGATTTAAGACATGATATTCTTGATTTTTCGGATCGTATCACCGAAGGTAGTAAACCTTCTAAAGATGCTTTTACTCATACTTTTGATATTGCTGTAGATTATCATAACTTAATAGAAGAATATAATTTAACAAATGGAGTTATTGATATTGAAATGGAAAATATTAAAAAGAAATATGCTGAACTATATTTAAATAAAAAAGATAATTAAATAAACATGGGTTACTATTAATTTAGTAACCCTATTTTTTTGCATTTTTAAATCACAATTATTTTTAAAATAATCTTATTCAACTCGTATTAAAATTGCTTTAAAAATAATTGTAGAAGATTGTGTTTCTTATTAAATTTCAAATTGGTTTCAATGAATTTGACTCTAATACAAAGAAAATGGTTTTGACTCCAATTCTGACTCCAATTTCGTGCCTCCATATGCCCTCATATGCCTTCATATGCCACGTAATTAAAGGCAAAATCTTAATAAATCAACGCTTTTTACTGTAATCAAAGAAAATATCATTTCGATCAATGTAAACCCATTTTCTTTTTTTATCATCATTTTCACCTATAGTTTTCCTTTCTTTTATTTTTATTTATAGAGTTGAAACAACATTCATCATTGGAATTATAATAGATACATAAACAACAATGACAAAACTTGCAACAAATCCATAAATCAAAGGAACAATTGTTTTAATAATACGTGAAATTAAACGATCTATTTGCATAAACGAAATATCTATATACTCTTTTAAAGATTTTTTTTCATTTTTATTATGAATAAGAACGATAAACATCTTAAAATCATCTGAAAAATAAGGAAATGCTTGGATGGCAGAATCAATATTTCTTCCTTCTAAAATAGAATTATACAATTCATAAACAATCATCTTAATATCGCTATCTTTTATCTTGTTATAAAGAAGTTCAATAATAGTTGTTGCATCATAATTATTCATCAGCAACTCATCGTAATAGATAGCAAATTTAAGCGAGTAATACTTACAAATAACATTTTTAACTAATCGCGTATGTTCGATCATAAAATCAATATATTGAAAATGTTGATGTGTTACAGAAATCTTTACAAACAAAACAATAGAAACAACTACAACAAAAACAAGTATCAAAAACAAAGGAATAATTTTAAGAAGTGTAAAGAAAAATTCAGTAATTAAACTTTTTTCAATGTTAAAATCAATAAATAGAATTTCTACTTGTGGTAATAGAAATAAAACAACAAAAATAGAAAAAACAAAGAGAAAAATCAACATAAAAAGTGGATAACCTAATTTCTTTATAAGAATTTTTTTGATTTCTTCTCTTTTCTTACAAATAGCGAGTGTTTTTTCTAAAGCATCGTCAATTGAAAAATCATGTTTAAAGAAAGAAAAATATTCTTTAAATAAACCAGGTAAATTCATTTTTAGTAATGCTTCATCTACTGTTTCTCCTTGATAAAGATATTTTTTCAAATCACTTACTTGTTTTTTAAAATCAAGCATTTTGCATAAATCCAACAAATCATGTATTGAATATCCTTGCTTTAAAAAGAAAATCATATATTCTATAAAATCTAATGTTACTCTATTCATCTAAAATACCTTTTTCAACCAATGTTTTATGAGCTTTTTTAAAATCGTAATAATTGACTTTTTTGTTTTTAAAATAATTTTGTAAACTTTGCTTATCCAGAAATTCACTTTCAACAACAATTTTTTGTTTTTTATTGATGTTCATTTTTTGTGTCATCACCCCAATTAATACATCTTCTAAATCTAATAACTGGATATTCAAATTTACAAGTCTTTTTAATGTGTTTATACAATGACTTGCATGAAGTGTTGTCAAAACTAAATGACCTGTCAAAGCACATGTTAACGCAAGTTGCGCCGTTGTTTCATCTCGTATTTCACCTATCATGATTACGTCAGGGTCATGTCTTAATATTTGTTTAAGCGATTCGTTATAATTAATTCCTTGTTTTTCATTTAATTCAATTTGAAGACAATAATCTTTTTCAATTTCAATAGGATCTTCCAATGTAATAATATTCTTTTGATAATGTTTATTGATTTCATCAAGTAAAGCATAGAGTGTTGTGGATTTTCCCGATCCCGTCGCCCCACTAATAATAAATAAACCATTTTCTTGTTTTGCTATTTGTTTTAGAAATTGATTTACATGAAAATCATAAGTTAAGTTATTTAATGTAAGTTTTTGATGATTATTCAGTATTCTAATAACAAGTGAATCCATCTCTTTTCCCATCAAAGATGAAATTCTGAGATTATATTTTCTATTGTTATATTCAAAAATACAATGTCCTGTTTGTGGCTTTCTAAAATAATTTAAATCTATTTTAGAAATAAAACGAATATAATTTAATAGTTTTGTCATTCGTTTTGAATCAATCGTATCGTAATCATAAAGCCTCCCTTTCTTTCTAAACTTTATAATACCTTTTTCTTTAGATAATAAGTGAATATCACTTACTTTCTCTTTAAGAGCGTCATAGACTAATTGTTCAAATAACTCGTTCATATTGTTCCTCCTACTAGTTTATTCGCTCTTTTTTTGTTTTTTTCTTCAAAAAAATGAAAAAAAACAAAAAAATCGTTTTTACAAACGATTTAAGTACGGATTATTCCTTTTTTCATCATCGAGTGTTGTTGATGGTCCATGCCCGGGATAAATAAGATAGTTTCCTGAAATACCTTTAATTTTTTCAATAGAAGCAATTGTTTCTTCTAATGAAGAATTAGGAAAATCATATCTTCCAACAGCACCTTTAAATATAACATCCCCAGAAAAGATAATATGATGATCTTGAAAAATCACAAAACAAGAACCATGAGTATGTCCAGGTAAATTTAAAAATTGAATTTTAAAACCTGCACATTCTATGAAATCTTTTACAAGAGTTATTTTTGCTTGCATGTTTAATGGTTTTGAATAATTAGATAAATTAATGTCATCATCATAGAAACAATTATAATCTCTTTCATGAAGATAAACAGAACATTGATATTTATTTACCAAGTCATCAACGGCGCCAATATGATCAAAATGTCCATGCGTTAAAAGAATAGCTGAAATATTTAAATGGTTTTCATTTAAATATTGTATTATTTTTTCACTTTCAGCACCAGGATCAACAATTAAAGACTGATTACCATTTTCAATAATATAACAATTGGTTGCCATTTGACCCAGTGTCATATGTTTGATTTTGAGTTCTTCCATATTTTTTCCTCATAATAAAAAATAAGCCGAAGCTTATTTTTTTTCTTTGTGTACAGTTTTTTTATTGCATCTTGGGCAATATTTATTAACTTCCATTCTATCTGGATGATTTCTTTTATTCTTAGTGTTGATATAATTTTCTTCACCACATTCTGTACATTTTAAAATGATATTATCTCTCATGATTACACCTCCGCATCACTAAAACTTTCTTACACATAATAACATAATAATTTATGAAATACTAGCATTTTTTTAATTTAGTCCATATTTTTCTACATATTTATCGACAACTTGATTTGCAATAATTGGCGCAGATGAATCAGCACCAGTAGAAGAACGATCTTCACGTTCAGCAATACTTGCAAAGGCAACAATTGGTTTACTATCTTCTGTTGCTGAAATATAACCAATTTGTAAGTGGTTAGGATGATCGACATTATCACCAGGATCATATTTTTCTGCAGTTCCTGTTTTACAGTAAGCCGCATAAGGCTTTTGAGACCAATACGTATGAGATGTTCCATCACTTCTTGTAACACAAGCACGCATTCCTTTTTTGATTTGTTGGAAGGCTTCTACTTGTGAAGAAACATCATCTTGAATATTTGTTTTAAATTTATAAGTTGAAACATTGTTCCCTGCATCATCTGTTTTAAATGATTCAACTAAGAAATGAGGTTGTACTTTTTTACCCATGTTTGCCACCGTGCATGTATATTGTGCTAATTGAATTGGTGTATATGTATCATATTGTCCAATACAAGCATCTAATAATAAACCAGCTTCAGATCTTTGTCCTTTATATCCATCACCTTCGTTTGGTACATCAAGTCCTGTTTTTACTCCTAAACCTAATTCACCAAAATCACGTCTAATAATTGTAAGTGTTTTTACAAATTTATTGAAATCAACGTTTAAGGACGCATTTGGAACATAATTGACATCGGCAAGTTTCATTGCAATTCTAAACATGTAAACGTTTGAAGACCACGCTAGTGCATCAACTTCATTGATATTTCCCATATTTTTGTATGATTTCTTTTCTTTTGAACCTTTAATTTTAATCGGTTCATCGACAAAATACGTATTTGGAACAATAATATTTTCTTTAAAAGCTGTATAAAGTGTTCCTGCTTTTGATGTAGACCCTATTTCAACTTGTCCTAAATAGTTGAAAGAAGAAATATCAGATACTTCACCTGTGGTTTTATCAATTTTCTTTGCTGACATCACTAATACTTCACCAGTATTGGGATCCATCATTACAAAATACATTTTTTCAAAGTATTTGTTAAAACTATTACATGCTTTTAATTCGTTAGTAATTAGTTCGTCTGCTAATGCTTGTAGCTCCCAATCAATTGACAAACGAATATTATTTCCTTTTTGGCCATTAATGCTATTTGTCACAATAGGATCTCCATTACTATTGTATTTAATAGAGTAAGATGAATTTGTTGCTTTTAAAATATCTTCATATTGTTTTTCTAAACCGCTCGTTCCAACACGACTATCATTTGTATATCCTAAAGCTAAAAGTTCATTTTTCATTTCTGAAGGTAATCCTTGTCTTTTTGTAGTTACTTTTCCAAAAATAGAAGAAAGTTGTCCATCCACCATTGATTGACGTGACCAACCACTACTAATTTGAATACCTTTTAAAACATTTGCATTTTCACCAATAACACTCGCTTCTTCAACAGAAATTCCTTCAGCAAGTGTCACAGATCCTTTTTTACATCGTTTCATTAAATATTCAAAACGAACTTGTTCAATTTCATCATGTGTCATATTTTGATAAATATAGTCTAACGTTAATTTGGAAACGATTAGATTTTTCTTTGCTTTTTCATAATCCGTACTATCAGGATTATCTTTTTTTAATCGTGACAACTCTTTATTACTAATCAAACTTTCAGCAAGTTTTTCATGGGCAATGATAAAATAATCTTTGATATTTCTTTCTGTGACATTATTTACATTCTTTGGTTCAAAATCAATATCTAATTTTTTACTCAAAAATTTTGCAATGTATGTAATTTCTTTATCTGTAATTGATTTTGGCGCATAATAATTAACACATATAACATTTTCATTACCTACAAGTTTTGTATAATTACGATCATAGATTTCTCCACGAGGAGCATCATTTGTAAATGTTGAAGTTCCATAAGTTTCCAACTTCACTTTTAAATTATCTGCTTGCGTTAATTGCACATAACCAAGTCTAATAATTAATATAATAATCAAAATAATTGTCAGACATATTAGCTCAATTAATCTTTTTGAAACAATAATTTCTGTCTTACTATTTTGATATTCCTTTTCTTCACTAAAACCATGAAAACGTACTTTTGAGTTATTTTTATTATTAAACAATTTCAAAATATTACGCCTCCTTCCGCATGTGTATTATATTATACTTTAATTAAATAGTAAATTTGAATTATGGTCTAAAAACAATAATTTCACATTTTTATATCAAAATAGCAGCTCAAGCTGCTATTCATCATCAACAGATAAAATTGCCATGAATGCTTCTTGAGGAATTTCAACACTTCCCACAGCTTTCATACGTTTTTTACCCTCTTTTTGTTTTTCTAATAATTTCTTTTTACGAGAAATATCTCCACCATAACATTTAGCAAGGACATTTTTCCGCATTGCTTTGATGGTTGTACGGGCAATGATTTTTCCTTGAAGTGCTGCTTGAACTGGTACTTCAAACATTTGTTTAGGAATAATTTCTTTTAATTTTTCACAAATGACTTTACCTCGACTATAAGCAAAATCTTTATGAACAATGGAAGAAAGTGCATCTACAACATCTCCATTTAATAAGATATCCATTTTTTGAAGTTTACTTTCACGATAACCAATCAACTCATAATCGAAAGAAGCATACCCTTTTGTACTTGATTTTAATTTATCAAAGAAATCATATACGATTTCTGATAAAGGAATATTATAGATGATATTTCTACGTGTATCATCAATATATTCAATATCAACGTACTCACCACGTTTTGATTGACATAATTCCATAATAGAACCAATGTATTCATTTGGTGTCATAATTGAAGCTTTAACATAAGGTTCTTCAATAAAATCAATCACTTGAGGTGCAGGCATCATCGCTGGGTTATCAATTTCAACCATTGTTTTATCTGTTAAATAAACACGATAAATAACTGATGGTGCTGTCGCAATCAATTCTAAATCAAATTCTCTTTCAAGACGTTCTTGAATAACATCCATGTGTAATAATCCTAAGAAGCCACATCTAAATCCAAACCCTAAAGCTTGTGATGTTTCTGGTTCAAATACTAAAGATGAATCACTTAATTGGATTTTTTCTAAAGCTTCACGTAAGTTTTTATATTTAGAATTATCTACCGGATAAAGACCACAATAGACCATCGGGTTTAATTTACGATAGCCAGGTAATTGTTCATAACTTTCATTTTCTAAAGTTGTAATTGTATCCCCAACATGTACATTTTGAATTGATTTAATTGCTGCTGAAATCCATCCAACTTCACCACAAACAAGTTCATCTTTTTTGATTTCGGCTGGTGTTCTTACCCCAACTTCTGTTACTTCATAAGTGGCACCAGTGGCCATAAATTTAATATGATCACCTACTTTAATAGATCCTTCTTTAATTCTTACAAAAACAACGACACCACGATAACTGTCATAGAATGAATCAAATATTAATGCTTGTGTAGGATTATCTGCACTTCCTTGAGGAGCTGGTATATCTCTTACAATCATTTCTAAGACATCTTGTACATTAAGACCACTTTTTGCTGAAATAAGAGGTGCATGATCTGCAGGTAAGCCAATAACATCTTCTATTTCTTTAATAACACGTTGTGGATTAGCACTTGGTAAATCTACTTTATTAATAACTGGCAAAATTTCCAAATCATTATCTAAAGCTAAATACACATTTGCAAGTGTTTGTGCTTCAACACCTTGTGCAGCATCTACAACTAATACTGCCCCTTCACATGCTGCAAGGGAACGAGAAACCTCGTATGTAAAGTCAACATGACCTGGAGTATCAATCAGATGTAATAAATAAGTTTGTCCATCTTTTGCTTTATATTGTAATTGCACTGCATTTAATTTAATTGTAATTCCTCTTTCTCTTTCTAGCTCCATACTATCTAATAACTGAGCTTTCATTTCACGATCAGAAACAGCTCCTGTCATTTCTAGAATTCTATCTGCTAAGGTACTTTTTCCATGATCAATATGAGCTATAATTGAGAAGTTTCTTATTTTATGTTGTTCTATCGCCATTATATATTCACCGACTTTCAGTAACTCATTTTAACAAAAAATAAAGCAATTGACAATTTATTTATAGAAATAATTATTTGCTGCTTCTTTTAAAAAAATGATTTAATCTAAATGTTTCATTTGTGCTCCATAAATCGATTGATTTCCATTTACTAAATAAGCAAAAATGCAAACAATAATAAAGAGCATCATATTATTTCCACCAAACACTTCTATACTAATCATCATAGGTGCTATTAATGTATTCGTTGCTGAAGCAAAAACAGCAACATAACCTAAGGCTGCACATAGTTCTATTGGTAAAATAGCATCTGTTATTTTTCAGTTAATTCATTTTCATTTATTAAATCTTGGTCATATTTCTCTTGAACTTCTTTATCACTTTTATTTAGTTCTTCAGCCAAGTTACTTATTTCTTCGTTTGACATATGTATGAGATTATTAATTTGATTTTTTAGATAAGTTATATTTTGTTGTTGATAATCATAATAATCCACGTAAAATTTAGCGATTAAAAAAGTATAACATAATTCAAAATCATATGCGCCCTTATTCATTCTTAATGATGTATCTTGTATAGATCTCTTTACTATCTCAACAAATTCATTTTTTAATAGTGATTCTTGCAAAATAAGTTCAAATAATTGATTACATGTTTCTTCATCTAAACACGTATGATATTTTAAATCAGAAATCTTGGCAACTGTAATTCCTAATTGAGTACTTAAATGTTTTTTTAACTTTGTTTGAGAGATATCTTTTCCTACTATTTTAGTAAATTCTTTTACTTTTCTTCTAATAAATGTACTATTCTTGATTTTATCAATCAAAACACCCACTCTTCTTGTGAAAAATCGCCATAATCATTTACTTTCGTTACCAATTTATCTGACGAGAGATCATAAGAGTTATTCTTTTGAATAAACTTTTCTTCAGTATTTAACAAAAACATCACCCTCTTTACTTATTTCTTTTGTTATATCATTAGGGAGACTTTATTTGTTAAATAAAAAAGACATTATTCGATAAAATCTAAATATTAATAATCGAGCAAAAGTTATCTATGAAACGATGAAAAAAGTTTGATTCTTGTATTTTTATTTAATATTTTCATCAAACAAAACACGAGCATTACTTAAATCCAAATCATCTACATGATTGATCATTCCTTGATGATATCTCTTTTGATTAATATTGTGATAACTTATAATATTAAAATGAACTTCTTGATCTACAGCAACAACGATTAAGTTTTGTCTTTTTTGATGATCATTCTTTTCTTGTGCTTTAAAGACATAAATATATTTAAAACATTGTTTGAGTGTTTTTACAACATTCTTTATATTTTGACTATATTTACCACTTAATGAACCAATGATATTTGTTATATAAATTCCTTGTGGATTTAAAGATTCTTTTATTCTTTTGATTGCTTCCAACGAATGAAGTTCTAATACTAAATTTTCACCAATAAAGACATCACTTAAAATAGCATCATATTTCTTTTTGTTCCTATTTATATAATCTCTTCCGTTTTCAAAATAACAATGAAATCTATTTTTATTCTTATCAAATTTATTAATAGTTTCTTCTAAATAGAAGTATTTATTAGAAATATCATAAAGAACTTTGTTAATTTCAACAACATCAATATTTCCTTGATGATGTGCTAAAAAATATTTAGGATAATGAAAAGCACCACCACCAATTAACAAAACATCATTAATTTGTCTATCTTCTAAATAATTTTCATCAAACATTAAATCAAATAAATACATATATTCAAAAAGTAATTCATTTTGTAATTCTTCTTCTATATAAGTTGCTGATTCCATACCACCATCTATATCAAGAACTCTTACTCGATGCTTATCATGTCGACCATAGCTAATGGTAATATGCCCATAAGGACTTTCTATTTCAATCTTATCGTTATACAATTTTTATTACCCTACCTTTAAAATTTAAACGGATCCCAATTTGGTTTTCCGCTATCATAGTAATCACATGATTCTTGCCAAGATTTCATTTCATCTTTAATGGTATCGCATAAACATTCATAGTCATCTTTTTTTAATTTATCATGATTCATCATTGATTTATAAAACTTTTTAAAACTAGCTGCTGTTTCTTTTATAGAATTTGGTGAAGACCACATACATTTTCTAATAAAGAAATCTCTAAAGAACAAATCTACTTCATTATTAACTTCTTCATAATTTGCATTATTACGATTTAATAAATATTCATTGATAAAGAAATCAACATTTTGTATATGTTTCTTAATTGTTTTATCAGATAGATTTGAAAGATCTTCTTTAAAAATATTTAATAATTCTTCATGTTGTTTTACAATTTTTTCTTTGTCAAACGGTTCTTTAAAATACATAGACAGATCTCCTTTGTTTTTAAATTATTATAATCAACTTTCTTTTATCTAATTTTATCATATTTAATAATTGTTCTATAGTAATTCTAAAAATAATTTAAAAACAGGAATATTACAACACAATTGTTGTTCATCCTGTTTTATTATTTATTAATATCTAATACTGCATAACATGCATCTCTAAACGCATCTAAGCAACATTTGCTTTTTTAGGATGTGAAGTCATAGAGAGACTATCTATTGCTTCTTCTAATAATCCTGGATTTCTTATTCACGTAATATGTTTGATACTTGGATCATACAAAGAATTACAGAAGCAATCATAACAACCTTGATTATATCCAATACAATAACGAATTTGATTCATTTGACCATTTTTATCTTTATTACAAAAATTTGCATCGGTAAGTTGCGTACGCGCCATTATAATTAAATCTACTTTATCATCTTCTAATATCTTTTCAGCAAATTCAGGAGTATTGATATGTCCACAAGGCATTGTAAACATTCCTGTTTCTTTACGAATACATGCACCATCTTCTACATTGAATCCATTTTCAATATCTACAGGAGCTACTTCATAAAGAGTTACAACTGTTATAATATTTCGACGTGATATATTTAAAACATCGACACCATATTCTTTGGCATCTTTACAAAAGTCAATCACTTCTTCAATAATTAATCCACTTTCAAACATATCATCATGACAATCTATTTTCAAAAAATAAAGGCACGGCTTCTAGTATATTTTAACGAATAGCTTTAATACATTCAAGTGGAAATTTCTATTGATCTTCAAAACTCCCACTCCATTCATTACTTCGATGATTGATTTCACTAGAAGGCATTGAGTGTGGTAAATAATTATGAGCGAAACGAAATTCTGAACAATCAAATCCAGCTTCAACTGAACATTTAGCTACCTCAATAATTTTATTAACAATATCCCATAATCTTTCAGAAGTAATTCCTGGTACAGTATATTCTACACTTAGTGGCATATCATTTTGAACTAGAATTTTTGCTTTTTAATCTAAATCAATAGCTAAACCTCCTTGCAAAAGTTGAATACATGTTTTATCACCAGCATCATGTACTACATCATTTAATTTTTTTAAGCCATTAATATACTTATCTTCAGCTATAAATAAAAACCCAAAATGTGCACTTGCTTTATCAACAGCAATAACCTCACCCATATTTAAACCATTACCACCCTTAGCACGTGCTACATGATAAACAATCAACTTATCTATAACACTTTATCTGCCTTCACTTTTCACACTTTCATGCGTACCTATCGCAGACATCACAACACGATTTTTTAATTTCATGCCACGAATCTATATTGGTTCAAATAATTTATCAAATATTTCTTTTTCCTCCTAAGCATTTGCTTTTTTTCTCTTAATCATAGCATTATGCAAAAGTGCTATCAAACAAAATATAGAGAAATTAATTTTTAAATCTATTTTCTTTATGTTAAAATTTATAAAGAAATAATATTAAATATTTGGAGAAATAAAATGAACAGCTATATCAAACAGTGGTTAGAAATTATAGAAAATATGAATAATGATAATACATATAAACTTGCATGGGGAAGAGCTATTATTGAACTATGTTTTGAAACAAATCAATTAGATGAACAAGTAACTTTTACATTTCAGCATATTGCAAAAAAGATGATTAAATATTATTGGAATCAAACCTATTTCTTTCATCTTGATCAAAGTCCAAACAAAAAGAAAATTCCCGTTTTAGTTCAAAATGTCAAGCTTCTAATTGATCTATATGAATCTATTCAACGTACTCATGTTCCTGTTTGGTTTGATAAAGCTGAGACTATTTTAAAACATGAAAAACAATATCGTAAAATTATAAACGACAGTGCTAAAACATTAAAAAATGATGTTTCTTGGAGATTTAAATTAGCAAATAAAAAAGAATATGATCTTTATTATTTAGATAAAAATTGCATGTTTATTTCTTTTACTAAACAACAAGTACTATCGCTTAAAGAATATAGTTTTGTTTTATCTCAACTTATTAATTTTAAATGGGCTCAACTTCTTGAAAAATTTAATCATTCTCCAAGAATTGCTTCTAAAGTAAAAGGTATTTCTGATAATACTATTAAAAGAAGCAGTTTAACAAAATATAAAAATATTCTTTTAAAAAGCAATAACTATCAAGCAATTGATTTTTATACTGGAAAAGTATTACAAGAAAATGATATTTCTGTTGATCATGTCATTCCGTGGTCTTTCATGTACAGTAATGATATTTGGAACTTAGTTTTAACAAGCAAATCAAATAATTCATCAAAATCAAATATCATTCCTTCTCAAGGTGTAATAGAGAGTTTAAAAGAAAGGAATGCTCGACTAGTTAAATTAATTAACGATAACAAGTATAAAGATGAATTACTTTTAGCTATAGAAAATGATTATGTTGATAAGTTTTATTTAGCTATGAAAATCTAGTAACATCAATTTGTCTTCTTTTTTGAATATCACTTTTTTTAAAATAAAAAGTACATCTTGTTATTTTAAATCACCTATATTTAAGATTTTATTTAGCATATTAATAATTTTTTCTCTTTCCCCACTACCTGTTGTAGAAAATCTTAATAAAGGAATATAATAAAGTTCAAAAATATGATTTTTAGCAAATATCTCTTTGCTTGTGCTGTTTCCTTCTGATGAAAAGCATAGCCATCTACTTCAATAGCGAGAATTGCTCTTTTGCTTATCCTATTATAAACAAGAAAATCAACATGCGTTGCTGGATTCATAGCATATAAGCACTCATCATCATTTAATAAATAAGGATTTTTTATAAGCATATTGACAGGAAAATGGCACACAAAATCTAACATTTTATAATCATCATTTTTTAATATTTCTTCTAATAAAGTATACATTAGGTTTTCTGAATCATATTCTAATTTTCTGTTATTTTTGTTCAAAAATAACTTTCTTTCTTTTGTGTATTGTTTATATAAATAATCAAAAATAGAATAAACATTACTCTCTACAACTTCAAAATTATTATATTGAATGTAATCTATTAAATCCATTATATTTCTTTCTTTATTTTGTTCATTTCCAGTAACAACCAATATCAATTTTTTCTTTGCTCTTGAAACAGCAACATTGAGCAAATACGGATCATCAACAAAATCAGTTATTTCATCTTCGACAGTAGAAATAATAATAGTATCCTTTTCTTTTCCTTGAAATTTATGTACTGTTGCTTGTTCAATGCCATCTATTTGTTCTTTCAAAGACTGAACTTGGTTATTATATGGTGCATATGATACCCGTTTCTTTCTTATTTGTAATATCATTTGGTATGATTTCATTTTTTATAATATCAATTTGTCTTTGACTAAAATGATTTCGAGAATGATTTCCTTTTACTGTTTTAATTACTTTTAAAACATCTTTTTCGCCATGATCTTCTGTCATAATAATCAAATTGCCTCGATAAAACTTTTGATTACAGAACTCAATTATTTTAGGATGGCAACGATAGTGTTCTCTTAACATCGTTTGTGTCACATTTGGCATAACTTCTAAAACAGATTGTAAAAAACTGTTTGTAAATCGATATCCTTTGCTTAAATTGTATTGATTAAATATCGCATCTGCTCGTATTTCAGTATGTTTATCTACAACATTTGGTAATTGATTTGTATCCCCAACAATGACCATATTTTTAGCACAGGACATAGCAAGTGCTCCAGTAGCAATATCAACTTGTGAAGCTTCATCCATAATTACATAATCATAAACGACATTATCATTCAAACTATCTCTTGAGGAAAATGTTGTACTTAATATTACCGGATATTCATTTAATATATCATAAGGATTTTTCAAGAAATCTTCTGATGTAAATAACTGCCTGTAAGTATTTTTTTCGTACTTGTTTGCCAGATAATTTTTTAAGAATTTCATCGAATCATTTGTTAAATTATCTAATAAATGATTACTTGTATTATTTAAATATGCTGTAATGTCATTCAATTCTTTTAAGACTTCATTTTCTCTTGTTTCATAATAAAAAGCTTGGAAAGTTGTTATAATTTGAGATATTTCTAATGAATAAATACTAAAATTGTATAAACCATATTTAAAAAAGAATTTAAGTTTAAAAAAGAAATTAATATCCTTATTTACTTCTGAAATACTTTGACATTCTTGCCATAACTTCATCCATTTATTCGACTTCATACTTCTTTTATATTTTGTATAATCCACAGTTACATTTGTTTCATTTAAATATTCATTAAAATACTTTCGTTCTATTTTAAGACGATTCAGTTCTTGATTTAATTGTGCCAATCTTTCTTGTTTATCAAATACTGTTTTTAATTTCTTTGAATTTTCTTGAACCTGTTGCATAAAATCATCTTGAATGTCATCACTTTTCCATGACGTAAAATCTGGGTAATTTGTTTTTTGATTATTAATAAAATTTGTTTTATTATCACTTTTCCCTAACGTTGCGACAATAAATCCCAAATTATATTTTGACGATGAGAGTTTTTCAAAAACATTTTCAGTTGCGGAATTATTGTTAGAAACAACTTGAACAGTTTTTCCTTGAATTAATATATTAGCAATAATATTTAAAATTGTTTGCGTTTTTCCAGTGCCAGGTGGACCTTGTATCACGCTTATTTGATTTTCCATAGCTCGCTTAACTGCAACATATTGACTATTATTACAGCCAAATGGGAAAATAGGCATGTATTCTCCATCAATACTTTCTTTTAATGATTTTGGATTAAGATATTTGGTAAGTGCAACATCACTTCTAAGAAATGAAATTTTTTTAAACTTTTTAGGTAACAATTGTTCCCCATTACTTTCATTTTTTAAATTACTTAATTTTGATGTTTCTTTAATATAATCAAATACATTTGCTGCATCTTTTTTATTTAAGTAGGATTCTTGAATATCTAATTGACTTTTATAATAATCTCTTTCCACATTATTTTTGAAACAAACATGAATATAAGTTGCATCTTTTCCTACAAATTCATAAATTGCTTCTACACTAAAAAAATTTTTCCCATCCTTACTTAAATGATATTTTCTTGGATCAAGAAACTTAGGATTCTCTAGAAATTCAACATTATCCAAAATATAAGAATATGTTTTTCTATTATTAAACGTAACATTCATTTTGTGACTTGCATCATCTTGTTCCAAAAATTTGATATCTCTTGTTTTTATTTCACCTTTTATAATGATCATGTATTTTGTTGTATTCATCTTTATCACCGCTTTAACTATTATTAAATACATCATACCTTATTAAAAGAAATTTTTAAATTCATTTTCTTTATTAAGTAATTGTCTCATATTGCTAGATTAAATCTTTGCATTTTATTTCTTATACATTCCAAACAGTGACATCAACAAACACCAAATTGCTCTTAATGGTAAAATGATGATGTAAAAAATAATTTAAATATTGTCCACATAATTACCACCTCCTAACTTTTAAACTAACATATTCTTTATAAACAGAATGTCCTTGTTCCTTTCCTAAATGATTAATTAAACCTTCTTCTAATGGTAGATTTTGCATTGATGCTTCTTCAATATAATGTCTAATGTGAAAATGTCTTGATTTTAAAAACCTTTCATGAGATTCATATTTATCATAAATATGATGAAGTTTTTCAATACATTGGTGATATTCATATAAAGCATCCTCTTTATTTTCAAAAGATCCAACATGTGTTCCAGAATAATAAAGTTCATAACTCATTTGATAAATATCAAATTCAATAAATGTTTTAACCATACCAATTGTATTAATATATTCTTCTACAACAAATAATTTCTTTTCATTTTTACTTAGAGAATATTTCAAAGAATCCATACATGTATAACTTAATATTTTCTTTCTTAAAGAATCATCTACCTTTGACATAATAGAAAGATAATCTTCATTTCCTTCATTATAGTAATAACAAAATGATCCAGGATGTCTTGAAACTGAATGTTTTGGATCTTTTTCTTTTAAATATAAAATACTTGCATCGTATCCTCTATCTTTTGAACAAATGACAATTCTTGTTTTCTTTGAAACATAAGAAAGTAAATTTGTAAGTTCTACAACAATACAAAAATCCATAATATTTTTTGTTATACATTCTTTTCTGATATTTGAAATATTGATAAGTTTTATATGTTTATTATTTTTATAATCCTTTATCTTCTCATCAATATACGGATCACTAATAAAAAGATAAACTAATGTATGCTTTGGTATTTCTTCTGGTATTTGATAACCAATATTTTCACTATCTACTAAAACAATTTCTTTAATCAAATGATATTTGATTTTATTTATGATTCTTTTTAACATGCAAATCCCCCTTTTCTTTGAATCTATTATATAATGATAAAAAAGCCAATACCGTCTTATATAAGCAGGTATTAACTTATGTTTTCATTTATGATATTGATACGAGGTGATTTAAATGAATAGAAACAAAGACAGTGATTCTTATATTAAATACATATCTGTGATTGATTTAATTATTAAAAATAGTGATGAAAAAAATCCAATCACGATTAATCAAATTCAAGATTTGATTTATGATAAAGGCTATGATTTTAAAATAGATTTTAGAATCGTAAAAAAATTTGTAGAAAACTATAATAATTATTATGAAGATACAATCATTAAAACTTATAAAGAAGGAAGAAATAATTACTTTTATTATGAAAATCCAAATCTAGACTTAATGGAGGCCAAAGCTATCAAAGAAAAGAAAAAAATTCGCTTTGACTATCAAAAACCTTCTTTAATCTTTAATGAAAAAATAAAATAACCGAGTTAGCTCCTATCGATACTGTCTTTTCTAACAATGAATATTATCTTTTATGCCAAGGTGCAAAAGATCAAAATACATGCATTCAATATCGTTTAGACTATGTAAAAAATGTTGAGATCGTTAAAGATAGTGATGTAAAATTTGATGATTATCAATTAAACTCATTTGAAAAGAAGCTCAATAATATGACGTACATGTATGGTGAAGGGAAAATTGAAGTTATTGAACTTGAATTTACACCAAATGTCTATTCCAATATGATTGATAAATTTGGTAAAGATATTCATCCTAAAAAAATAAATGAAAATCTTTATTGTGTCCAAGTAAGACACATTATAAATAGTACATTTTTTTCATGGATCATCGGTTTTGGTGGACGTATTCAAATTTCGAATAATGATGTACATAAAAAACAATTTAAAGATTTTTTAATGGAAAATTTTATAAATAAAAATAATGCTGATTAAAACGTATTCAGCATTTTTTCATCTAATATACTTATAACAGGTGTTTTACAATTACACTGAAAATCCATTAATTTTCAGTGTAATTGTAAAGATAGAGCAATAAAATATTCATCAATATTTACAGCTTCTTCAATTGCAACAGCAATGGCAACAGTAGCTCCAACACAAAAAATTCTTCTTATTAAAAAAAGAAGTGTTTTTCACACTTCCTAAGCATTTTCTTTTTTCATTTTTTTACTTAAATAGATATAGAAACATACATTTAGTATAATACCAACAATTGTCGCAATTGGTGCAGCTAAACCAATATTTGTTAAATTTGCATGTGGTTGAATTGACATATAGTAAGAAAGTGGTAAACGTACAAGAAGTGTTTGAATAAGTCCTTGTACCATGACCCATACCGTTTGATAATGACCGTTAAAATAACCAACCATACTAAATAATATTGCTGTTACAATTGTTTCTATAGCAAATCCTTTTAAATAAGCATAACCTTGTAAAATAACGGCTTTTTCTGTTGTAAAAATACTTGTAAGTAAATCTCCTTTAAATAAAACTAAGACAAAGACAACAACACCAATTATTAAGCCAATACCCATTCCTGTAAACATTGCATGTTTTGCTCTTTTTTCATCACCAGCACCCACATTTTGGGCAACAAAAGAAGCCATTGATTGCATTAATGAACTTGGTACTAACATGGCAAAGTTAACGATTTTACAAGCAACACCATAACCGGATGATGCTTCTAATCCTAAACGGTTAATAAAAGCACATAAAGCTAAAAATGAAATTTGTGTTAAACATTCTTGAAGTGCTAATGGTAACCCAATTTTTAAAGCTCGAACACAATGTGGATTGATTTCAAAATCATGCTTTGTAATTTCAAATGGTAATTTTCTTTTAAATAATAACATTAAAGCAAACACAACACTGATTGCTTGGGCAAAGACAGTGGCCATGGCGGCTCCTGCTGCATCTAAGTGTAATCCTGCAACAAGAACTAAATCACCAATAATATTAATAACACAGGCAACTGCCACAAATAAAAGAGGTGATTTACTATCTCCTAACCCTCTAAAGATTGCTGATAATAGATTATAAGCAACAATAAAGAAAATACCTGCCCCACAAATTCTCACATAAGTAGCAGTTAAACCAAGTGCTTCTTGAGGTGCTTGCATCAAAGTTGAAATTGGTGATGCTAACGTAATCATAACTACAAATATGATTGCAGAAATAATTGCAAAAACTACCGTTGCTCCTCCTATTAAAGCACCAATCGAATTCATTTTCTTTTCACCAATATATCTTGCAATTAAAACTGTAATTCCCATCGCAAATTGTGTTACCACAAATGTTATCAAGTTTAAAACTTGACTTCCTGTAGAAACTGCTGAAAGTCCTGCTGTTGTTCCAAATCTTCCAACAACAAGTAAATCAACCGCTCCATAGGCCGCTTGTAAAATAAGCGCTCCTAAAACGGGAATCATAAATAATGATAATTTTTTTAAAATACTTCCCTGCGTAAAATCTGATTTAGAGTGATCCATTATTTTTCTCTCCCTTCACACATAACTTCATAAAACTTTTCAATAGTTTGAATCATACAATCTGCTTCATCGTTAGAAACATGATTCAAACACAAGGCTAATTTTTGAAAATAATCTTTATTGTATTTTTCAAAAATCATTTTTCCTTCTTTTGTAACGGTTACATAAGTGACACGTCCATCATGTTTAGCTGTTTCTTTTTTTAAATATCCTTTTTCTTCCATTGCATGAATTGTACGTGTAACTCCCGGACGAGGAAGATTTAAAACTTCACTCACATCTGAAACCTTCACTTTTTGATTTTTTTCTTCAAGTTCGATAATCGTTTCTAAATAACGTACATAGGATGGTAAAACTCCTTCAGGAAGTTTAGGCAACATATCTAAAATCCTTTTAGCCATGTAACAGCTATCTAACATTTCTTTTACTTTTTCACTTTTCATTAATCTCTCCTATTAATTACCGATGGTAATTATCATTGGTAATTATATAATTATAAAAAAGATTGTCAAGAAAAAAGATACTAACAAATTGTCAATATCTTTTAATCGTTATACTCTATAGCAAACCCAAATAACATCACTTTTAAATCTTCATCTAAAATAGAAGTATTAGTAGCTGGACCAGCAATAAAATCCATGTGTTCTACACGAAATTCTTAATATAAAATTTCACAAATTGCTTTTAACTTACCTTCCTTATAAACATCTTCTAAAACTTTACAAGCAATTTTATTTCCTTCTAGATAACGATCATTGCTTGGATTGACTTTCTCCTAAGGTTAAGCTCTATGAATAATCATCCTATCTAAATAACCAAGTCCCGTTGTTTCAATGGTTTGAACTATACTTTCTTTGGTTACTTGACATGTTTACGGATATCTTTGTCTATACCTTTTTCATTACCATATGATTGTCCTATATCAAAATGATGATAACCTAACTTTATATTTTAATTTCAATGTGAATAAAATGTGCATAATGTGCACAACTTGTGAAAATCTATTTTATTATATGTGCCGTAATAATGGTATAGCTTGAAGCATTAATTGTTATTTTTATAGCACCATTTTCAATATACCAATTTTTCCCTTTACGGTATATCAAACTCTTTTTATCTAAAACTTTATTCTTACAAAATTCTACAACATCTTCTTCAATTCCTAAATTTCTTTTAATTCTTGATATAACTAAATGTGTTGTATGAATTTTATAAATATTCATTAATAATTCATTCTTATCCATCTTGATGACTTGTCCTTTTTAAAATAGGCCATTAACATACCTAAACTTAAATAATGATCTTTTGATATTTGTTTCTTTGTATTCATTAAAATAACAATGACAACAATTAATAAAAATTCTTTCATACACTCACCCTATCTTTTGTTTTCTTTTATTAATCATTAAGGTAATCAAAACAAAGCTTAAGGTAAATCCTAAAACAATAATACCATTAATAATTATTGGTTGTAATGTTTCTAATTTAAAATATTCTAATGTTTTAATAAGTTCATTATTTTGTACAAAATAATACGTTGGTAAAATATGAGCAATTTTTAAAACATAACTTGGCATAAATGATATTGGCACAAAGCATCCACAAAGAAACGATGTTCCTAAAGCAACAACATTGACAATACCTCCAATAGCTTGCTTATTATGGGTAATAGTTCCAATTAAGAATCCTACGGCCAAACTACATATTGAAAAAACAAATGAATTTAAAATATAAGCAATCCCATTCCCACTTAACATAATTTCTTTAAATAAGATAAAACTAATAATCATATAGGCTAACCATACAATAAAAGAAGCAAGACCTAAGGAAGCAAAAACAATCCAATTATATTTACGATATGAAAAACTGCTCGTAATTGTTCTTTTTCGTACACCCTCTTGATTTAAACTTGCAAGAATCATTGTCATACAGTAAACTCCCCCAGCAAGTAAGGCATAGTTTAAGAAATTAAAATAAACATTTACTTGATTCAATTTAGAAATATCTAAGGATGTGTTGAGTTTTACTTTTGTTTTTTGGTTAATCACTTGTTTGACTTTTTGATTTAAAGCTTTACCTTGATAATGCTCTTTATAAAGATTTACTGTCTTTATATATTTTTCAATTAACATTTGGGTAAAAGATGCATTTTCATTACCATTTGATTTATATTCAATCGTTGGATTTTTATCATTTACAAGATCATCACCAAAGTTTTCAGGAATATACACAACATAACTTACATCACGATAAAATAAGGCATCGTCTACTTTTTCTTGATCATTGATGTCGATATCTTTTAATGTCGCTTGTTCTTTTAAATACGAAACAAATCCTTTGGTTATTTCATTGTTTTGATCCTTATTTACAATCAAAATATCTGGTTTTGTTGCCTCATAATGATTCATATTACCAGAAGTTGTATTAAATAATGTAATTGCAAGTAAGATCACTGTATAAAGAATTAAGTTTCCTTTTAATTTATTTAAGATTTTAAAAACGGTACTAAATATAATCATATTGTTCCCTCCTTAAAGTCCTAAAAGAAATAAATAAACATACAATAATAAATACTCCTAAACAACAAATATCTCTGATATATCGATTAAATGTATTGTAATAATATAAAGCATAAAAACCATCAGTAATCAAATTATTAGGATTGATAAGATTAACAATAGGTATATTTTTATCAATAACATATTTTAAAGTAACACCCATCATTCCAGACAGAACCGAGAAAAACATAGAAATCGCAATATTAATTCCTGTTTTTGCTTGTTCAGAAACTCTAAAAACAGAAGCAATAAATATTCCCATCGAAATACCTGCTAAATCACCAACTAAAGAAAGAATGATTATATAAAGCCATTGACTACCAAATTCAACATTTAAACTAAAATTTAAAAAGATTAAAAGGATTGCTAAACCAACAAGGCTTACTAAATAAGAACCCAGTGCTGAAGATAAGACAAGTATTCCTTTTTTATTTGGTGAAACAGAAACTCTTTTCCCTTTAGCGGACATATTCGCCAATTGATTATTAATAGCTGTTAAACCTAACATTCCACCATACATACAGGCCATGGCAATTAATGTATAATATTCAATTTGCATATAACTTAAATGACTACTTGATGTGTCTTTTAAAGATACTTCTTGGTTATTGAGCTTTTGAAGAATATCATGTACAATTTGTTGAACATTAAAATTATAGTTTCCTTGCTGTATTTCATCTTCAATTTGTTTCTTTGTTAAATCTTCTATCATCCTCTTATTTTGTTTAATTTCATCCATAACAAATTGCAAGATTGTTTGTTCCATACCATTTTCTTTAATCACAATTTGTGGTTCTTGTTTATTAAAGAGAACATATCCTTCTATTTCATTATCTTCTAAAAGCTGTTTAGCCTCTTTTTTATTTACAAAATGAATATGAAATAACTGATCCTTATTTTTTTTATTAGAAAGCTCTTTAAAGGTTTCTTGATAAATTGTTTGGTTTTGATATTCCTTATTGTCAATAACTGCAATATCAAAAACTTGTAAAGCTTCGTCTTTTTCAATATTTTCAAAAGCCATGTGAAAGAAAACACCTAAAATAATAGGAAAAACAAACATCCAAAAAATAAGAACTTTATTTTTAAAAAGTATTTTAACTGTATACTTTAGATTATGAATAAACATCAATCCCTCAATTCCTTTCCTGTTAATTTTAGGAAAACGTCATTAAGAGTTGGACCTACACGTTCAATCTTTTCCTCAATATTTGCTTCTTTCTTTAATTCATCACTTGTTCCTTGAGCAATGATCTTTCCTTTATCTAAAATAATAATACGATCACAAAGTATTTCTACTTCTTCCATATAATGTGTTGTATAAACAATTGTAGCCCCTTGATCTCTTAATTTTTTTATACCATCTAAAATATGATTACGGCTTTGTGGATCAACTGCAACAGTTGGTTCATCTAAAAAGATCAGTTTAGGCTTATGAGCAATACCACAGGCAATGTTCAATCTTCGAAGTAAACCTCCGGAAAGTTGTTTAGGTAAGAACTTTTTAAAATCATTTAATCCTACTAAGTTAATTGCATCGTCAACATATTGTTTTCTTTGTTTTTTATCTCGAATATATAAACCACAAAAATAATTGATATTATCATAAACATTCAATTCATCAAAAACAGCAACTTCTTGAAAAATAACCCCTATTTTTGCTTTTAAATCATAAGAATCAGGTTTCATTTCTTTACCAAAAACCTTAATAAATCCTTCTTGATATTTAAGTAATGATAAAATAGAGTTAATAGTTGTACTTTTTCCACAACCATTAGGTCCTAATAATCCTAAAATTTCTCCTTGATAAACATTAAAGGATAAATCATCAATTGCTTTTAAATTTTTATACTCTTTTGTAAGATGTGAAACCTCTATTACTTTTTCCATCATTCTTTTCCTTCCCTATTCTTTATAGCAAGTTGTACCAAAATTTCTTCTTTTACATTTCCTTTTTTTACTTCATAAAGAAGCATTGAAACATATTGATCCTTCAACAAATCTACAATTTCTTCATCATTAAATTCAACAGTTTGATGTGCTACTAAACTCGCAATCCCATTAACATACAACCACATTCTTAAATGAAATTGTTTAGCATTTTCATTTGACATACCCGTTTGTTTAGAAATCGTTTCAAATATTTTATTGGTAGAATGAAACAAATTAATAAAATCAAAAGCTTCTTCATTCATATCATTATTAAACATAAGCTTAAATAATTCTGGTTCTTCTTTGGCAAAGCGAATATAGTTGATTCCAATATCTCTGTATTCTAATTGACCTGTTTCACTTTTCAAAACTTCACGATCAAAAATCTTTACAATTTCATCAATCACATCTTTTTTTAAATCATCCATATTTTCATAAATATAAAAAAGTGGTTGTGTTGAACAGCCTAATTTCTTTGCAAGCTTTCTGGCATTTAAAGCATTTAGTCCTTCATGGCTAATAATTGAAATACTTGCTTTTAAAATATCTTCTTTTTGTATTTTTCTTTTTGCCGGCATAAAAGCCTCCTTTCTATAACTCACGTTATATATAACTCTTGTTATAATTATAACAATATCTTCTTATCATTGTAAAGAAAAAAGGATATTTCAAAATATCCTAACTATTTAAGTAAGCTGCTTTTAATAAATTTTGTACAACTTCATTTTCACTTTTATATAATTGTTGTATTGTTCCTTTTTCTATGATTTTTCCATTATTTAAAACAAGAACTTGATGACAAAACTCATGAACCAATGAAAGATCATGACTAATGAAAAGAATAGAGATATGATTCTTTTCAACAAACTTTTTTAAGAGTTCAATAATTTCTCTTTGTACAACATGATCTAAGCTGCTGGTAATTTCATCACAAATAAGTAATCGTGGGTGAATAATCAAAGCTCGCGCAATAGCTATTCTTTGTAATTGTCCCCCACTTAGTTCATGGGGATATTTTTCTAAACAACTTTCATCCATTCCTACTTGTTTTAAGATTTTTTTTATACAATCTAAAGCTTCATTTTTATGAAGATGATAAAAATAATGATAAGGTTCATACAAAAAAACTCTGATTTTCATTCTTGGTGAAAAACTTTCAATTGAATTTTGAAGAATAAGTTGTATATCTTTACGTCCCTTTTTAAAATCAACTGGTTTTCCTTGATATAATAAAGAACCTGAAGAGGGTTTTTCAATACCTGAAACAAGTCTTGCAAGGGTACTTTTTCCACACCCACTAACACCAATAACACCAACAACCTCACCTTCATTGATACTAAAATCAAGATGATCTAAAACAGTCTTATCGTATTTCTTTGTAAGATTTTTAGCTTCAAATAGGCGCATTATTCTTTTCCTTTCGTAATAGTGACTTTGTATAGGGATGCTTAGGCGCATTAAAAATAGTCTCTACATTCCCTTTTTCTACAATCATCCCTTCTTTAATGACAACAATTTGATCTGCAATATAACGTGCCACTTGAATGTTATGTGTTACAAACACAAAGGTTGTTTGTTTTTTTAGATTTAAAAGATAATCTAAAATTTGTTTTTGAATAACGACATCTAAACTGCTTGTCGGTTCATCCGCTAAAACAAGCGAAGGTTGTAAACACAACACTAATGCAATCATCACTCTTTGAGCCATTCCTCCTGATAATTCAAAAGGATACTTGTTTAAAATAGTTTCTTCTAACCCCATTTGTTTTAAATAATGAATAGCTATTTTACGTGATTGTTTTTTTGAATATTTAAAATGTGTATGCAAACTTTCATAGAAGTGTTCTTCAATATTTTGATAATCATCAAAATAAGTGAGAGGATTTTGAAAAATCACGCCTATTTTCTTTCCCCTATAACCATCTAAATTCTTTTTTAATAAATTATCTTCTTTAAATAAAATTTTTCCCTCTGTAATTTTTGCATCATCACTTAACAATCCTATTGTTGCTTTAAGTAATGTTGATTTTCCACTACCACTTTGACCGACAATAACCGTAATTTGATTTCTAGGAATTATTAAATCTATATGATGTAAAATCTCTTGTTCATTGTAAGTCAATGTTAAATTTTGATAATTTAATATACTCATTTAAGATCAATATCCTTTGTAATCATATAATAGTCAACCGGATGACAAATAGCTCCTTTGACCTTAGAAGAAGTAACCGTATTTAAAGGAACATAAGAAACATAAATATTGGCAGCATCATCTAAAATCATTTCACTTGCCTGAATAGCAAGTTGTTGTCTTTGTTTTAAATCATAAATTGTGGAAAATTGTTGAATCAAATTGTCAAGGTTTACGTTTTTATAACGCCCTGTATTACTTGAACCCGTTGATAAATAACGTTGCTGAATAAAGGTTTCTGGATCGCCTGTAGGTGCACTTGAATCATTAGCTGAACATAGATCAAAAGTTCCTGCTGCTTTAATATCATTCGCATTTTCAACTTGATTAAGTTTGATTTTAATACCTATTTTTTTAGCTTCGCTTTGCATAGATTGCGCAATAATATTTGCATCTGCCGATCCATGATCCGCACTTTCATAATAATTTAAAATAATTTCTTGTCCATCCTTTTCTCTAATACCATCCTTATTGGTATCAACATAACCTGCTTCATCTAAAAGACGATTGGCTTCTTTTAAATCAAGGCTATAGCCATTAGAAACATTTCCATAGGGTAAAGCACTTGAATAAAGCCCAGTTGCTTCTTTTCCTCCAATCAATTTAACAATACTTTTACGATCTACACTATAAGATAAAGCTTTTCTAATCGTTAAATCACTTAAAAATGTTGTTTCATTATTCATATAAATGACATTTGTACGTGGCCCTAAAACTTCTAAAACCTGATAATCTTTATTATTTCTAAATAATTTTAAACTTGAATAATCAATCGTATTTGCAAGATCAACTTCACCCGATTGTAACGCTAAAACACGTGCATCAGAATCTGCCACTTGACTAAAATGAACATGGTCAAGTTTTGCTTTACCATCGTAATATTTTTTATTTTTACTTGTATCAATTGTTTTTTCTGAAACAAAATCATCCACTACAAAAGGTCCAGTACAAAGAGGGTGTTTAGCAATATCTTCTTCACTTTGACTTGCATCATAAATAGTAAAAAGTGGTTCACAAAGATTATTTAAGATTGCTCCACTTGATTTATTTAAATAAAGATAAACATCTTGTTTGTCAGCTTCAACATGATTTAAATCAAAATAATCGATTGCTCTTGTGTTTTTTTCAAAAGCTCTTTCTAAACATGCCTTTACATTTTCTCCTGTAACTTTGTTACCATTTGAAAAAGTGATATGATCTTTTAAAGTCAATTTCCAAGTTGTATCATCAATTTGTTCATAGGATTTTGCCAGACTTGGTTCCACCTCATATTTTTCATTAAGTTTTAACAATGTTTCTCCTACCCCAATACGACTTAAAACCCATCCATCATAATTATTTGTTGGATCTAAAGACGTTGAAATCCAAAACATGGCAGCATTAAGTGTTTTACTTGATTCATTTTTGTTTGAATTAGAACATCCACATAAAGTTGTTAACATAAATAAACAAAGCAATAATTTTATTTTTTTCATAATTTTTCCTCATAATGTTTAGGATCCAAATAATCCCTTATATCTTCTGATAATAAATTAAAAATAAGCACACAAATAAATAAAACAAGTCCTGGAAAAAACATCATCCATGGAGCCACTTGCATAAATTGTTTACTTTCATAAAGCATCGCTCCCCATTCTGGTTGCGGTGGTTGACTGGCAAGTCCTAAAAAGCTTAAACCTGCAAGTGAAATCATCATATTTCCAATATCTAAAAAAGCTGTTACAAGTATTTGTGATAAAATATTTGGTAATAAATAACGAATGATTCTTTGAAGTGGTGGGACACCCGACATTTTAGATATCACTAAATAACTCTTTTTCTTTTCTTGTTTAACAAGAGCAAGAGTCAATCTTGCATATTTTGTCCACCAAATAAGTGCTAAAGCAAACACTGTATTAAAAAGGCCAGCTCCAACTATTCCTACTATTGTAATGGTAAAAATAGTATCAGGAAAAGCAAGTAAACCATTAATTATATTATTAAAAAAAGATTCTGCTTTATCATTAGACAATCCTGCAATTAAGCCAATAATCATTCCAATAAAAACAATTAAAAATAACAACAAAAAAGTCAAACCAAAAGAAGTTTTAGCTCCACAAAGAATACGACTCAATACATCTCTTCCTAATTTATCTGTACCAAAAATATGTAATAAACCTGGTGGTTGTAAGGAAAAATCATAATTGACTTTTAAAGGATCATAAGGCGCTAAAAAAGAACCAAATAGAGCAATAAGTAATAACAAAACAGCAAGACCAATTTCAATTTTTAACTTTCTTTTCATTGAAACGCCTCCTTAATCGTGGATTTAATACTTGTTGAAAAATATCAACAAATAGATTAACAAAAACATAGATCAATGCCATATAAATTGCATAAGCTTGAATAATTGGATAATCACGATAACGAATAGCTTCTACAACCATGTTACCTAAACCTTGATATGAAAAAATCGTTTCAATAATTGCTGTTCCACCAAGTAAATGTCCAATAGAAAGACCTAATAAAGAAGAAAGTGTCGTAAAAACATGAGGTAAAACATGTTTTAGTAAAATTTCTGATTGTTTCATTCCTCGTGCTTTGAGTCCAATAACATAATCTTGATTTAATTGTTCTAAAATAGCATTTTGAATCATTCTTGTATAAGAACAAATCAGCGGAAAACTTAAACAACAAACAGGTAAAACAAGACCTTTTAAACTACTTCCACTAATAACAGGAAACAATTGAATCTTTACTGAAAAAAGCAGAATTAAAAGAAGTGCTAACCAAAAATTAGGTAAAGATAAACCTAAAAAAGCGATATTTTTTAAAATAGAATTAATCAAACTATGACGATGAGTAGCACTATAAATTCCTAAAGGAATCGAAAAAGCTAAAACAACAACAAATGAAAATATCGCTAATTTTAAAGTATTTGGTAACTTTGATAACATTTGTTGATTCACATCTTGTCCATAATGATAAGAATAACCTAAATCACCATGAACAAAATCATTCAACCAGTCAACATAGCGAACAACAATATTTTTATCGAGACCCATTTCATGTCGTGTTTCATTTAAAACTTCCTCGCTAGGTGTAATTCCTTTAGATAAATAATACATTTCAGCACTATCACTTGGTGCCAAATCTGTCATAATAAAGGTAACAAGTGTCACCAAGAAAAGAACTGAAAATAATGATAAAATTCTTTTCATTATTTAATCGCATGTATTAAGAATTGACGAATCAATTCTTTTCCTTCCTTTGTTTTTTCTTTTGAAAGTATTTCACTTCCAATTTGTTGAAAACCGATTTCTTTTAGAATTTCTATATCATATTGAGGTCGTAAAACATAAGATAACTTTAATTCTTTAGCAATATTATCAATAATAGAAACATCAATACCTTCCATATGTTGATGATCACTATGACCAGCTCTATTATAATCTTGATCTTGATAATGATAATAATGATTGCCATCAATATTTAAAAGATGTCCTTGTTTTTTTAAAACTCTAACCATCTCTTGATAGGCTTGTACAGGCTTTTCTAAATTCCATGTTACATTACGTGTGATAATCAAATCAAAAATTTCATCTTGAAAAGCTAAATCTTGAACATCCATCTTCTGAAACTCAACATTTGCCTTAAACTTGCGTGCATTGTTTCTAGCCTCTTCTAACATCTTATCACTATAATCAATGCCAATAACTTGGCATCCTAAATTTGTAAGCATAACAGAAAAAAATCCTGGGCCACACCCTAAATCTAACACTTTCATTCCTTTATTTATTTTTAGATAACGATTTATTAATTCTATCCATTTTTCTTGATCATGTAAAAGTTCTTCTTGGTTATCCAAAGAATAACCAAAAGAACGTTGATTCCAATAATCTTCAATTTTATTTAACTGACTTGTCATAAATTCTCCTTTATTTAACAAGATGATATATTTCTTGTAAAGAACATTGATGTTTTAACGCTAATTTTTTAGCACTTTCATATTCTGGATAACATCTTTTTTCACCATCAATTTCTACTTCTTTTACTTGAAGTTTTCCAAGAGGTGTTTCAATTTCTTTAATTTGTCTTTTTAAAACAGTTCTTTGTTCCTTACGATAACGAATACCAATAGTTGTTGTTTGCGTAAAAATCACTTTTTGTAAAAGATCCATCTTTTCTCCATTACAAACGACTGTCAAGCGATAAGCTGGTCTATTTTTTTTCATAAAAATAGACGTAAAGAAAACATCTAATGCACCTTTATCTAAAAGCTGTTCCATTACAAAACCAAGCATTTCTCCACTACAATCATCAATATTCGTTTCCATGACTATAATTTCGTTTTTTTTTTAATTTCTCCAAAAGAAACTTTTAAAACATTTGGGATCACTAAATCTTTTGTACCTGTTCCCCACCCTACTTTTTGAACATTCATTGCAGGCATTGCGGTAAATTCACTCGCAATTTCTGCAATAATTGCGGCACCTGTTGGTGTTACAAGTTCTGTATCTACATCAATTTGTCGTGTGATAGCATTACTTGCTGCAAAGATTTCAGACGTTGCAGGTACAGGAACAGAAATCACTCCATGAGCACATTCAATAAATCCATATCCATCATTAACGACACTACTATAAATAACATCTGGATTGATTTTACATAATAAAATCGCTGTTCCTATAATATCAACAATAGAGTCAATTGCTCCTACTTCATGAAAATGAACATTTTCTAAACTTTCATTATGAACTTTACTTTCAGCTTTAGCAACTCTTAAAAAGATACGTTTAGCAAGATCTTTCGCTTTTTCATCAATTTCACTTTCATCAATAATTTTATTAACATCGAATAAATTACGATGTTCATGGTGATGAACGTGTTCATGGTGTAAATGTTCATGTTCATGCTCATGATGATGTTCGTGTTCTAAATGAACATCAACATAAGTTCCTGTAATACCATTTTTCTTTTCTTTAGAAATATGGATATGATACCCATCTACATGTAATTTTTTTAATTCATTAACTAAATAATGAGGATCATCAATCAATTCAGATAACGCTCCTAAAGTCATATTTCCACTGATTCCACTACTACAATCAAAATATAATACTTTCACTATTTCTTTCCTCCTAAACAATTAATGGTATGAGCCATAAATCCTGCCCCAAATCCATTATCAATATTGACAACACTAACCCCACTAGCACAGCTATTAAGCATGGCAAGAAGAGCAGACAATCCATCAAAGTTAGCGCCATACCCAATGGATGTTGGTACGGCAATAACTGGTTTATCAACAAGTCCTCCAACAACGGAAGCGAGGGCCCCTTCCATTCCTGCACAAACAACTAAAACATTTGCCCTTTGAATAGTATCTAAACGATGAAACAAACGATGAATACCAGCAACACCCACATCACTGATGAGTTCAACTTCGTTACCTAAAAATTGAGCTGTAAGCATAGCTTCACGAGCAACCGGTAAATCTGATGTTCCAGCACAAACAACAACAATTTTTCCTTTATTGATTTCTTTTTGTTCTTCATCAATATAACAAATGTGCGATAAAGAATCATAAATCATTTGTGGAAATTCTTTTAAGATAGCTTCACTTTTTTCTTGGTCAACACGTGTAATTAAAATAGAATGAATATCATGGTCCAACATGTCTTTTACAATCCCAATGATTTGTTCCTTGGTTTTTCCAGCCCCATAGATTACTTCATTATTTCCTGTTCTCTTTTTTCGATTATAATCAATCGTTGCATAATCTAAGGGTTGTTCAATCATTTTTTGAGCTTGTTCAATTGTTAGTTCATTATTTTTAACCTTTTGTAGAATTTCTAATGTTTTCAATATCATAACCCCCACTTCTAATTCCTTCTAAATCAAGTGTTACAAATCTAAATCCAAGATTTTTAATATTTTGAATCAATTCTTTATTTTCAATTATTTTCATAAAATCTTCTGGTTCTACTTCAAGACGTGCCACATCTCCATGTACTCTTAAACGTACATGAAGCATTCCTAAATCATGTAAATATTTTTCACCTGTTTCAACAAGTTTTAATTTTTCTAAAGTAAGGTCTGTATTGTAGTCAAAACGAGAAGCCAGACAGGCATTGGATGGTTTATTATAAGTAGCAATACCAAGCTGTTTAGAATAATCTCTAATTTCTTGTTTTACTAAATTATTGTTCGCTAAAGGAGAAATAATACCTAATTCTTCACAAGCTTTTAATCCTGGTCGATACACTTTTTCATCATCTTTATTTTTCCCATCTAAAACATAAGTAAAGTCATGTTCTTTAGCAACGCCAATAACTTTTGACATAATGCTTCTTTTACAATGATAACAACGATCTTTATGATTAAAATGAAAAGCTTCTACGTCTAATGGATTGACTGATAAAACCACATGATTTGAATCTTTTAATTGTTCAAGAGCACCTTCAATATCTTCTTTTGACATCATTGCTCCTCGACATAAAACAGGTAAAACATTTTCTTTTCCTAATGTTTCAAGAGCTACATGGAATAAAAAGTTGGAATCAACACCCCCACTATAAGCAATCGCAACTTTTCCATAATTTCTTAATTCTTCTTGTAATAATTCTAATTTATTCATATAAATCCCCCTAAACTCCTCTATGACTTCTACTTAAAGGCTTCATTTAATATTGAAAAAAGTTATATTTATTATTTTACTTAAAAAAATATCGTATACATAAGCAGTTTATAGTTTCAACTATAATCGATACTTCATGTATACGATATCCTCTATTTTTCTAATCTTTCAATCATAACGACAAGGTCATCAATATATTCAGATATTGATTTAGATGCAACACCTACAACTTGAGCACTGCATTTAGAAACAGGAATAAAATATTTACGCGCTTCACTTTCTCCAATAGCATTTGCCATAGCTGGTGTAATTTCACCATACATTGAATTTGCAAAAGCAACTCCAATCGGACCAACAACAATAGAGGCATGTTTAACATTATAAACAACAGCATTTTCCCCCGTTGCAATAATATCAGCACCACCTTTTTTTAGCTGTGTTGTTGCCATACTATTGGTTCCAATACCAATGATGGTATATTCTGGATGTTTTTCTTTTAAAACTTGTATAATATTTTTTCCAATTCCGCCCCCTTGTCCATCAATAACAACAATTTCCATTTTTCCTCCTGATATATAATAAACTTCTTGTTTATTTTCGATTTCGTATCTCTATATCTTATTCATGAAAATAATCAGTAATTTCTTGCATATGTTCACTTTGTTGAACATGAAATGGACATCGTTTATCACAATGGTGACAAACAATGCAATCACTTGCTTTTAAAGCTAAATGATGATAATGATCTGCAGCAAGTTCATCTTTTAAACGAGCAAGATCATAATATTTATTAATCAAGGTAGTGTCTAACCCTTTTGAACAAGGATGACAATGTTTATAATAAACAAATTGATTACAATTTTCTAATATTGGAAATATTCTTAAAATTGAATAATCTTTTTCTACATCAGATACTTCTAAATAATGAAGAGTACGTGTTAAATCATCATTTCTAATTCCTGGCAAAACTGTTAAAATAGACAGTTTATCTAAAGCATACTGCATATATTGAGTTTCTGTCAAGGCTTAATGAAATGGTGACTCATCTTCTTCTCAAAGTTTTCCTCCACAAAAGGCTTTCATTACAGTAATACCTACGCCTTCTTTTTTTAGACAACGATATAAATCCATACGTTCATCAAATTCATCAATGGCGAAGTCTTCAAACTTCAAATCATAAGCTGAATCAATACTAAACATGTCAATATCTAAAACTTGATGAACAAGTTTTAGCGAATGTGATGATAAATCAATATGATGAATAGTTGCTTTTTTTAATCTAATATATAATCTAAAGCACCATAATAGGTTTTAAATTCGTTGTCCAACCATACTCTTCTGATGAATATTCAACACCAAAATGAATTTGTAAGTAAATTTGATTACTTCTTGACTTACTTATTCTAAAGAATCTCCCCCTAAACTAATAATATTTATTTCTTCATTTCTATGTAGCAATTTTCTATATTCCGTTATTTTTCAAAATGACCTGCAACATCTTTCAAGTATTGAATAATTGATAAATGTTGTGGGCATACTCCTTCACATTGACCACATTCAACACAATCACTTGCTTTACCAAAGGTTTTTGTTAAGTTGTTGTAGTATTCTCCTTGTGGTGTCCATCCTTTTTCTTCTACTTCTTGTAAATCTGCATTATATAATGAAAAGTATTTTGGAATGGCAATATTCATAGGACAACCATCAACGCAATAAGCACATCCTGTACATGGGACAGTAATTGTTGAATTAATGGCAGTAACTGCTTTTTTAATTAAAGCATATTCTTCTTCATTTAATGGTTTAAAATTTTCCATATAACCTAAGTTATCTTCTAATTGTTCCATATTAGACATACCACTTAAAACCATCATAACGTTTTCTTGACTTGCTGCAAAACGAATAGCCCAAGAAGGAATTGACATATCCGGATGATATTCTTTAAACATCTTTTCAACTTTTTCTGGTACTTTCGCAAGTGTTCCACCTTTTACAGGTTCCATAACGATAACAGGTTTATGATGTTTTGTAGCTACTTCATAACATTTTCTTGATTGAACACCAACACTGTCCCAATCAAGATAGTTGATTTGTAATTGTACAAATTCAAATTCTGGGTGTTCTGTTAGAACTTGATCAAGCAATTCAGGACCATCATGATAAGAAAAACCAATAGTTTTAACTAAACCTTTTGCTTTTTTATCTTGTATCCAGTTAAAGCAATCTAATTCATTATAAACTTCAATACTATGTGTATTAATATCATGTAATAAATAATAATCAAAATATTCTACACCTGTTTTTGAAAGTTGTTCATTAAAGATATGATCACGATCTTCTTTTGTTTTAATAAAACCTGAATGTAATTTTGTTGCAAGTGTATAAGCATCTCTTGGGTAACGTGATACAAGTGCTTCTTTTGCTGCATTTTCACTTGCAAATCCACAATACATCCATGCAGTATCAAAATATGTAAAACCTTTTTCGATAAATGTGTCAACCATCTTTTTTGTTTGTTCAATATCGATTTTTGAAGCATCGTTTGGATCTAATGATGGTAAACGCATTAAACCAAAACCTAATTTCTTTTGACTCATTTCCTTTTTCCTCCTATTTATTTTCCTTAAATTAGCCTTCAAGTAAGTATTCTTACCTTTTATTATTTTATCATTCTTGTATAATTGAGGCAAATGCCTCTTTTAAATAGCACACTATGTCTTTTAAGCATGGAACAGATTAATCATCTATTTCAATAAGTTCATATTCTCTTGAACCATATCCAAGTGCTGAGGCTGCTTCAATGGTATGAATACCATGACGAGATTCAATTCTTTCAATTAAATGGTCTCTTCCCTTATCATTAGCATAAACTAAATCAATACATGCTTGATCAATAGCGATTGGATCCGTTGAAATTAAAATACCAATATCATCCATACATGGATCTTCTGCCACTGCACAACAATCGCAATCAACAGACATATTTTTCATAACATTGATATAAACAATGTTTCCTTTAAAATATTCATGAACTGACTTAGCTGCATCCGCCATTGATTCTAAAAACAAATCATGATCAGCTGTCCAAATCTTTTCAGGTTCTCCTGCCCCATGAATATAAGCTTTTCCATAAGATGAGGCACAACCAATTGAAAGTTGTTTTAAAGCGCCCCATAACCACCCATTGGATGTCCTTTAAAATGAGATAAAACAATCATTCCATCATAGTTTTTCATATCTTTTCCAACATAGTTTTTTTGAATCACTTTTCCTTCAGGAATATCTAGAATCATATCAGGACCTTCAGCATCCATTAAATCTACTTCAAAATATTTAGACCATCCATGTTTTTCAATTGTTTTTAAATGTTTTTCAGTTGTATTTCTAGATCCTTCATAAGCTGTATTACACTCCACAACTGTTCCATTTAACTTATCAATAATTGCTCTCCAAAAATCAGGTTTTAAAAAGTTTTGATTTCCTTCTTCCCCTGAATGAAGTTTAACAGCAATCTTTCCTATTAATTTTTTTCCTAATACTTCATACATTTCTAAAACCTTTTCAGGTGTTATTATTCTTGTAAAATAAACTTTTGATTTCATAAGTAATCCTCCTTTCAAACAAACTATAAACCTAAAGTTGAGTTTAGAGTCAAGAGGATTTTTAATATTTTTTAAAGTTTTCGTTCTCTTAAAATACCATGATAATTTCTATCAACACATGTCCCTTTTTCTACAAAACCAAGCATTGAATAATAATCTTCCAAAGTTTCATTTCCGCGTAAAGAATCTAATCTTAAATATTCTTTTCCTTTTTCTTTAGTGAAACTTTCTAAATAAGAAAAGAATAATTTTCCTGTTCCTTTTTGATAAGGATTAGAAGCCAAATTATGAATATAATACGCATTTGCTTGATCTTTCCAACGCGCATCTTCTTCTAATAAAACAGCTCCACATACAAGTTGATTCGTTTCTTGATCAATCAATCCATAGAGATGTCCTTTTTGCTTTCTTTTTCATAATATTCTAATGGATAAATAATTTCATAATCCCCTTTTTTCCATTGTTGTATCCTTTTTTGTTCGAACCAATCTATTCTTTCAAGAATGAGTTGAAACATTGCTTTTGCATCTTGTTTATCCAATTGTTTAAACATGTAGTTTTTCATCTTATTTACTCCTTATAATTTTTATTATTTTATCCTAATATTTCTTTTAAAACAATGTCTATTTATAAGTAAAACTTATAAAAATGATTAGAAAGAGATATTATTTATCTTAATATTTTCTTTATTATTTTTTATAAAGGAAAAAGGCAATATAAATACATATTTTAATGAAGTAAAGAAAAATTTTGTCTTTGGTTGTATACTAGATAAAGAAATAACAGTTACGGAAACACTTTGTGTTTAGGAGTTTATACAATGAATTAGTGAGATTTGTTAAAATGTATGGTACTCCTCTATTCAAGATGATGATGAAGAAATGATGATTTGGGTTTTAGAAATGATACTTGCAATGAGAACGAAAGAGAAAAGTAAAGTGTTCCCACTAAAATGATAAGCATAAATACCAATTTATTTGATAGCCACTTTAGAACGCCGAATACTTGTAAGCCACATAAAATCCAAATGACCTAAAAACGAACTTGTAAGCAACTTGAAATTTTAATGAGTAATTCTTTAAAATTATCAAAAAAAAATGAAATTTTTCATGAGATTCAGCAGAAATACCGATTTTTCATAAAAAATGACCTCAAAAATGAGTACAACACAAAATAATAGATAACAATATTGTTCTCAAAACATTCTCAGCGAAAAAAAGTGCCTGTAAATAGGCACTTTTAAGCGATTTGGATTATTCAAACTCAATTGTTCCTGGAGGTTTACTTGTAATATCATACATTACTCTGTTTACCCCACGAACTTCGTTTATAATACGTGACATAACTTTATTTAATACTTCATAAGGAATTTCTGCAGCTTCTGCTGTCATGAAATCGATAGTATTAACCGCACGTAAGGCGATTGCATAATCATAAGTTCTTTCATCACCCATAACTCCTACAGAACGCATGTTTGTAAGAGCAGCAAAGTATTGACCGATTGAACGATCTAATCCTGCATTAGCGATTTCTTCTCTATAGATCGCATCTGCATCTTGCACGATTTTTACTTTTTCAGCATTGACTTCACCAATAATACGAATACCAAGACCTGGTCCTGGGAATGGTTGCCTAAATACTAAGTATTCAGGAATTCCTAATTCTAAACCAACTTTACGTACTTCATCTTTGAATAAATCACGTAATGGTTCAATAATTTCTTTAAAATCAACATGATCTGGCAATCCACCAACATTATGATGTGATTTGATAACCGCAGATTCTCCACCAAGACCACTTTCAACAACATCTGGATAAATTGTTCCTTGTACTAAGAAATCAACTGCTCCAATTTTCTTTGCTTCTTCTTCAAAAACACGAATAAATTCTTCACCAATGATTTTACGTTTAGCTTCTGGTTCAGTAACACCTTTTAACTTTTCATAATATCTTTCTTGTGCATTTACTCTAATGAAATTTAATTCATAATTTCCATCAGGTCCAAAGACAGCTTCTACTTCATCCCCTTCGTTTTTACGAAGTAAACCATGATCTACAAAGACACAAGTTAATTGATTACCAATAGCTTTAGAAAGTAAAACGGCTGCAACAGATGAGTCAACACCACCTGATAAAGCACACAATACTTTACCATCACCAACTTTTTCTTTGATAGCTTTGATTTGTTCTTCAACGAAAGAATCCATGCGCCAATCACCAGCACAGTTACATACATCTAAAACAAAGTTAGAAAGCATTGTTTTACCATATTCACTATGTAAAACTTCTGGATGGAACTGAATCGCATATAAATCTTTTTCTTTATCTTCACAAGATGCTACTGGACAATCTTTTGTATGTGTTGTAATTTCAAAACCAGGTGCAATTTTTGAAATATAATCAAAATGTGACATCCAAACTGTAGATGTTTCAGGAACACCTTTTAAAATTTTAGATTGTGGTTGATCAACTAATAAAATTGATTTACCATATTCTCTTACATCTGCTCTTTCAACTTTTCCACCTAAAACATGTTGCATTAATTGAGCACCATAACATAAACCTAATACAGGAATACCTAATTCAAATAATTCTTTAGAATAAGTTGGTGAATCTTCTAAATAACAACTATTTGGTCCACCTGTTAAAATGATTCCTTTAGGATTCATTTCTTTAATTTTTTCTAAAGGTGTTTTATAAGAATAGATTTCACAATAAACATTGCATTCACGAACACGACGAGCAACTAATTGATTATATTGCCCACCGAAATCCATGACAATGACTAATTCTCTTTTCATGAAAGACCTCCTTTATTAAAATTTAATATCTTTTAAAACAACTGTTTGTTCTCTATCTGGTCCAACACTGAACATTCTTACTGGACAATGAACAAGTTCTTCGATTTTACGAATATAATTTTGACAATTTACTGGTAATTCTTCAAAAGATTTTACATGTGTAATATCTTCTTTCCATCCTGGTAATTCTTCATAAACAGGTTCACATCTTTCAATATCTTTAACAGTTGCAGGTAAACCATAAATTTCTTTACCATCTAATTTATAAGCTTTACAGATTTTGATTGTATCAAATCCACTCATAACATCTAATAACATTAATGAAATACCTGTTAAAGAAGACATTCTTCTTGATTGATTAACAACTACTGCATCAAACCAACCAGTTCTTCTTGGACGTTCAGTTACAGTACCATATTCATGTCCTCTTTCTCTAATTAAATCACCTGTTGCATCATTTAATTCAGTTGGGAATGGTCCTGATCCAACACGAGTTGTATAAGCTTTAATAATTCCAATTGCTTCTTTGATATATAAAGGTCCAATACCAGCCCCTTCAGATACCCCATTAGCTCCTGGATGTGATGATGTAACAAATGGATAAGTACCATAATCAATATCTAACATTGCTCCTTGAGCTCCTTCAAATAAGACTTTTTTATCTTCACGTAAATATTGATCTAATAACATACCTGTATCACAAACTAAAGGCTTAATAATTTTAGCGTATTCTTTATATTCTTCAAAAATACCTTCTACTGTAAACATATCTTTTAATTCAGGATATTCTGCCACTTTCATTGGGAAAGTTTCTTTTAATCTTTCTAAGAATAATTCTTCATCAATGAATTCTCCCATTCGAATACCAATACGACTATATTTGTCTACATAAGCAGGTCCAATACCTCTTTTTGTAGTTCCAATACTTTTATCACCTTTTCTCTTTTCTTGCAATTCATCAATTTCAAGATGATAAGGTAAAATCACATGACAACGATCTGAAATTCTAATTTTGCTTGTATCAATACCACCATCATTTAAATATTTTACTTCTTCTAAAAATGCTTTAGGGTTAACAACCATCCCATTTCCCATGATTACTTCATGCCCAGAGAAAATACCTGATGGTATTAATTTTAAAGCAAATTTCTTACCACCATAAACAATGGTATGACCTGCATTATTTCCTCCAGCATAACGACATACAACATCTGCTTTTTGTGCAAGATAATCGGTAACTTTTCCTTTACCTTCATCTCCCCACATACTTCCTACAACAACTACACCAGCCATAATTCATTTCCACCTTTCTATCATTGGCTTTTTCATACATTTTTATTATATGCTATATTTTAATATAAGTAAAATTAATATATAATATATTTGATATAAGGAGTACTAATATGATAAAACTAGAACAATATAAGATATTTAACGAAGCGGCTTCTACCCTTTCTTTTTCAAAAGCAGCCAAAAATCTTTTCATTTCTCAATCCGCTGTTTCTCAAACAATCCATGCTTTAGAAAAAGAACTCAATACTCAACTCTTCATTCGTTTAAACAAAGGCGTTACTCTTACTAAAGAAGGGATGCTCCTTCATAAAAACATTACTGAAGCCCTTGCTTTAATTACCAGTGTTGAAAATGAACTTTCTCATTATAATGAATTACTTTCAGGACAGTTAAATATTGGTGCGGGTGATTCAATTTGTGAAAATTACTTAATTGATTTATTAAAACAATTTCATCATCTTTATCCAACAATCAAAATCAATGTTGTCAATGGAACTTCTATTGAAACAGTTGAACATTTAAAAAATGGAACGATTGATCTTGCCTTTATCAATCTTCCTTTTGATGATGAAAGTCTAGCGATGAAAGAATGTTTAACAATTCATGATATCTTTATTTCTAAAGAAAAAGATGATCATCTTTACAGCTATCAAGAAATTGCGAAAAAGAATCTTATTCTTTTAGAAAAATCAAGTAATTCAAGAAATTATATTGATAAATACTTTGCTAAACATGGAATTTTATTAAATCCTGAAATGGAATTAGGAGCCCATCACTTACTCTTAGAATTTACTCATGCCAATTTAGGAAATGCGTGTGTTGTTAAAGAATTCTCTCATGATTTTTTAGACAAAAATAAAGTTTATGAAATACAATTAAAAAAGCCCCTTCCTTCAAGAAGCATTGGCTATACTTATCTTAAAAGAAGAAGCTTATCACAAGCAACTTTAAAATTTATCGAATTAATTGATCAATTTGATAAATCAATTTAGATTCTAATTTAGGTAAAGAAAGACTTGCTTTGACAAGTAAAGGAATATCGAAAGATATTTCTTTTTCTTTATATTTTAATAACACATGAACAATTTCACCTAATGGATGTTCCTTCAAAGTTAAATGAATAAAGACTGGCCCTCCATTATTAACAAAATAATCACTTAATGAAAAATCACATTCATTTAATATCGTAAAACCATTGACCTTTTTCATCACTTCTTCAAACAAATTAGGATTTTCTACAAGATAATCCTTTAATTTTTCTTCAATCATTTTCTTTGTTTGCTTAACAAGTTCATCGGCTTCACTTTGATGTTTTGCTTTAACCCCTAGTCTTACCCTTACATACTCTTCAGAAGCATACAAAGCAATAGAAATATCTTTTTGACTTTGAACAATATCATCAATCAAAGTAGCCGCTGCTGATTCACCAATGCCTTGTGTTACTAAGTCGTACGTATAAATTTTCGCTTGGCGATATTTTTCTAAATAAGGTTTTAGTTGATGATCAACTACATAAGTCATCTCTTTAGGTGGTCCAGGAAGATTAACAATCATTTTTTTATCTTTAGACATCACACAGCCATTGGCTGTTCCAATAGGATTATCTAACACATAACAATTTTTAGGAAAGTAAGCTTGTTTAAAGTTATTATCACTAACTTTATCAAGTTGTGTTACAAAGCAACATTTATCATTGACTTTCTTTGCTTCATCTTCATCAAAAATCATTTCTAATCCTAAATATTTTGCGGATAATTCTTTTGTAAGATCATCCTCAGTAGGTCCTAATCCTCCTGTAGTAATGACACAATCACATCCTCTATTAAAAGCAATATCTAAACAATCTAAAAATCTTTGTGGATTATCACCCACCACCGTTTGAAAGAAAACATTAAAACCTAATTCCTTACACATTTTTTGTAAATAAGTTGCATTAGTATTGATAATTTCACCAAGTAATAGTTCAGTTCCTACATTAATAATTTCTACATTCATAACCGTCCTCCTTTACAAAAAAAGAAGCGTAAAACACTTCTAAATTAATGAAAATCCTAAAAAACTAACCACCATCATAATTACACCAGCAAGTAAAACTCCTAGCATAACGGCAATCGTTGTTGATTTAAAATCCATATCTAAAATACTAGCTGCAAGTGTTCCTGTCCATGCACCTGTCCCTGGAAGTGGAATTCCTACAAATAATAATAAAGCAACAAAAGTACTTCTTCCTACTTTCTCTTGAAGTTTCTTTCCACCTCTTTCACCTTTGTCTAAACACCAAGTGAAAAATTTACCAATAACTGGTTTATCACAACCCCATACTAAAACCTTTCTAGCAAATAAGTAAATAAAAGGTACAGGTACCATATTAGCAAGAATACAAACAATATAAGATGGAATAATTGGTAATCCTAATCCTTGAGAAACAGGAATTGCTCCTCTAAGTTCAATTAAAGGTACCATTGATATTAATGCAATATATAAATAATTCATCTAAAGTCTCCTTTTTTAACATCCTCATTATAACAAACCAAACGGATTTGACAACATCCTTTTATTTTCTACGATATGCAACTTGGTTAAAAGTATACTTGTCTACACGATAATAAGTATACCCATATTCAATACATTTACCATTATGTAAGCATGTAATCGATAAAACTCTAAGCAAAGGTGTCACTGGATCAACTTGTAAATATTTTCCTAGTTCTTCACCCGCTAAAACCGCATCAATTTGTTGATCGGAAAAAGCAATATGTAAATTGAGATCATTTTCAAAATGATTAAATAAAGATGTACTGGATACTTCTAAAGGAATATCTCCTGTTAAATCATAATTACAGTAATCATCTTCAAAACATAAAGGCTCTCCGTTTACAAGTCTTACACGTTTAACGTGCCATACTTTATTATCTTCTAAAGCCATTTCTTTTTTCATTAAAGCTGTAGCTTCTTCAAGTTCATTTAAAACAACATGACTTGTACAATCTTCTTTTTTCTTAGCACAATCTTCTGTAACACTGTTTAATCCATCAAAACTTTTAAATCTGGATTTTTTACAAACAAATGAACCTACCTTAGGTACAGAATAAATCACATTTTCATTAATCAACTCTGTTAAAGCTTGGCGCACTGTCATTCGGGTAACACCAAAAAGTTCACACAAAGCATGTTCACTTTCAATTTGTTCATTTTCATTATATTTTTCATCTTCAATATTTTGAATAATATATTCTTTAATCTTGACATATTGTGGTTTTCTTTTCACCATAACATCATCCCCTCGGCATGTACTATACCATATATAAACATGTTTTGAAAAGAAAAAGAAGCAAATTTCTTTGCTTCTAAATTTCGCTACCTTCAAATTGTGATTGATAAAGTGAGGCATAGAATCCACCTTTTTCTAACAATTCATCATGATTACCAATTTCTACAATATCGCCATCCTTCATGACAATGATTGTATTGGCATCACGAATTGTTGATAAACGATGTGCAATAACAAAACTTGTGCGCCCTTCCATTAATTTTTCCATACCTTTTTGTATAAGAACTTCTGTACGAGTATCGACCGAAGATGTTGCTTCATCTAAAATAAGAATTTTAGGATCTTTTAGAAATGCTCTCGCAATTGTCAATAATTGTTTTTGACCTTGTGAAATATTTGAAGTTTCTTCATCAAGAATCGTATCATAACCATTTTCTAAAGTATTGACAAAGTGATCTACATACGCCATTTCACAAGCATTTCTTACTTCTTCATCACTGGCATCTAGTTTACCATACATTAAGTTTTCTTTAATTGTTCCGTTAAAAAGCCATGTGTCTTGTAAAACCATTCCAAATAAGCTTCTTAAATCATGCCTTGAAAAATCTTTAATATCATGACCATCAATCATAATAGAGCCTTTATTTAATTCATAAAAACGCATTAACAATTTAACAATCGTTGTTTTTCCTGCACCGGTTGGACCAACAATAGCCACCGTTTGCCCAGCATGAACATGCATATTAAAATCATGAATAATTGTTTTTTCTGGAAGATAACCAAAGTTTACTTGATTGAAAGTAACTGAACCATGTAATTTTTCAACTTCATTTTTTTCAATTTTAACTGTTTCAGTTTCTAATTCTTCTTCCTCTAAAAATTCAAATACACGTTCAGCTGCCGCTGCTGTACTTTGTAACATATTCATTGTTTGAGCAAGTTGAGCAATAGGTTGATTGAATTGGCGTACATATTGGATAAATGCTTGAATATCACCAATCGTAATCGTATTACCCCCTGCTAAAAAACCACCTAATAAACAAACACTTACATATCCTAAGTTTCCTACAAAGTTACTTAAAGGTTGCATTAAACCTGATAAAAATTGAGATTTCCATGCTGAATCATAAAGCGCATCATTATATTCATTAAAAGTTTTAACAGAATCTTCTTCCCCATTAAATGCTTTGACAACATCATGAGCACCATACATTTCTTCAATATGTCCATTGACATCCCCTAAACTTTTTTGTTGTCTACTAAAATACTTTTGGGAATGTTTCATAACAAACATAATAAGTAACATGGAAAGTGGTAAAACAAGTACAGCAATCAATGTCATCTTTACAGAGATGGTAAGCATCATAATAAAGATTCCAACAACTGTAACAGAAGATGTAATCACTTGCGATAAACTTTGATTGAGTGATTGAGCAATTGTATCAATATCATTGGTTACCCTACTTAAAGTGTCTCCACTAGAATGTCTATCAAAATAACTTAAAGGCATTCTTGACATCTTCTTAGATAAAGAGCTTCTTAAATCATAAGCAACTTTTTGTGAAATCGAAGATGTAATAAATCCTTGAATAAAACTAAAAAGTGCACTAACAAGATAAAAACCAACAAGAATCAAACAGATCATACCAATATAATCAAAATCAATTCCTCCTGTATTACTTACCTTTGCCATAATTCCTTCAGATAATTTATCTGTTGCTTTAGCAAGAATCTTTGGTCCTACAATCGTAAAAATCGTTGACCCTACCGCAAAAATAATAACAACCGCTAATTTAAAATAATAAGGTTTTAAATAAACAAATAATTTCTTTAATGTTCCTTTAAAATTCTTGGCTTTTTCACCATTTCCTCTCATTCCATGACCCATTGGTCCACGAGGCCCTTGTCTTCTTCTTTCATTACTCATGACTTAGTTCCTCCTTAGATAATTGAGAATAAGCAATTTCTTGATAAACTTGACATGATTTCATTAATTCATCATGTGTTCCTTTACCAACAATTTGACCTTCATCAAGGACAATGATTTGATCTGCCTCCATAATAGAAGCAATACGTTGTCCTACTAATAAAACTGTACTTTGTGTCTTTTTCACTAGCTGATTTAATTCTTGACGAAGTTTAGCATCTGTTTTGAAATCAAGTGCTGAAAAACTATCATCAAAAATATAAATATCTGGATTTTTCGCAATAGCACGAGCAATCGCAAGTCTTTGTTTTTGACCCCCTGAAACATTTGTACCACCTTGTGAAATTTCCGTATCTAAGCGTTCTTCTTTTTGATCAATAAATTCTTTTGCTTGAGCAATACGAATGACTTCTTCTAATTCTTCATCCGTTGCCTCTGGTGCGCCATATTTTAAATTAGAACGAATTGTTCCTGAAAATAAATTTCCTTTTTGAGGAACAAGTCCAATATGATTACGTAATTCATGTTGTGTCATATCACGAACATCAACACCACTAACTTTAATACTTCCTTTACTAACTTCATAAAAACGAGGAACTAAATTAATAAGCGTCGATTTCCCCGAACCCGTTGAACCGATAAATGCTGTTGTTTGTCCTGGTTTAGCAACAAAATCAATATCTTTTAACACTGGTTCATTTGCTCCTGGATACGCAAAAGAAACATGATTAAATTCAACAAGACCTTTTTTACATTCATCTAAAGCAATTGGATTTGTAGGATCTTGAATTGTCGGCTTAGTTTCAATAATTTCATAAACACGATTAGCAGCAACACTGGCACGAGGTAACATGATAGCAATCATCGCAATCATTAAAAAGGACATAATAATTTGCATTGCGTATTGCATAAAAGCCATCATTTGTCCAATCGCTAAGTTTCCTAAATCAATTTGTTTAGAACCATAATAGACAATCACTAAAGTAACTACATTAAAGATAAACATCATAATTGGCATAATTGAAGCCATTGATCTATTAACAAATAAGTTTAAATTTGTAACATCTTTATTGGCTTTATCAAAACGATCTTCACTATGTTTTTCATTACCAAAAGCACGGATAACAAGCATTCCTGATAAATTTTCACGCATTGTTAAATTTAAACGGTCAATTAAATTTTGAATAATTTTGAATTTTGGCATAACTACAGCAAAAGCAACAGCCATGACTCCAAAAATAACAAGAATAACAACTGCAATAATCCAAGCCATTGAAGGTGAATCTGTTAAAACTTTAATTAAAGCACCAATTCCGATAATTGGAGCAAAACAAACAATACGTAAAAGCATCATTGTTACATTTTGTACTTGGGTAATATCATTTGTTGTACGTGTAATTAATGAAGCTGTAGAAAAATGATTGAATTCTTCATTTGAAAAACTTTCAACTTTTTCAAAGACATCTTTTCTTAAAGCACGAGCGACCCCTGCCCCAACTTTGGTCGCAAAGAATGCAACTGAAATCGCAGCAAGTGTTCCGATTAAAGCAATTCCCAACATCTTTAAACCTGTTTTTAAAATATAATCCGTTTGAACTTTATCAATATCTGCACCTAATTTTTTATATTCCGCTTTAACACCATTACCAGCGGCAATTTTCAAAGTACTTTCTCCCATGGTATCCATCTTTTTATCAATGTCTTCAAACATCTTTGCTTTTTGACTTTCATCCATAAAAGAAATAGCATCATAAACCGTCATATTGGGCGGTAATTGACCGAATTTCTCTTGATATTCTTTACTAGAAGTATCCATGCTATCAAGAGAAGTAATAAGCAACATCGGTTTCATTAAAATATTTTCTAACTTACTTTCTTCATCACTTGATAAATCTTTTAATTGATATACTGTTTTCCCTTTTGCTTTAGGAAAAGTATCAAGCATCTCTTGATCTACTTTATTGATTTTTTTATAATCGTTTTTTACTGTCTTTTGATCTTTTTGATCAACAAACAATAATAAATGTTGATATGTTTCTTCTGTTAAGACATCTGAAATAGGTGAAGAAAATCCTCCCGCTTGAATTCCTACTGAAACAATATCACTCATATAATCGGGTAAAGTTAATTCTGTTTGTGCTTGTACAAACAATAAACAAATACAAGCTAAGATCAAGTACCAGAATTTCTTTAAATATCCTTTAATCTTGATCATCTAATTCCTCCTTCATCAAACGAATATTCTTTTCAAAGATTTGACAATACGCTTTCATTCTATCTAAATCTTCTTTATTTATTCCTTCAAATAAGCGTGTGGTAAATATTTTCATATCATCTTTACAACTTTTAATTTCTTTGTTTCCCTTTTCCGTAATATGTAATGTGACATTTCTTTTATCATGTCTACTTACAACTTTTTCAATAAAACCTGCTTTTTCTAAACGTTGTAACCTTACTGATAACGTTGCTGGTGTAATTTTCAAACATTCAGCAAGTATTTTTTGATTTGGATGATCAAATCGATCAATAAGAGCTAACAAATAACGTTGATCAGCTGATAAGCCTTCTATGCTACTTTTTTTACTCGTAAATTCATGAATAATTTTATGAAGAGATTTAAATTGTAGAAAGATCTCTTTAATATCTTCAAATTCCAATGGATCCATAAGACGCCTCCTTTTATTAGTTAGTATGCTAAATATTATAGTTAGCGCACTAATCAATGTCAATATATTTAGTACACTAATTAATTTTTTTATAATGAAAAGTTAAATTCCACTTTAGATATGTCAAAGTTGATTTTAGTCTTTCACAAACTTCCAGTGGATTTTACTCTTACAGTTGAACTTACTTTTACACTTCCTTTGTGGAATTTACTTTTTCTCTTGTATAATTATTATGATATCTGTTTTCTTCTTTCATGAAAGGTCGATCACTATGTCTACCAACAATAAAAATCTACATCTTACTGATCAAGACATAATCATCATTGAAAAAGGTATCGAAAACGGTCCTACTAAAACCGCTATCACTTTGACCCTTGGCAAAGACAAATCTACCATCGGCAAAGGAATCATATCTCGCAGATTTCAAACTTACAAATCTTCTTATAATCCTGCATGCGCAAATAAGGATGAATGCTCTCACAATCACGTATGTTCCGGTTGTCCTGATTTTAAACCCTTTAAATGTTATATTTGTCCTATAGAAATAGATTTGAAAAAACTGGGATTGAACTGTCAAGA
>OLNL01000360.1_pt1 | contig 51197 bp, 32 predicted proteins | sample 1672181 | NCBI WGS metagenome assembly OLNL01 (sample SAMEA3136656, study PRJEB25190) | human gut metagenome | biome: human gut; feature: human-associated habitat; material: faeces | place: Austria | collected 2013
CCCTTGCCGCCGGTCGGGTTTTCGGCGTTGACGCAACGTGTACGGCCGTGGTCCGTCGCGATTGCTAGCGAATCGAGGGCACCGTTGCCGAAACCGGAAGTCGCCATAGTATTCATTGTTCTCTCCTTTGTTAAACAGCTTGGGAAACGCGGAAATGGGTGCGCCGCCTACCACTGCCGACTATCGTAGATCCCCCTCGCGGTGGGCGCGTCGATAATGCCGGCCACGGTGCTGAAAGCCGTCGCGGCCGGTTGTATCTGTTTTTGCGTTATTTCACAACATCCCAGCGTTGTTGGGTCGCGTTACTTCACTGCACCGGCGGTGATACCCTGCGACAGCTTGCGCTGGAAGATGATGAAGAAGATGATGGTCGGGATGATGCTCAGCAGCGAAGCCGATGCCAGCGTGGTCGCTTCCATGGTGCGCTGGCCCTGCAGGGTGGCGAGTGCCAGCGGAATGGTCTGTACGTCATCGCTCATGAGGAACGCCATCGGAATCATGTATTCGTTCCACGTCCACACGAAGAAGAACACGAACAGCACGCTGATGGTCGGCCAAGAAATTGGCAGCACCACCTTGCGCAGGATTTGCCAGCGAGAGGCGCCGTCGATGGCCGCGGCCTCAAGGATGGCCTGCGGGAACGTGCCGTATACGGAGGACAGCAGATAGGTGCCGTAGGCGCTTTGGATGATGGTGAAGATGATGATGATCGCGAGTTTGGTGTTGTACAGACCGACCTGCTTGAACATGGTGTACAGCGGGTAGAGCAGCGCTTCCTGCGGCATCATGTTGGCGAGCATGATGCCGAGCACGATCCAGGTGTTGCCCTTGACCTTGCCGATGCCGAGCGCGAAGGAGTTGAGCACCGACAGCACGACCGCCGCGACAGCCACCACTAGGGAGATGATGAAGCTGTTCCAGAACTTCAGCGGGAAGTTGGTGGTAGTCCAGAAGGAGATGATGCCCTCCATGGTGAAGTGCTTCGGCAGGGAGAGCGGGCCGGTGGCGTTGTAATCGGCGGAGGTCTTGAACGCGTTGACGGTCAGGACGAGCAGCGGGAACAGGACGAGCAGAGCTCCGGCGACGAGCAGGATCAGGGTGATCCAGTCACCTGCGGAACGCACGTGCTGCGTTTTCTTCGAGGCCTTGCGCGCGGCGGCCGTGGACATGGAATAAGTCATGATGGCACCTTTGCTTTTCGGATTTTTAGTATGTTCTTGCGATTGTTTTTCGGGTTTTCTCTCAGACGAGTTCCTTCTCGACGTGCTTCTGCACGAGGGTGAACACGATGGAGAAGACGATGATTACCACAGTCAGCGCTGTGGAGATTGCGGCACCGTAGCCCACCTGCTGCACCTGGAAGAACTGGTTGTAGGAGTAGTACGACGGAACCGTGGTGGAGGTGCCCGGACCGCCCTTGGTGAGCAGGTAGACCGGAGCGAAGGTCTTCAGTGCGCCGATGGTTGCGGTGAGGATGACCACCAGCAGTTCAGGGATGATGGACGGCAGGGTGACCACGCGGAACTTCTGCCACCAGTTGGCGCCGTCAAGACCTGCGGCCTCGTAGAGTTCCGGATCGACGCGCTGCAGGCCCGACATGAAGATGACGATCGGGTAGCCGAGCTGGATCCACACCAGGATGAACATGAGGATCGGCAGTGCGCTGTCAGGGCTGCCCAGCCAGTTGTGCTGCAATGCACCCAAGCCGATCTTGGCGAGCAGTGCGTTGACGGCACCGTCCTCCGGGCGGAAGATCCAGCCCATGATGATTGCGGCGACGGCCACCGGAAGCAGCTGCGGCAAATAGAACAGCGCGCGCAGGAAGGAAGCGGTTTTGCCGCCGAACTTCTTTTGGATCACGTCGGTGAGCAGAGACGAGATGAACAGGCCGAGGATGGTAGGGATGACCACGATAGCCACGATGATCCAGAACGAGTTAGCGAAGGAAATCCAGAACGTCGAATCGGAGAACAGGCGTTTCCAGTTTTTCAGGCCGACCCACTTGACGGGACCGACGCCACGCCAGCGGGTGAAGCTCAGGTAGATGTTCCAGATGAACGGAACAACAACTACCGCGAACAGACCGATGAGGCCGGGGATGAGGTATGGAACGAATTTCGCGGAGCGGTTGCCGGGAAGTCTCGACATGGAGGCTTCGTGCTTGGTCTTTTGAGACATTGCAAGTCCTTTGAAATATTGATGATCCGAGGGATTTCCGATGGATTGTTCTGTGATGACGCACGATTTGGCGCGATGCGACGTGCGGAATGTATGGGGGAGGAAAGGGTTGGTGCGGTCCGCCCGAAGACGGGCCGCACCATTATTGGAGTTGGAATGGAAAGGAAGGATCGGTTGTTTTTAGTTGTTCTTGACGCCCATGTCCTCGACGCCGGTGTCGTACTTCTCGTGGATGTTCTTGAGCACGTCTGCCGGCTTCTTGGTGCCGTTGACCAGCTCCTGGAACTCCGCTGGAACCGCGTCGGTGAGGTTGGAGGCCGCGTAATCCGGGTAGTAGCTGAGCTTGCCGTCCTTGGCGTAGGAATCGTATTCCTCGATCATGGCCTTGCTCTTCGCGTCGGTGATCTTGCTGGTGTCTGCCGCTACCGGAATGCCGCCTGCGTTGCCGAGGAAGTTCTGCACATCATCGGAGAGGACGTAGTCGATGAACTTGGCGGACAGATCCTTGTGGTGCGACTTCTCAGGAATCACCAGCAGGTTGCCTGCGCAGCCGACTGCGTAGTTGGATTCCGGCATGACGGCCGCGTCCCAATCGAACGACTTGATCTGCTTGACGAAACGGCCCTGGTTCCAAGTACCAGTCTGGTAGATCGGATATTCGCCCTTGATGAAGGCCTGCGTGGTGTCCTCGGCCTTCATGCCAGTGGCGTTGCGGGAGATGAAGCCCTTGTCAAGCCACTCGTTGATGGTCTTGACGGAGTTGGTCAGCACTTTGGAATTCCAGTCGACGTCACCCCTGTACAGCTGCCAGTTGTCGATGAACTTGGAGTCGGCATTCTTGGAAACGAGCTGCCACCACAGCCACATCACGCCGTATTCCTGCGCGTCGGCTGCAATCGGGGTCACGCCGGCGTCCACGAACTTCTGGCAGGCGTCCACGAACTCGTCGTAGGTGGTCGGAATCTTGATGTTGTACTTGGCGAACAGGTCCTTGTTGTAGTAGACGCGCTGGAATTCAGCGTAGCTGGTCATACCGTACCAGGTATCGCCGTCCATGATGCCGTTCTCGTCGTACTTGGCGACTGCTGCGTTTGCGCCGGTCACCTTCTTGTCCCAGCCGTACTGCTTGACATAGTCGCCGAGGTCGGTGAGCAGGCCCATGGTGGAGAGCACGCCGGCGGAGCCGTTGCCGCGGTTGGATTCCATGAGGTCTGGCGCTTCGTCGGAGTTCAGGAATTGGCTGCCGTTCTGCGCGATCTGGGTGAAGGACTTGCGCTCGAAGTTGATCTTGACGCCGGTCTCTTTTTCGAAGGCCTTGGCCGCGCGACGCCAAGCCTGAGTCTGGCCTGCGTCGTCCTCTTCGTAATACCAGAACGACAGGCTGTTCGGCTTTTCCTCGTCCTGTGCGGTATCGCTACCACATGCGGCGAGGGAGGTCAGCGACAGTGCTGCGATGGCCAGCGTGGCCAGTCCTCGTTTGATGTTCATTGCTATTCTCCTTGTTTCCTTCTTGAGGCGCGCCCTGCGGTACGGCTCACATCTGGTTGTATTGAAACGTTTCGATGACGTGCGTGCGATTCCGCGGTCCGTTTGGATTCGCCGGATTTCGCCCGGCTTGTTCGTTTGTTCGGTTTCTTCGGAGACCGTCATATCGTCATTGAAACGTTTCGATTATCCGTATGAAATTATGTTGCCTTGCGATTCCGTCCGGCCGCTCTGCCTTCCGGTAATCGCAGGAAAATCTATATTGTTCCGCCGGACCCCGCTTCCGCAACGGATCCGCGTCGCTTCAGCGCGGGTTCGATGAGTTCCACGGAACCTTTGATGTCGGTGTGCTCCTCGATGGCGGAGACCAACAGGTTCATGGCTTCGGCGCACAGCTCCTCCGGCATGACCGGCATTTCGGTGATGGGGAAGCGCGTCGGCTCGCCTTCGAAATACGTGCCGCACGACAGGACCGAAACGTCCTGCGGAATCGACATGCCCGCGTCGTGCAACGCCATCAGCACCTGGCTGAGGACGCTTGCGTTCGCCTGGTTGATGATGGCGGTCGGGCGGTCGGGGTGCGCGAAGACGGTGCTGACGAAGTGCTGCGCGTCGAAGCTGTCCGCTTCGTAATGCTCGGATTCGATGACCGTCATGCCGAGCTCCTTCGCGTGCGCCAGCAGGCTTTCGCGGAAGATGACGACGTAACCGGAATGGCGGTTGTAGTCGGATTCGTTGTTGCGCAGGAACGCAACGGTGCGATGTCCCTTCTCATGCAGGAAGTCAATGGCCTTCTGACCCATTAATACGAAATCGATGTCCACACAGGCGCAATCGGCGTGCGACGACGGATAGCCGATAGCCACGCACGGCTTGGAAAAAGTGCCGGATTGAGCGGCGCGCTCGTCATCCTGCTCCACGTCGAGCAGCACGATGCCATCCGCAAGATTGCTTTGCGTCACGCGGCGGATATCCTTCACTGCATCCGGACCGGTCAGCAACATCACGTCATACCCTGCATTCCTTGCGGCCCATGCGGTGCGCAGGAAGTAGGCGTTGTACCTGGCCTGGTTGATGTCGCCTCGAATCGGGGCGCTCAACGCGATGATCTGGTTGCGCATGCCGCGCATCTTACGGGCGCTGGCGTCCGGAGTGTAACCGAGCTTCTCTACGGCGGCCATGACTTTGCCGGTGGTTTTCGCAGAGATTGAACGCTTGCCGGATAGTACATAGGAGACGGTACTGGCGGAAACTCCCGCTTCGCGGGCCACGTCTTTGATGCCTGCCATGCGTCTCGCCTCCCTCTTGTGCCGTTCTATCCGCTATTTATCGAATCGTTTCGTCGAAACGTTTCACTTAGCATAGCGCGACTATAAAATCATGTCAATCGTACGGCACGTCGCGTTCTCCCGTATGGGTTTATCGCCTATACGGGAGAACTACGCGTAGTTAGCGCTTCTTGCCGGACTTGCCGACCTTGCCAAACGTGAACGCGCGGACGATCGCCACAATGCCAAGTGCAACCAACGCGCATCCGCCAAACAGAATCAGCCAACCGGTGGAGGCCAGCGGGCTGAACAGCATGATGCAGCCGGCCACAATCGAAATCAGCGCGTAAATCACAGCCCATGCGGAACTTGGCATATGCCACGACTCAACCAGCGCCATCACGCCTTCCATCATCCAGCCGAGGCCCACCACCATAGTGACGAGCACTGCCAGCATGGCGCCGGACAGGGTCGCATTCTTCAGCATGACCACGCCACCGACTGTCAGCAACAGGCCGACCAGAATGTCAAGCACGCGCCAGCCTCCCGGCAGACCGAGCTCCACAATTGCGGTGACGATACGGATCACCCCGGAAATCACGAAATACGCGCCCAACGCAACCGCGGCGATCTTCAGCGTCACCCCCGGCCAGATGAGTAGCGCAATGCCGAGCACAATCGCCATCACGCCGAGCACGCCGTACACACCGCGAATGGCATTCTTCGCGCGTTGCGGCAGCCACGATTCCACCAACTTGAACGGGCTTACCGGCTCCCACTCGCCACTGTCGTTGCTATGGCTATTCGGGTCGTAACCATACGGATTACCGTACGGATATCCATACGGATTGCCGTACGGGTTGCCATATGGATTGCCGGAATAGCGAGGGGTCTGCTCGGCATCTGGTCCGCCGCTTTGTGGACCGTCCTGCTGTTGCGATTGCTGCGCTTGCTGGCTCGGTGCATAGGCGCCGTATCCCGGCTGCGGTGGTTGACTGGGGTCGTTGGGATTGCCGGGATTCATATTTGGATAGCTCATGATGCCCTCCTTCAGAAAAACATGCTTTGAGGCGTCGTTTGCTTCAAAGACGTGCTTTCATTTTAGGCACCCTGCCTGTTTTCAGCCATCAACAGAATCGGCCGGCCTGCCTATTGGCAAGTCGGCCGGAATTATGCCGCGAATCGGCGGTTATGCTTGAGGCTGAAGCTGGCTTAGCTTAGAACAGCTCGAACCGCACGTTAAGGCTGAGCGGCTGGTCGGCGGGCAGCTGGTACTGCTCATGCACCGGCGACATCCACGAATCGTCGCCGCCGACGCCCATTTGCGCGGCCAGCAGACGCAGGAACATGTGACGCGGCTTCGGCAGCTCATCCTGATGCAGCGCCTCTTCCAGCATCGTGCTCGAATACGGCAGTAGGCTCATCGCGAACGGCTTTGCGCCGGCACCGCGCTTCACGCGCACACCGTGGCCGGAATCGTCCGTGATCTCCGCCCAACGCACATCCTCATGATTGCCGGTTTCCTGCGGCAGCAGGTACGGCGCGCAATCATCGCCAGCCGTCGTGCTCCATACACCCAGCTTCGCGTGCCTGCGGTCGGCGTACGTCTCTTCCGGACCGGCGCCGTAGAATCGCAGGTTCGCATATTCCACCGGCAGCGCCCATTCGATACCGAACGCCGGAATCGTTGGCAGATCGCCGTTCTTCTCGCCTGGATACTCGACGTCGAGCGAAACGAGGCCGGCCGTGTCGGCAACGTAACGGACCGTCACTTTCGTGCGCTGCGGAATCGCCAATTCGTACGTATACGTGGCTTCCACGGCATTTTCTCCACGATTTGCGATCGCGCAGTCGACGCAACGCGCATACTTTCCTGCGACCGCCCACGCGGCACGTTCGAAAGCGTGTCCAGCACCGCGATCGTTGTCCGTCAGCGGACGGAACGTGGTGATCGACGGGCGGCGCAGCACGAATTCGCGCTCGCCGAACGTATATGAAACCATACCCCCTTGTGTGCGGGAGAACAGTGCTTCACGACCCTGTCCGCGCACGCCGGCGTTCCAGCGGCCAAGGGTGACGGTGCCGTCGGCCGGAGCTCCGGCCGCGTCAACGGCATCTGCGGTGGTCTTCGCACCTGCCACCACGCACTGGCCGAACGCCAGCTCGTAGCCGGCCGGTGCCCAATCGCAAGCGTTGCCAAGCTGCTGCGATACCTCCAAAACCAGCTCTTCGGCGTTGCTGCGGTAGTCATCAACCGGCCAATCGACTTCGAATGAAGCGCTCTCGCCGGCGGCCACGTCGAAACGGCGCGTAGTCGACCATACCGGCTTGCCGTCGGCCAAAATCCGCAGCACGAAGCGATAATCGCCCGTAGACACGAACAGATTGTCGTTCGTAATACGCGCTTCATCGACCGAAACCGCAATTTTCACGTTCGCATACAGCTGCTTGACTTCCTGCGCTTTCGGCGAGGGGGTGCGGTCGGCGAACAGCAGGCCGTCGCCGGAGAATTCGTAATCGCTTGGACGATCGCCGAAATCGCCGCCGTAGCACATGCGTGTCGTGCCGTCGGGCAGCTTGGTCTCGATTGCCTGGTCGATGAAATCCCAAATGAAACCGCCCTGGTACATCGGGTAGCGTTCCAACGCCGTGTATTCGTCCATATTGCCGCACGAATTGCCCATTGCGTGCATGTATTCGCAGGAAATGTACGGCTTCTTTGGACCGTCCGTATGTGCCGGGCTGCCGTCGTTCAGATAGCGTTCGATTTCGTCAGCATGCGCGTACATACGGCTTTCGATGTCCGTCACATCCTCGAATTCGCGCATGTGCACGGAACCCTCGTAATGTACCGGACGATTCGGATCAATCGTGTGCGCGTGGCGATACATCGCACGGAACACCTCGCCCGCGCTCGACTCGTTGCCAAGCGACCAGATCAGCACGCTCGGATGGTTGTAATCGCGGCGCATCATGCTGTTGATGCGGTCCACGCACGCGCCCTCCCATTCGGGGCGGCTGCCGGGGATGCCGTCTTCAGGACGCTCGACATTGTTTGCCACCCACGTGCCGTGCGTCTCCATATTCGTCTCGTCGATCAGATACAGACCGTACTCGTCGCACAGGTCGTACCAATACTCCTGGTTGGGGTAGTGGGAGGTGCGGATGGCGTTGATGTTGTGGCGCTTGCAGAAGACCACGTCGGAAAGCATGTCCTCGCGGGTGATCGCACGCCCGCGCTTCGCGTCGAATTCGTGGCGGTCCGCGCCCTTGAACACGATGCGCTTGCCATTGAGCGTCATAATGCCGTTTTCGATGCGGAATGTGCGGAAGCCGATCTTCTGCGTCACGGTTTCGATGATGGCGCCGTCATGTCCGACGACGCGTACGGTCAGCGTGTACAGCGTCGGCGATTCCGCGCTCCACGGCGCGATGTTCGTCATTTTGCCGGAATTAAGGGCGATTTCGCCGTTGCAGGCCTGCGTTGATTCCCATACGACATTTCCGTCGCCGTCGCGCAGCGTGCTTTCGATAGTCATCGCGTCGGCGGGGTTGCGCAAGGTGAGTGCCGCGTTGAGTTCGGCGGTGTCGGCCGTACCGGCGGTGTCGGCTGCGGTGTAGTCGGCTTCAAGCTGCACGGTTTCGACGTGCGTATGCGGCTGGGCGGCGAGCTCGACGGTGCGGAACAGGCCGTGCAGTCGCCAGAAATCCTGGTCTTCCAGCCAAGAGGCGCTCGAATATTCGTAGCAGGCGACGGTGAGCGTATGCTCGGCTTCGGGGGAATCGGCGGCGTTGCCATTGCCGTTTCGCAGCGCTTCCGTCACATCGAATTCGCTCGGCGTGAATCCGTCCTCGCCGTAACCCACGAACGTGCCGTCAAGCCATACGTAGATCGCGGTGGCGGCACCGTGGAAGGTGAGGCTGACCGTGCCGTCGTTTTCCAGCGTGCGCGCAAGCTGCGCGTCGAGCGCGAATCGACGGCGGTAGATCGCCACATGGTTGTTTTCCGGAATATTTGGCGCCTGCGGATCCTCGTGACCGTCCCACGGATATTGGACGTTGACGTACTTGTTCTTGAGATAGCCGGCCATCTGCAAGTGGCCCGGCACCTCGATCGCGCCGAAATCGCCATCCTCGAAATCGACGGCCGCGAACGGAGCGCTTTCCACGTCCACGTTGCGCGCTTGTTCGATACGAACCTTCCATTCGCCGTCGAGGCTCTGCTTCGGCTCGCTCGTCTCGCCGATGACATATCGGTGGCTGGAATGTGCCGGCTTGCGGTTCGCTGCGAACACCGTCGGATCGGTGAGCCAGCTTGCACTTGCCGTGGTTGCATGTACGATTGCGAGTTCGGCTGTATCTGCCATCTTGCATCCTCCTGTATTACTTGGTGTCACTGCATCGTTGCGGTTGCGCCGTGCGATGTTGCACGACCGTTTAGTAATGAATTTTACTAACTACCGATAATATATCACACTTCATGGTATCGTGCACCCGTCGCGTGCCATGCATCGTTCCGCCACATGTCTATTTTTCACACGCCGAGGATGTGCGATAATAACAGGATGCGCCGATGGCGTCCGCCCGGTGCCCACAACCGCGCAGCGTTGCCTCGCCTTTGCAAAATGCTTGCGATTCCGCGGATTTTCGATTTCCGCGATTCGAGGCATACGTAAGACGGGGGAGAGCTGACTACTCCGCGGCGCTCCCAAGGAGATCACCATGGATGATCGCAAGAAAGATCAGTCCATCCAGTCCCATGCCAATTTTGACGGCGATTCCGCTACGGGCGATCGCACGCAGATTCGGCAGGATCAGCAAAACCAGCAGCCGCCACAAATCGACCCGTCGCTTGCCGACGCGCAAGCCGTGGCCGCATCGCTCGGCGTCGATCCGAACACCGGTCTGAGCCAAGCCGAAGCTGAACGCCGACTCGCGCAATACGGGCCGAACGAGCTCGCATCCGCACCACCCGTGCCAAAATGGAAGAAGTTCCTGGCGCAGTTCAAAGACCCCCTCGTCTACCTGCTGCTCGCTGCCACCGGCATCTCGCTCATCGCATGGTTCATCGAAAAAGCCAACGCTGCGCCAGGCGCGGAAGGCGGCGAAATACTGCCGTTCGACGCCATCGTCATTGTGCTTATCCTTATCGTCAACGCGGTACTCGGCTACATTCAGGAATCGAAAGCGGAAGAAGCCGTCGAAGCGCTCTCCCAAATGACCGCGCCGCAAACCAACGTGCTGCGCGACGGCAAAATCGCACGCATCAACACCGTCGACGTGGTGCCGGGAGACATGGTCGTGCTCGGTGAAGGCGACTCCATTCCCGCCGACGGACGTCTGCTCGCCGCCGCCAGCCTGCGCGTGGCGGAAGCGAGCCTGACCGGTGAAAGTGTGCCAGTCGGCAAGAACGTCGATACGCTTGCCGAGGCCAAAGCCCTCGGTGATCGCGCCAATATGGTGTTCAACGGCACGTCCGTGACGCAAGGCACCGGCCGTGCCATCGTCACCAGCACCGGAATGCGCACGCAGGTCGGTAAAATCGCGGACCTTCTGCAGGCCACGGATGATGATGACAGTCCGCTGCAGAAGGAAATGAACTACGTTTCCAAGATTCTCGGCATCGCGGTGTGCATTATCGCGGCGGTCGTGCTGGTGGCGCTTGCGCTGACCGAAGGCTTCAACGACATCCACGACGTAATCGATTCGCTGCTGCTATCCGTTTCGCTGGCCGTCGCGGCCGTGCCGGAAGGGCTCGCCGCGATTCTGACAGTCGTGCTCGCGCTCGGCGTGCGCCGCATGGCCGAACATCATGCGATCGTCAAGAAACTGCATTCCGTGGAAACGCTTGGCTCCGCATCGGTGATCTGCTCCGACAAAACCGGTACGCTCACCCGCAACGAGATGACGGTGGAACGCGTGGTCACGCCGAGCGGTGAGGTGCAGCTGACCGGCACCGGCTATGCGCCAGAAGGCAGAATGGTTGCGATTTCCGATGCCGGGCTTACATCCACCCCGTCGCCCGCGCAGGAAGCGGCACAGCTTGAAGCCGTCGCCACGCTCGCAGTGGGCGCGCTGGCCAACGACGGCGAACTGCGCGAAAACACAGGTGCCGGCGATGGTTCCGCTGCTTCCGACATAACGTGGGAAGCCGTCGGCGACCCGACCGAAGTGTCGCTTATCGTCGCCGCACGCAAGGTGAAGGCCGATCGCAAATACGCCAACTACACGCGCATCGGCGAGATTCCATTCACCTCCGACCGCAAACGCATGGCCGTCGTCGCGCAGGACAACGCCGATGCCGGGCGTCTCACCGTCTTCGCCAAGGGTGCCCCCGATGTACTGCTCGGCTACTGCAGCCGCATCGCGGTCAACGGTGCCGTACGACCGATGACGCAAGGCGATCGCCAGCAGATCCTCGCCGCCGTGGAACGCCTGTCCGCCGAAGCGTACCGCACGCTGGGCCAGGCCTACCGTCCGCTCGGCACCGCTTCGCTCGCCGCAGTGCCGGGCGTGCGCATCAACGCCGCCGGTCACGTCGCCGACATCGCCGACCAAAGCGATGTGCTGGAAAGCGACTTGATCTGGGTCGGCATGGTCGGCATCATCGATCCGCCGCGTACCGAAGTGCGCGATTCCGTCGCCGAAGCGCATCGCGCCGGCATCCGCACCGTCATGATTACCGGTGACCATCCGCTTACCGCGGCACGCATCGCCAGCGATCTGGGCATTATTGAAACGGACGGAGACGGCAGCTCGGTCGGCAGCGCCGACCTTAGTAGCAAAGTGCTCACCGGCGTTCAACTCGACGAGCTGCCGGACGAGCAAGCGTTCGACAAGGCCACCCGCGAAATCTCCGTGTACGCGCGCGTTGCGCCGGAACACAAGCTGAAAATCGTCGAATCGCTGCAACGGCAAGGCAATATCGTGGCCATGACCGGCGACGGCGTGAACGACGCGCCCGCCGTCAAAACCGCGGACATCGGCGTCGCGATGGGCATCACCGGTACCGAAGTTACCAAGCAGAGTGCCAAGATGATCCTCGCCGACGACAACTTCAGCACCATCGTCGAGGCGGTGCGCGAAGGCCGTGGCATTTTCGACAACATCCGTAAGTTCCTGCGCTATCTGCTGAGCTCCAACGTCGGCGAGGTGTTCACCGTCTTCGGCGGTGTGATGCTCGCCGGATTCCTCGGCATCACCCAGCCTGGCAGCCAAGGTGTCACCGTGCCGCTGCTCGCCACGCAGCTGCTGTGGATCAACCTGCTTACCGACGCAGCTCCGGCGCTCGCCATGGGTGTCGACCCGTCCACCGACGACGTGATGGCACGCAAACCGCGCAAACTCACCGATCGCGTGATCGACGGACAGATGTGGGGCGACATCATTTTCATCGGTTTGATTATGGCTGCCGTCACGCTGATTGGCATGGACATGCACCTCGCCGGAGGTTTGTTCACGGACCGTTCCGTGGATGCTGTCGGACATGATGCGCAAATGACTGAGGCGCGCACGATGGGCTTCACCATCCTTGTGTTTGCGCAGATGCTCAACGCGCTGTGCTCGCGCTCGCACGACCAGTCGGTGTTCGTTGGACTGTTCGCTAACAAATGGCTGTGGGGTGCGATTGCGTTGTCTGCGCTGTTGCAGGTGGTGGTGATTTACGTGCCGTTCCTCAACACCGCGTTCGGCACGATGCCGCTGTCCGCCGGCGCATGGGCCGAATGCCTTGGATTGGCGATGGTCGTGCTCGTCGCGTCCGAGCTGCGCAAGTGCGTTCTGCGCGCTCTGCGCAAGTAGTCTTTCGTTTTTCCGTCTTCCATCCGCGTTCTGCCGTGCCGTGACCCGTTGCGTCGGCAAAATGCGGATGGATAACGTTGCGTCGGCTTATAGCGCCGCCGCGCTAGACTGGATTGCGATTGGCGGGCGCGCATTGGTTGCGCGTCCGTTCGTATGACGATTGTTCCGGCGTTTTTTGGAGGAATTTCGATGCTGCTGTCCGATCGCGACATTCTCGCCGCACAGGCCGACGGTCATATCTCACTCGATCCGTGGACCCCGGAGATGGTGCAGCCGGCTTCGATTGACGTGCGTTTGGACCGGTTCTTCCGTCTGTTCAACAACCATGCGTATACGTATGTGGATCCGGCGGAGAACCAGGGCGAGCTGACCGAGCAGTTCGAAGTCCGGCCGGACGAGCCGTGGATTCTGCACCCGGGCGAGTTTGCGCTCGGGTCCACATGGGAGTATGTGAAGCTCGATGCATCCATCGCGGCTCGTCTTGAAGGCAAAAGCTCGCTCGGTCGTCTCGGCATCCTTACCCACTCCACCGCGGGCTTCATCGACCCTGGCTTTGAAGGTCATATCACGCTGGAATTGTCCAACGTGTCGACACTGCCGGTGAAGCTGTGGCCGGGCATGAAGATCGGCCAGATGTGCTTCTTCCAGCTGAGCTCGCCGGCCGAGCATCCGTACGGTTCCGCCACGACCGGTTCGCACTATCAGGGCCAGCGCGGTCCGACCCCGAGCCGTTCCTACGTGAACTTCTACAAGGCCGATATCACTGACTGATGCATCACAGAATCCCCGGCGCGATGTCATGCACGGCGAGCCATCCGCGTAGGTCGCTGAACTCGTCGAGGCTGACGGAGTGGTCGAGCCCACGGTAGCTTTTCGCGGTGAGGAACGTGTGCTCGTCCAGCCAGGCGCTCATGGCGAAAAGCTCCGGCTTGGCGATCACCGTATCGCTGTTGCCGTAACCGAAGAACGTGGGAATATTGAGCGGCGCGATACGGTCGTCGGCAGGCGCGGTGCCGCGGACGAGCCCAGGCGCAAGGAATCCGGACAATGAAATCGACGCACGGTAGCGTTCCGGATGCATGCGCAGCAGATGGATCGCCAGCAAGCCACCTTGGGAAAAGCCGATCGGCACGACGGCACGGTCTTCGGGAACGTTCTGCGACACCCAATCGTCGATAGCCATGGATGCGGCGAACGCGTCGCGGTCGAGGTCTTCGCCGGACGGCACGCAATCATGGAACCAGGAGTACGCGCCTGGAGTGAACGTGCCGACCGCCTGCAGCGTCAGCGGCGCGCGCAGTGAAGCGTAATCGTTGTATGGTGCGATGTATCGCATCATATCGGCAAGGTCAGCCTCATTCGATCCCCAGCCATGCAGGCACAGGAACAGCGGCCGTTTCGGTGTCGCGTTGCCGCCGCCGCGCGAATACTGGACGTGCGTCACCTGCAGCGGTTCGCCGAAACGGCCCGGCACCACATCCGATTCGCGTCCGATCAGCTCCGTTTTGTTGCTGTTGTCTGCGGTTTGCGGAATTTCATGTTCGATTGCGTCGCTCATACCTTCCCAATATAGCGTGCGTCGATAGCGTGAGAAGGTGGTCGTGAAAAAAGAAGACCCCGGCGGGATTGGCCGCCGGGGAGAGAAAGGAGAGAGAAGAAGAAAGGGTTCAATTGTCGGGAACTCTTGTGTTCCTGGTCAGCTCGTTGTGCTGACAGTTCATATATAACCATTCGATGCTGAGCGCATGTCTGGTGTTTTCTGAAAACTTCCTGAAAATCCGATGGCGATTTCGTTCAGGCGCAATTTGGCACAGTTCCCGACGAACACGATTTCGGCTGGATGCGATTCCAGCCGATCGTCCGCCATTGCGCAATCGTCCGTCGCCACGCGATCCGAACGCCGGAAATCGAAAAAACGTCAGATCTGCGCGTCCGCATCCACGCTCATCACATACACGTTGCGTCGCAGCTGCTTGCTTTGCGCGCGCGTGATGTCGCCCGCCTCGTACATGTCCTGGATCACGCCCAGCTCGATGCCGTAGCTTTCGCGCTTGACCTCCTCGGCCTGTTCCTGCGCTTCGGCGCTGATGCCCATATTCGGCCGCGCCCTCAACGCGGATTCGCTGCGTCGGTAGTCCAACAGCAGGCCGGAGCAGTGCTCGGTGTTGTACGTGTCGCCGCCCATCTCCTCATACAGTCGGTCGATCACATGTTCGATCGCATCCACTTGGACCACGCGCGTATGCGCGAACAGTTCATCGTCGCTGAACAGCGGGGTCGTGCGCCGGATACGGCTGTTCACACGCCTCACCAGCGTGCCTGTACGACGCTGCAATGCGCGCAGACGGCCCTTCAATCGCCAGATCGTACGACCGGAATTATGTTCCGTCTCGATGTGGCGCAGCGAGCTCATGATCTGGTCGAGCAGGCGCTCGCAGGCCTCGGCTTCCAGATCGTTCGCGGCGCGGTTCCCGGTCGGATTCGCCTTGATCGCAGCGCGCACGCCCGCCAGTCGATTCTTGACGTATTCCTTCTCCCAATTCAGCGCGTCGATCTGCAGCCTCATATACCCCTGCGGATCGATTTCGCCGGTGCGTTGCTTCAGTCGCGTGATGCGTTTCGTATACGAGTCGATGACCATGAGCACCGCACGTCGGTTGTCGGGCGTGACGCGTCCCGTCAGCTCCTCGACGGTCCGCCGCAGCACTTCGATGGTGATTTCCGTCATTTCCGTGGACGTGTCCTTATTGCGATTCGGCGCGAGCAGCGGCAGCAGGAAATTCGCCAGCAGCAGCGTCATCACGATCACACCGCCGGCGATGAAGATCAGTTCGTTGCGCATCGGGAAATTCGCGCCCGCCGCGATTGTGTACGGAATCGTGAACATCAGCGACAGTGTGATGGTGCCCTTCGGCCCGCCGAACGTCATGACGGCCGCCGATCGCCAGCGCTTCGCCGTCATCTTGCGTCGCTTGCCGGTGGTGGTGTCGCGCGCCAATCGCAGCATCAGCGAAATCCATAGGAAACGCATGGCGATCACCACGGCCGAAACGGTCAGAATCGCAATCAAAAGCAGCCAATTGCTGACGCGTGGATCGTCCCAGCTGGCGGTCATCGCGGTCGGCAACAGCATGCCCAGCAGAATGAATACGGTGCCGTTCAGCGAAAACGACAGCACTCCCCATACGCTGGACGAGACGATGTTCGTGCGCGCCACGTTCGGGCCGATGCCGGTGCGGTCGAAACGGATGATCAGGCCGGCGGCCACCACCGAAAGAATGCCGGAGACGTGGATCGATTCCGCGCCCAAATACAGGATGAACGGCAGGAACAGCTCCATCAGAATGCGGCTGGTGGTCGTCTCCCAGCCGAAGGAGCGCAGCGATTCGAACAGTATGTCGGCCATCACGCCCAGCACGATGCCGAAAATCGCGCCGCCGAAGAACGAGAACACGAAATGCGCAGCCGATTCGCCCACTTCGAACACGCCGCTGACGGCCGCCGCTATGGCGAACTGGAAGCCGACGATGCCGGACGCGTCGTTGAACAGCGATTCGCCCTTCAGCACGCTCGTCTGCCGTTGTGTCAGCGCCGCCTCCTTGCCGAGCGACGACACCGCGACCGCGTCGGTCGGACCGAGTGCCGCTCCGAGCGCCAACGCGGCGGCGAGCGGAATCACCGGCCATATGGTGTGCAGCGCGAAACCGACCGCCACCATGGTCGCGATCGCCAGACCGATCGCCAATGACAGCGACAGCTTCACCGACTTGAGCAGCTCCGATTTGTCGATTTCGTGCGCTTCCAAATACAGCAGCGGCGCGATGAACAGTACCATGAACAGTTCAGGGCTGAGCGTCACGTCCGGGAAAAACGGCAGCTGCGACGCCAACGCGCCCAGCGCGATCTGCACAAGGGGGGTTGAGACCTTGGGTATGAAGCGACTTATGAAGGAGGATAATACGACGGCAGCGATGATACATAGAATCAACTCGAATACTGCCAACATGCCTCCTTCGCGCGTGTTTCCAACCTTTTTCAAGGGTACCAAGAGGTAGTTATGAGCATGTTTCGCTGTGGGCGTGAGATGGGGGACCCGCCGTCGTGGCCACGCGCGTCACGTCCGCCACGTTTTCTGTCACGCAGACACGTCCTCCACTACACTGTGGGCTATGCGATGGGATGACGATATGGGGCTGGCGATCGCGCTCGCCAGCGAAGCCGCCGCGGATGGCGAGGTGCCGGTCGGTGCTGTCGTGCTTGCCGCTGACGGCCGAGTGATTGGCCGCGGGCGGAACCTGCGTGAGACGTATGCCGATCCGCTTGCCCACGCCGAAGTCAAGGCGATGGCTGAAGCGGCCGCCTCGCTTGGCACTTGGAATCTTGCTGATTGCACGCTTGTCGTTACGTTGGAGCCGTGCCCGATGTGCGCCGGTGCCTGTCTGCAGACGCATATCGGACGTATTGTGTTCGGTGCGTGGGATGCCAAGTTGGGTGCATGCGGTTCGGTATGGGATATTCCCCGCGATCCGCACGTCGGACTTGTACCGGAAGTGATTGGCGGTGTGCGCGAAGCGGAATGCGGGCGATTGATGACCGATTTCTTCGCGCGCCGACGCTAATTACTTTCCGAAAGAAACAAACACGCAGGGCGATGGGAAGAAAAGCGGTATGCAGTATCATCAAAGCGTCATACCAACCAAGAATCGCAAGAAAAGGATGCTGCAATGACGCTCATTCAGACTTTCCACGGCACCGCTTCCAACGGCACACCCCTTACCGCCGTGTATGCCGAGCAGCCGGCTGCCGCCGCAGCTTTTGCTCTGGTGTTCCCCGGCAGCGATTTGCCGAGATTCGTGCATTGGGGTCGCCCGCTCACCGCACCGGAAACCGTGATCAACACGTTCGACGCGCTCGCTCCGCAGCGTGTTTCCGGAGCCCTCGACTACACCGCATGGCCGAGCGTGCTGCCGACACAGTCCGAAGCGTGGTCCGGCTCTGACCGTTTCGACGTGCGCCGTGACGGCGTGGAACTGTTCTGCAAGTTCCAGGTCACCGACATCAAAGCCGAAACCGTGGCCGCCGGCAAAACCTACACCATGGCCGAAAAAGACGGCTACCCCAGCTGGAGCGTGGCCTCCGAGCCCAAGCAGACGCCTACCGTCACCGTCACTGCCGAGGACGTGGAACAATGCGTGAAACTTACGTGGACCTGTGAGCTCGATGAAACCGGCCTCATCCGCCAGCATGCGGAGGTGACGAACACCGGCGAGGGACGACTCGAGATCGGCAAGATCGAACTTGCATTCAGCGTGCCCGCCGACGCCAACGAGATCCTCACCACCACCGGTCACCATCTGCGTGAGCGTTCCCCACAGCGCCAGGACTTCACCATCGGGCGCTTCGCCAAATCCTCCATGATCGGCCGCCCCGACTTCGACGCCACCCTGCTGCTCAGCGTTGGCGAACACGGCTTCGGTTTCACCCACGGCAACGTCTACTCCGCGCACGTGGCATGGAGCGGCAACAGCGTGCTGTCCGCGGAACGACTGCCCTACACCACCGGCGTGATCGGTGGCGGCGAAGTGCTCTTCGGCGGCGAAGTCGGTCTGGAACACGGTGAAAGCTACACCACGCCATGGCTCGTCGGCTCTTACGGCGAGGGGCTCAACGAAGTCGCCTCACGCTTCCATGGTTACATCCGCCGCGTGCACCGCGACTGGCTCGTGGACCATGGCATCGCGCCCAAGCCGCGTCCGGTCATCCTCAACACATGGGAAGCCGTCTACTTCAACCACGATTACGACACCCTGACCGCGCTCGCAGACAAGGCCGTGGAAAGCGGCGTGGAACGCTTCGTCGTGGATGATGGCTGGTTCGGTGCCCGCCGAGACGACACCGCCGGCCTCGGCGACTGGCAGATTTCGCAGGACGTCTGGCCCGACGGAGACAAGTCCCTGAAGGCGCTCGCCGACTACGTGCACGGCAAGGGCCTCGAATTCGGCCTGTGGTTCGAGCCGGAAATGGTCAACCCCGATTCCGACATGTTCCGCAACCATCCGGACTGGGTGCTGAAGCCCACCGCCGGTCGTCTGCCGATGCAGGGCCGCACCCAGCAGGTCGTCGACCTGACCAACCCGGACGCGTACGACTATATTTACGGTGCGATGGACAAGCTCGTCGGCGAACTCGGCATCGACTACATCAAGTGGGACCACAACAAGCTTGTCACCGAAGAGGTCTCGCCGCTGACCGGCCGTCCGGCGGCGCACGCGCAGACGCTCGCCGTGTACCGCATCTTCACCGATCTGAAGGCCGCGCACCCCGGTCTGGAAATCGAAAGCTGCTCGTCCGGCGGCCGTATCGATTTGGGCATTCTTTCGATCGCCGACCGCGTGTGGGCGTCCGATTGCGTCGACCCGGTGGAACGCGCCGACATCCAGCGCTACACGTCGCTGCTGGTGCCGCCGGAAATGATCGGCGAGCACGTGGGCGCCTCCCCGGCGCATTCCACGCACCGCGCCACATCGCAGGAAATGCGCATGGCCACGGCCTTCTTCGGACACATGGGCATCGAATGGAACCTGCTCAAGGAACCGCAGGAGGACATCGACAAGCTCGCCGAATGGACCGCCGAATTCAAGAAGCACCGCGAATGGTTCGCCGTCGACACCGTCGTGCATTCCGACGCGGCCGACCCCGCCGTGCGCGTGGACGGTTGCGTCATGCCGAACAAGGCCGCCGCGATCTACCGTTTCACCCAGCTGACCACCTCGCAGACCTACCCGGCCGCTCCCGTGAAGCTGCCCGGCCTCGACCCGGACGCCGTATACGAGGTGTCCCCGCTCGACGTGAGCCTCGACCTGGCCAAGCAGGACATCGGCAACGGCCAGAGCCCGCTCGGCTGGTGGACCGCCGACGGTGTGAAGATGACCGGCCGCGCGCTCGCCACCTACGGCATCCGTCCGCCGGCAATTCATCCGGCGCAAGCCGTCCTGTTCAAGGTGGTGCGCGTCTGAAGTAACTGGTTTACTTTCTGATTCGCTTCCGATTTATTTTTGATTTGCCGGCACTGACCCCCTTCAGCGCCGGCAAATCGTGTAATCAGCCTATGTATCGGCTGTATCGGTCTGCGTAGTCAGCCCACATACTGCCGAATCGCCTGCGCGGCGGCGGCTTTGCCCCACATCGCCCAGTCGTGGTCGGCGATTTCGAAATCGACCGGCGCCGCCTGGCTGTGCCGGTACATATTGATGCCGTTGCGCAGGTCGCCCACGCCGAGTTTCGCGATGAACGACGATTCGCCGGCGATCATGATTTTGTCGGGCATGGCAAGATTGGCGATGGTCGCGATCAATGTACCCAAACGGAAACAGGTGCGGTTCACCAGATTCGTGGCCTGCGTTTTGCTGGCGCGCGCTGCGGCCGCAAATTCGTCGAACGTCGCCGGATGTCCGATCATTTCCGAATATTCTGTTGCGATTGAATTGTCAGTTAGGCACGTCGCGCAACCTTTATGTCCGGAAATGCAGCGCGGCCCGTCGGGGTCGACCAGAATATGCCCGACCAGGCCATAGCTTTTGTCGGGATTGTCGATCGGCTCGCCGTTGACGGTGAGCGAATATCCCACGCCGATGCCGATCGTCACCACGGCGAAACTGTTCAATCCGACGCCCGAGCCGAACATGCACGCGTCCACCACCAATGAGTCGATGTCGTTGTAGATGCCGGTCGGCAGTCCGGTCGCCTCCTGGATCAACGCCGAAAACTCCACGGGCTTCGACCAATGCAGGAACGGCGCGAACGTCACCATCGAATCATCCACGATGTGTCCGCCCAACGAGACGCCGACCGCGCATGGCGAAGGCAATCCCGCCATTATCGCCTCGTCGGCGCAGTCCATGGTCAGCTGTTTGATGACGTCGACCACCGATTCCGGCGAATCGTCGTCGAGCGGCAGGTCATGGCAGCCGGTCACGATCTGCCCAAGCGCGTTTACTGTTACGGCAGTGATATGGGTGGTGTTGATTTTCATGCCGACGAACGTGCGCGCATTGGCGATGATGCGCAGTCCGGTCTGCGGACGGCCGCGACGTTCCGTATTTTCTTTCTGGATTGACTTTTGTGCCGATTTCCGCAAGAAATCTTTCGGTAACTTGCCGCCATGCCCCGCTGCCATTGGCGTCTCTTCGATCACGCCAGCGTAAATCAAATCACTGGTGATGCGCGATACCGCGCCTTGCGAAAGGCCAAGGATCTGTGCCAGCGTGATGCGCGAAATCGGACCGTACTTCATAATGCAGGCCGCAACCTTATGCGTGTACTCCGAGCCTTCAAACCAGTGTGGAATCGGGGAAATCGCCATATCGTACCGTCCTTACCGCCTATTTACTTTCCAAGAATAACAAAATAACCGTTTTTTATTTCCGTTCGATGCGGGCGCGCGGAAACTGGGAATGAAAACAAGCCGATTCTACAATTAAAAAGCAACGGAGGCTGGTAATGAAGCCGGCCTGCCGTGAAAAAGGAAAATACAAAGGAGTCGAGAGAATGAAACCTGATTCCAATGCCAACACAGGCACCTTCAGGCGGATCGCGGGCCGTGCTATTACGGCTGCATGCGCGATTGTGCTGACGGTTGGGCTCGCGGGCTGCGGCAACAGCACCGCCGGCACGGTCACCTTGGATTTCTTCCAATTCAAGTCCGAGGCGGCGGATTGGTTCACCGCCAAGGCGCGTGAATTCGAGAAAACCCATTCCAACATCAAAGTCAATGTCAACAATTCGTCGGACGCCACCACCGATCTGCGCACGCGACTGGTGAAGAACCGCGAACCCGACGTCATCACCATCAACGGCGACATCAATTACGGCATGCTCGCCGAAGCGGGCGTCTTCCACGATTTCACCGACGACGAGATCGTCGACGAGCTCAATCCGGGCATGGTGAACATCGCGAAGAGCCTCGTGCAGACCACCGACAAGTCCAAGAAGCGTCTGTACGGTATTCCGTACGCGGGCAACGCAAGCGGCTACATCATCAACGCCGATGTGTGGAAGCAGGCCGGCGAGGATCCGGACAATCCGCCGCAGACGTGGAGCGAATTCATCGCGCTGCTCAAGCGGCTCAAGGCCAAGGGCGTCACGCCGGTTGAGGCGAGCACCGCCGATCCGTGGACGTTGCAGGCGCCGCTTGCATCGCTGAATTCGACGCTGGTGCCGGAATCGGAATACGCGTATCTCAAGGACGGCAGCAAGACCTTCTCCGACTTGTGGACGCCCGTCAGCGGCAAGCTGATTGAAATTTACCAGAACTACACGCAGAAGAATCCGGCCGTCACCTACCAGCAGGCTACGCAGGACATCGCTTCCGGCAAGGCCGCGATTCTGCCGCTCGGCACGTACGCGATTCCGCAGATCCGTCTGATCAACAAGGACGCCAATCTGCGGTTCGCGCAGATGCCGGCCACCGACAACGTCAAGGAACAGCAGCTGACCGCCGGCGACGACGTGATGCTGACGATCGGCGCGCATACGAAGCATTACACCGAGGCTCGCGAATTCGTCGACTTCCTGATGAGCGAGGAGAACGTGCAGGATTACTCCAAGCAGCAGTCTGCGTTCACCCCGTACAAGGATACGTACGTCGGCGATGAAGCGTTGAATGGCGTGCTCGACTTCTACAAGGCCGGCAAGCTGGCTGATTTCTGTGACCACTACGTGCCGGCAAGCATCAACCTCGCCGGTTTCCTGCAGACGTTGGTGCAGTCGGGCAATACTAAACGATTCCTGAACAGCATGCAGTCGGAATACGACAAGATCGAAGCCAGGAACTTCAGGTGAGGGGAGGAGCGACAATGACTGGCAATATCTCGGCCAAGGCCGACAAGGCCGCCGCAAAGAAGCCGAAGAAGGTTTCGAAATACTCCAAGCGCAAGGTCGATCCGGCGTTCTACTGGATGACCATTCCCGCGATGATTCTCGTGTGCATCTTCCTGTACCTGCCGTTCCTGCAGGGCGCGATGTACTCGTTCACCAATTCGCAGGGTTACGGCGATTACAAGTTCATCGGCTTCAAGAACTACATCGCGATGTTCCAGGACGCACGCGTCGGCCACGCGTATCTGTTCACGATTTTCATCGCGATTCTGATCACGCTCGGCACGAACATCCTCGGCATGTTCCTGGCGGTGCTGCTGAACTCCAAAATCGCCTTCAAGAACGGCTTCCGAGCCATCTTCTTCATTCCGTACACCCTGTCGGTGCTGGTCATCGGCTACGTGTTCAAGTACATCTTCATGACCCCGCTGCCGGCCCTCGGCCAGGCGCTGCACATCGATTGGCTGTCCACATCCATGATCTCCAATCCGGATCTGGCATGGTTCCCGATCGTGTTCCTGTCCATCTGGCAGGGTGTGGCCTACTCCACGCTGCTGTACTTGGCGGGTCTGCAGACCATCGACAACGAAATCTATGAGGCCGCGTCCATCGACGGCGTGAACGCCTGGCAGAACTTCTGGCAGATCACGTTCCCGCTGATTGGCCCGTTCTTCACCATCAACATGGTGCTGAGCCTCAAGAACTCGCTCGGCGCGTTCGACCAGATCATGGCATTGACCAAGGGCGGTCCGGATTCCAAGACCGAAACCGTCTCCTACCTGATCTTCCAGAACGGCCTGGGCAACGGCGAATACTCCTACCAGATGGCGAACGCGGTCACGTTCTTCATCGTGCTGGCAATCCTCGCATTCGTGCAGCTGAAGTTCTTCAGCGGCAAGGAAAAGGTCTGAGAGTAAGGGGAAGAAATCATGACTAGCGCAACTGTTGCAACCAAGCCGGCCGCCGCGCAAAGCGGACAATCGCAAGCGAAGCCGGAGAAGATCCGCAAGGACCACAGCATCAACTGGTGGCTGACGGCGGTCGTCGCCGTGCTGAGCCTGACGGTGCTCGTGCCGCTGTACTTCGCCGTCGTCACCGCGCTGAAGACGCCGGGCGAAGCGGGCACGTTCAGCCTGCCGACCACGTGGGAATGGCATAATTTCGCGGACGCGTGGAACAAGGTGAACTATCCGAAGGCCGCGCTCAATTCCGCGATCATCACCGTGTGCGCTGTGGTGCTGACGCTGCTGACGAACACGTTCGTCGCGTACGCCGTGGCAAGGAACATGGATAAGCGGTTCTTCCGCTTCCTGTACTACTTCTTCCTGGCCATGATGTTCGTGCCGTTCACCGTCGTCATGCTGCCGATCGCCAAGGAAATGGGCACCCTGCACCTGGACAACCAGCTCGGTCTGATCATTCTGTACACGATTCTCGGCATCGGCACGAACCTGTTCATCGCGATCGGCTTCATCCGTTCGATTCCGATTTCGTTGGAAGAGGCGGCGCGCATCGACGGCGCTTCGACCTGGCGCATCTTCTGGACGATCATCTTCCCGCTGATGGGACCGATCAACGCCACGATCGCCATCCTGACCGCACTGTGGGCGTGGAACGACTTCCTGCTGCCGCTGATCACGCTGACCGACCAGAGCAATCAGACGATTCCGCTGGCGCAGTACGTGTTCCAGAGCCAGTTCACGTCGAACTACCCGATGGCCTTCGCCTCCTACCTGATGGCCATGGCCCCGGTCCTCATCGTCTACATCTTCGCCCAAAAGTGGGTCGTCGGTGGTGTGATGAGAGGAGCCGTGAAGTGAACAGTCCTGTGGACTGTTCATAGGTTCCTCCTGAGCGAGCCGATAGGCGAGTGAAGGCAGGGACAATGCGGCCGTAGGCCGTCCGTTCAGGAAGTAACACTTCACAGCGCCGAGCGGGAATCCTCGTTTCCCCTTTTTCGAGGATTCCCGCTTTTTCGTATATATCAGCGGCTGCGCGTCGATTCTGCGTGCCTGACCTTTATACCTTTGGCTTCTATCGCTCTGCCCCCGTATTCGAAAAAGTCGGTTTTCCATCATCGAATGAATCCCGATGCATATATGGGGGCGCAATTTCCGCCGAATCGCATCGAAAGCGTACCCCCCCAAACCCGAAAAACTCGATTTTTTCGATACGAAACCGAGTTATTCGCTTATTTACTCGATCGGCTGGAGTCCCGTCCGACGTTCCTTCCCGTCCGACGGCCATCCAATCGCTATTCGTGAGCGATTGGCCGCGTCGTATCGCCGGGCGTCAGCACGGTCTGGATGATTGTGCGCGGCTCGTCCAGTGTTTTCTTTGCGGCGAGATCCAATGTTTTTGCGTGCCGCGATTCGTCCGATTTCGCGCGCGGGCTGCGCCATGGTGGTCAGTTTGATGCTGGCGGCCACATCCGATCCGTCGTGCCCGACCACGGACATGTCTTCCAGCCCGCGCATCGTGCTGTACGGTTCCAGAAGCAGGACACGTATAATCCGTTCTGCGCGGTCGAGGTCTGTTTCGACGTCGACGTGCCGCACGACGGCTGCATTCTGTCTTTGTACCAGCACAAGGAATGGTGGATGTGTCCGATATGGGAGCGGACGTTCTCTGACATTCCCGAACGGACCCAGCTTCTGCTGTGGCGCTCCTCCGATATGTGGTACGCGATGCTGGCAGTGTGCGAGGGTAATATCCGTGCCGATTTGGGAGGCTTCCGACGGACGGTTGCGGTTGCGGGCGTCCACCAACGCGATGGGCTTCACCCGGCTGGATGGGATGCTGGGCGTCGCCGCCGTGTCCGATGATCCATATCGTGCCATCCATGAATGCGTGCGCGCTGCCGTCACGCGGACGCATATCCGCATGCGTTCCTAACGCGCATTCCCGAAGGAACTTGCCGGGCTTGGATGGTGTACGTGGGATTCGCTCGGGCAGGACGTCAGCGAACGGGCAATCATCGCCAAAATGGAGGAATTCCGTCGCAAGAACATACCAGTATCCTGGGTGCTGCTTGACGATGGATGGTCCGATGTCGATCGGAAGAATGGCACGTTGCGCTCGTTCGGTGCGGATCCAAGCCGCTTCCCCAAAGGACTTTCGCACACCGTGCGTCTGCTGAAGGACGAGTTCGGCGTGAAGTATGTCGGCGTGTGGCAGGCATTCCAAGACTATTGGAACGGCGTCGATCCGAACGGCGAGGCGACCATCGGCAGGCATGAGGGACTTGATACCGCGGCGGTCAGGCATTTCGGCAACGCGCTCATCAACTGCATGGGGATGGCGCTTGAGAACTATTGGCATCGTCCGGTTTCTCCAATCGTCAGGAGCAGTGACGACTACTTGCCGCACAATCCGTGTTCGTTGGCTGAGCATGTCATGCAGAACGCGTTCAACGCGCTGCTGATGGGAGAGCTGTACCACTGCGATTGGGACATGTTCTGGAGCGAACATCCCCACGCGTGGGCGCATGGCATCATGCGGGTGCTGAGCGGAGGCCCGCTACGGCTTTGGGTGTCCATGCATTTTTTGGTGAGCGTGACGTGACGGCCTATCTCAGATTGTGTGAGGAACACGAGCAGGAGGCGCGCATAACCGCACGCAGGCCGGGCCGCGTCATCCGTCCCGAAAGTGGCGACGTCCGATTGCTGCAAGCTGGGGAATCCATTTCGGAACGCGTCTCCTATGGGGAGGTTATGGTTTTCGAGGAATAGCGATTGTCTCGTTCATCGCCAGCATTCATTTCCCGCTTGTCGAAACGCGCCGCGGGCAAGAAAGAAAAAACGCTTTGCATACCATTGGACATAGTAAAGTTCACCCATTTCACTTAAGCAAAGGAGCCTCATCGAAATGACTGATTTCAATCGTTCCGTCCTTCCCGACGCCGTGCGTTCCAACGGCGCGACCCCGAACCCGTGGTGGGCCAACGCGGTGGTCTACCAGATCTACCCGCGTTCCTTCCAGGACACGAACGGCGACGGCATCGGCGACCTGAAGGGCATCACCAGCCGTCTCGATTATTTGGCTGATCTTGGCGTGGACGTGCTGTGGCTGTCCCCGGTCTACAGGTCGCCGCAGGACGACAACGGCTACGACATCTCCGACTACCAGGACATCGACCCGCTGTTCGGCACGTTGGAGGACATGGACGAGCTGCTCGCCGAGGCGCACAGGCGCGGTCTGAAGATCGTGATGGACCTCGTCGTCAACCACACGTCCGACGAGCATGCCTGGTTCCAGGCCTCCCGAGACAAGGACGACCCTCACGCCGACTGGTATTGGTGGCGTCCGGCCAGGCCGGGCCACGAGCCGGGCACCCCGGGCACCGAGCCGAACCGGTGGGGTTCGTATTTCGGCGGTTCCGCTTGGCAGTACGATCCGAAGCGCGGCGAATACTACCTCCACCAGTTCTCCAGGAAGCAGCCGGATCTCAACTGGGAGAATCCGGAGGTGCGCAAGGCCGTGTACAGGATGATGAACTGGTGGATGGATCGCGGCATCGACGGCTTCCGCATGGACGTGATCACCTTGATCTCGAAACATCTCGATAGCCACGGACGGCTGCCTGGAGAGGTCGGCTCGGAATTGTCCGAAGGAGAGATAGGCGAAGAGGGATACACGAACGCGAGCCCGTTCTGTTCCGATGGTCCGCGGCTCGACGAGTTCCTCGCCGAAATGCGCCGCGAAGTGTTCGAGGGCCGTGAGGGCTACATGAACGTCGGCGAGGCGCCGGGCATCACTCCGGAACGCAACGAGTTCATCACCAATCCGGCCCACAAGGAACTCGACATGCTGTTCCTGTTCGACCACGTCAGTATCGATCAATCCCCCGAATCAAAATGGGATACACACGCTTTTGTTCCTAAAAAACTTCAAGATAGAATGAGCAGACAGCAGGAGGCCGTGAGGAATGCCGGCTGGGCCAGCCTGTTCTTCTGCAACCACGACCAGCCGCGCGTCGTGTCCCGTTGGGGTAACGACTCTGACCGTGAGTCGCGCGAGTTGAGCGCCAAGGCGTTCGGCATGCTGCTGCACATGCACCGCGGCACCCCGTACATTTACGAGGGCGAGGAGCTGGGCATGACCAACGCCCACTTCACCGAGCTCGGCCAGTACCGCGATCTGGAGGCCATCAACGCCTACCGCCAGCGCGTGGAGGAGGCCAGGTGCCAGTCGTCCGAGTCCATGATGGCGGCCCTCGCGCTCATCGGCCGTGACAATTCGCGCACTCCGATGCAGTGGGACGCTTCCAGGTATGCCGGTTTCACTCCGGCGGACGCGGCGACGGAGCCGTGGATCGGCGTGAATCCGAATCACGTGGAGATCAACGCGGCCGAGGAGTTCGACGATCCGGAGTCCGTGTACGGCTTCTACAAGAAGCTCATCGCCATGCGCCACGACAGCGCCACCGTCGCGACGGGCGAGTGGAATCTGCTTGCTGCCGATGATGAGCAGGTGTATGCCTTCACCCGTACCGGCGGCGACGATACGATTCTTGTTGTCGTCAACCTCACCGATAGATCCGCCGGCCTGCCGGGAGAAGTGGCGGAGCTGCTCGGCGATGGCGTCGCGGAATCGCAGATACTGCTCAGCACCTATGATGCCGTACATGGCGTGAAATCGATCGCTCGCGGCGAGCTCGCTCGTTGGGAGGGAGTCGTGATTCAGCTCTAATCGACTCGAGCTGACTTCATGTTCACACTCGACCTTACCTTGGTTGAGTGTGAACATGAAGTCAATGTCAGGGGCGTGTCTATCTCCCAGAGTGGCGTCTCTTAATGGAGAAGTCGATGTCCGTCAAATGTGAATTGGAGAACACTGGCTGGTGCAGGGCCATCTAATTTACTTAGCTACTAACCTAACGGCAAATCTTAAAAGGCGCAGCCTCGCATGATTCTGGTGAGAGGTTTTTCGTTGTTCCGTGCTGCGGATAAGCGTCATGTTGTTGTTTGACGTTCAATTGTCATATGGGTCGTGAGACTTTCCGCGCCGAAAGTGGTTCCGAGACGTTATGGCTACGTAGATGGTACGTAGGCTCTTCTATGGCAAAAAGCGCACTGAAGCGCAACGCCGCGAGAATCGAACAGGATGGGCGTTCATGGCACCATTCGGCATACTGTTCGCCATCGTATTCTTCTATGCCATCTACTCCAGTTTCTTCCGTCAGGTCACCGAAGGCAGTCGTCATCGTTATGGCACTGATCGCAGGCATTCTCGCCATGATCTACGCACTGGTCGAGAGGAAGGCGAACGAGCAATGAGCAACGCAGTCGAAACAAGAAAAGACGAACGCGCCTGCAGAAAAGCGGAACGCATGATGGAAAAGCAACGTGAAGCAGCCGAGCGTGATTTGCCACGCTCCATGCGCCCGTCACTGATTGCCAAAACCATTACCGTAATCGTGCTCGTCGTAGCGTTGATTTACTTCCTGTTCCTGATCTACTGGGCTATCATCGTATCCACCAAAACCCCATCGCAGCTGACTAGCAGCAACGGATTGTGGTTTGCCGTCGGACTTGACCAGATTCCCGACGCCATCGCCATCGGCGTGGTCATGGGATGCATACTCACCATTCCGCAGTACTCGATTTTCCATGCACTGCACCTGATTAACACCATGCTGGCGATCATCATCCCGTGTTGCGTTTCGCCATTCGGCTTCTTCCTGGGTCGCGTATACGCGCAAACCTCCATGCCGAACGAACTACTGGAACATTCTGGACGTTTTTGGCCTGTCAGCGGGGTAATTCTTCCACTGACTGGAAGAATTGGATGCTAATTGAGGAATATGGCTGTGAGTGAGTCGGAAGGTTTGAATATGGAACAGTCTCGGGAGCGGTTTGCGAATGAGGTGGACGTTGCGTTAGCGCAGTCGGCCCGTCCGTTTGCGATTCACAATGCGCGCAAAGTCGATGCGCGAGGTGTTGCGGAACATTATTGGCTGGTTTCCGATGGTAGCGCGATTATTGCGACTGGGAATCGGGACGATGATTTTGCTGCGGCATGCGCAAGCGTCGGTTTGGATGCCGATGCTGATTCCGATTCGGTCAGTTCGGTTGGTTCCGGCGATTCCATGACCGGTTCGGCCGGTTTCGTGACCAACGCTGCAGGCCGCATGATGGCTCCCGGTTACGTCGACATTCATGCGCACGGTTCGTGGGGGAGCTCCTTCGATGATGGTGTGCAAGGCATACGCATGGCCCGCGCAGGTCATATGATGCACGGCACCACCCGTCAGGTGCTCAGTTTGATCACCAACCCGCTCGACGTGATGTGCGCCAATCTTCAAACCGTGCGTGGCATGATGGGTGCTCGCCCTGACATTCTTGGAGCGCATTTGGAAGGTCCGTTCCTTGCGTTGTCTCGCAAAGGTGCGCATGATCCGGAATGCTTGAAAGATCCTGTTCCTGAATATGTTGATCGGCTTTTGCATGCTGCGAACGGCTGTTTGCGACAGATCACCATCGCCCCCGAACTACCGCATGGCATTGATGCGATTCGTCGTTTTGCTGCGGCTGGAGTGGTTCCTGCGGTGGGACATTGCGATGCCGATTATGCAACCGCCTGCAGAGGTTTTGATTCGGGTGCGGGCATTATGACGCACATGTTCAATGCGATGAATGGTTTGCATCATCGTGAGCCTGGTCCGATTCCGGCTGCTGTTGAGGATCCGCGCGTCACTGTTGAGTTGATTAATGATGGTTTTCATGTGCAGGATCCGATGGTGCGTTTGGGATTCGGCTTCGCCCCGCATCGCATTGCGTTTGTGACCGACGCTATGGCTGCCACCGATTGCCCGGATGGTCATTATTTGCTGGGTGCGTTGGATGTGAATGTGATTGACGGCCATGCTCGTCTTGCATCGAATGGTGCGATAGCCGGTTCCACGTTGACGTTGGAAAAGGCTGTTCAGCGTGCGGTGCTCGAATTAGGATTCACGCCTACCGACGCGGTGGAAGCCGCCACGTTGATTCCGGCTAAAGCATTCGGTTTCGATCGTGCGAACCCGGTCACCAAGCAGCCGCTCGGTCTGCTTGCCCCCGGCTATGCTGCCGACGTGCTTCTGCTCAACCCCGCCACCTGGGCCGTCGAACACGTCTGGTGCGACGCCCACCTCCTTCGTTGAGGCGCGATTGCTGAAACGTAATTGCAGGACCGGCTTCGTAACAGGATGCCGGTCCTTGCTGTATCTCGAGTTTTTGTTTTCAGTCTTGTGGGGTGAAGCTGTAGCGGGCGACGAGACTGGTGGAGATTCGCATATGCTGGCTGATTTTTCGGTTGGCGGTCAGTGCTTCGGCAAGCATGAGTACTGCGGCTTTCGCAAGTTCGTCCTGGCTGATGTCGTACGACGATAATGCGGGAGACGTGTATTTCGCGATCTCCTGATTGTTGATGCTGATTACTTTGATATCTCGCGGTACCATCACATTTTCGGTGGCAAACGCCTGTAGCACGCCGACCGCCAACGGATCGGCGGCGACGATCACTGCATCTGGCAAATCATCAGCATGATCCTGCACTAACTGATGCCCCTGCAAACGGCCGTTTTCCACAGTGAACGGGCCATCCGCATACACCAATCCCTGCACATCCAAACCCAAACGCAGCGCCCAATTGCGAAATGCGAACGTACGAACGTCTTCCGGATATTCATGCTCGCCCATAATGTTGCCCAAGCCGCCAATAAAGCCGATTCGTGAACAGCCGGACGCCATAAGCGCGTCAATCGCATCCAAGATCGTCTGTTCCAAATCGGGTTGCACCGAATCGAACAATGCCGGCGCAGGATTGATGTCGATGAAGACGCCGTGGGGAAGTTTCTTATGCAGACGGTGCAACGTCTTACGATCCAACGGCGACGGGCCAATCGAAATGAAGCCCGCGTATTTGTCGGCGTTGGCGATCAGCGAATCCACGTCCTTCTGCATGGTCACGTTCATGAGCTGCTCTTCGGCATGCTTGACGAGCACTTCGCGCAACTCGTCGAAATACGCGTCCTGCAAACCCTCGTCGGGAACGACATTGTCGAGAATCGCAACATCTTGCGGAATGGTGATGCGTTGGTATTGTGGTACGTTCTTGTACCCCATTTCCAGACTGGCGTTTAGGATTTTCTCGCGGGTGGAATCCTTCACCGAAAAGGTGGGATCGTTCTTCAAAACCCTCGAAACAGTGGCTTGGGAGAAACCTACCCGTTTTGCTATCTCTCTGATAGTGGCCATTCGAATCCTCCTCAAAGCCATCATTGGCTAAACATGTTTACTAATTAATTTAGCACATATGATTCCATCCTGCTATATTTTCTTCGAGCATTTCACGAGATAAAGCAGTCGTGCGGCAAAACGAGAATCCTCTTTACTCAGCTTGCCTCGGGGCGGCTTCGGGCAATGAAGTGCCCATGGTTTCGAGACGCATGAGGAACTCGTTGGCGCTCATGGCGTTGCTCAACAGCGTGCCCTCCGCAATCGTGCCTCCAATGGAACGGATGAACTCAACCTGATCCAAAGTCTCCACGCCATCGAACACCACATGGAACGCATCATTATCGCGCGAAATATCGAGCGTGCGCTGCATGATCTGCTTCGCGCGAGGCGTACGGAAATCGCGAACCACCGTCTTGTCGAATCGTGCGAAATCCAACGGCAGATGCGCGAACGCAGCAACCTCCGAATACGTGGTGCCAGCATTGGTTAAACCCAACTTGACGTTCGGCAAAGCGGCAAGATCGGCAACCTCATCATCAACTTCATCATGCGCCACATGAATGGCATGCGATCCCAACTGCAAACCGAAACGCAGCTGTGGCTGCTCATGAGTCAACTGCTCCAAGCGCTCGTGGAAAATGGACGCGCCTAATTCCGAACCATTCATGCAAATGTCCACAATATCCAATTCGGGCGCCACCTGGCGGAATGCGGTCATGTCTTTCACGCAGGTTTCCAGCACGTCAAGCGTCAGCTGCACGCTCATGTTGAGGCGATGCGCTTCGGCCGTTACGAAATACGGTGCCAGCGTACGGCCCTGCGCGTCATGCACGCGCACAATCGTATCCAGCGAAGTGATGCGCTTCGTATTTACATCGAAAATCGGCTGGTAGAGCACGGAAATCGTATTGTCTTCAATCGCATGACGAAGAACATCGGACGCGTTGACGTAATCGTCTGAACCATTTTGCGTGGCGAGCGTGGCCGTCGTGCCGTCGACCGCCGGCAGATTGGAACTTTCCAACGCGTAAATATGCGCGCTCGCATCGGCAAGCAGCACGGCGAAACCGTCCGTCGCATTCGAGAACGAAATACTGCTCGACACGTCCACGGAAACCTCACCCTCTTCGGTGTACACCGGCATGACGGCAAGATTGCGCATGCGTGTGGCCAACTCCTCCACGTCACTGGTTGACGTCACATCGGTTACGATCATGGCGAATTCCGCGCCGTTCACGCGAGACAATGTGGCATTGTCCGGCAGCAGCTGGCTTAAACGCATGCCCACGGATCGCAGCACGGCATTGCCGATTTTGCGTCCATAATGTTCGTTGATGGTGCGCAAATGTTCCACGCCGAAATACACCACGGCAACCAGATTATGCACATTCTCGGTCTGCAAACTCTTCAGATGCCCGATGAAAGCACGATACGTGAGTGCTCCGGTCAGCGTATCCGTTTCCGATTCGGTGCGCAGCAGCGTCACTTCCTTGTTCACGCGCAACGATTCAGCAAGCACTTCGCCGCAAGTGAGCAATATCGTTTCGTCGGTCGATGTGAACGGACGATTCCAAATGCTGCGTTCCATCGCAAGATAATACCGTCGTGAGCCGGTGAAAATCGGCGCGGAATATCGGTAGGAATATCCTCTTTTGTCAAGATTGTTTGCATCGCTGACGAAACAGCGCATGTGGGTGAGACCACGATTGATGCGCCTCACCACGGTCCCCTCCGGCACTTGATTCGGCAACGGCAGTGCATCGCTCACATTCGCGATGCATTTCAGCGCACTTCGGGATCGTGCGAGACGGCTCATCGTATCGATCGTCATCAGCAACAGCGAGTAGGCGATCAGTGCCAGCATGAACACGGAAAGCACGGTGGCAGTATCCGAACCAATATTGGCGAACTCCAGAATTTCAGGAATCCACACAATCGCCATCAAATCAGCCAAAGCCATGGCAAGAATGTGAGACAGCGAATACTCGTGCATGGCTTTACGAATCGGAATTTGCGAAAAAAAGAACGTTACAATATCACAAATCAATCGAATAATCGGCACCGCAACAGTCATAATCAGCAATGGCAGCAACCAATGCTGAAATTGATAAGGATTAATCGCAGCATTGACGGAATCCTGGCTGATAATGATCGACAGTACGTGAGAAGTATTCGCAAATAATATTTTGATTAATGGAATTGGCGCAAGCGTGGTTCCGGCGCGAAGAATGCCGATTTTCAGACTGCGTGCGTTGATGATCGACGTGATGATGGTGACGATGATCAGAAACATGGCCACGTCGGGAAAATAGCCGGTTGCCAGCAGTATGACGGTCAACGGTGGCAGCACGGTGTGTTCGGCGGCAACGCGATACGACGAACGCTTTTTGTAGTAGATCAGGCACAGCAGAAAACACAGCGACCATATGCAGATGCGCGCGGGGTCTTCCATAAGTCGCTGCACGCCTTCCTGTGCATGGAATGCGATCGCGGCCGCGAGAAACAGCGTGTAAATAATGGCCAGAATGGTGAGTCTGACCGGCTTTCTGATGCCGTCTTTTGACTGACTGCCGGTGGCTGCCTGATGTTTCGATTGCTTCGATGCCATGATTGCCTGATTTCGTTCCCTTGTTTCACGGTTTTGCGTTACTTTTGTTGGGAAGTAACGCCTGCCTGTGTGTCTGTGCGCCTGCTTGCCTATAGCACCGGTCCGATGATGCGCCACGGTGCGTTGGCGCCTTCCTCGGCGCTGTCCGGCTGCTTGTTTTCGTTGTTGCCCAGCGATTCGTAGATATTGCCGTTCCAGATCACCTTGTCGCCTTGCTCGTACAGCACGTCTGACTCCCATGTGGGGTAGGCCTGCTGCGAGGAATTCCAGCTTGCATTGTCGAAATCGACGAGCGTGCCCGGTGTGCCTCGGAAGCCCGAGCCCAAGGTGGTGGCGAATTCGCCGTCCGTCTGTTTCATGCCACTGCAGAACGTTTTGAGCGTGTTGGTGTTCGTATAGTTTTCTCCGCATTGCTGGTCGCGGTTCAACGACCACATGCTTAAGTGGCCTAGGCTTGTTTCCAGTGCGAACGTGTTGATTTCGCGCGCATTGTCGAGCGTGAAATACTCGTTTTTGGTGTCGTTCTGGCCGATGAGCACGGTGGCTCCCAGCAGTTCCCAGATCTGATGGTCGCTGAAGAGTTTGCCGCGACTGTACAGCAAGGTTTTGTATTGCGCGTGGGCCGCGTTCAATGAGCTTTTAATCAGGGTGGATTGTGTGATCGACGTGGATGCCACGTTGAAATCCATGGTCATGAGATTCACGGTGGAGAGCGTCACGCCAGCGTCCAGAAACGCGTTCACGGTTTGCATTCCTTGCGCTGTAAGGCCTTTCGCGTCGGCTGGAAGCGTCAGACTAATTATCAGATCGTGACTGGTATCGTCTTTCCCTTTGTTTTTCGCTTTTTCATTGGCGATGAGTTTTGCCACGGCTTGCGCTCGCCGGGTTGCGGTTTCACTGTAGCCGTCGAGATTCGTGTTTTCGATATCGAAGTCGAGCGAGGTGACATGATAGCGGTCGATCACCTGCTGGTATGCGTTGGCAAGCGCGTCGACGTCGGTGCATGCGGCGGCCAGTTCGGTGCCGTTCTGCCCGCCGAAGCTGACGGTTACCGTGCGGTCGGTTTTGTAGGTTTGCGCGATTCGGCTGTCAAGATCAAGTGTGGAGGCCGCTTCGTCGAGCGTATAGTAGCCGCCCCAGCTTGGCTGGCAGTCGTCGCCGGCGGTGACGAATCCGAGAATCACATTCCGGTAGACATTGCCCACCTTGGATTCGAACTCGTATGAGGGGGTTGCGGTCACGTCCACATAGCCGCCGAACCAGGGTTCCGGCAATTTCTTAGCCGCCGTTCGCGTGAACGTGATCCACGACCATGTGCCTGCCGCGACGAGCGCGATGCATAGTATTGCTATGAACAATCGGAGGAAGGAAAATCGCCTTCCTGGAAACAAGGGTTTCATTATTCCCTTTCATCAAGAATCGTCAAGCTGCCATGCCGATGGGGTCATCGGGTGGCCAAACAGGCTGTGTCCCCCGCTTGGCTTCAGTGCGCAGGCGGGGGATTTCACGGGGGATTGGGTATTCCTCTCGTGCGCTGGCTCTTATATCCCGCTAACAGTAAAGGAGTGTAGTATATGGCTGGTACGACGATTTAGGCAGTGATGTATTTTTGCGCCGGCGATGCGGCGCTGGCAATTCAAAGGGGTTTGAGGTGGCAAAAATAGGGGGTAATGAAGGTGGTAATCGCAAGCATCAATGGGGAGCGGAAACCTCCACGCAACCACTTGCCATCATGCATGCTAAGCCTTCTCCAACACGCGTTGTGCTCGGCTATGTTGCGATTGCATGCACGGTTATTTCATGGCTTGTCTACATGATCACGATGATTCTGTCGTTGTTCGTCAACAATCCCTCACTCACATTACGTTTCGTGGTTGAAGGCGTGCTGTACATGACGATTGTGACCACGCTGATTTTCAGTGCGCTCGTCTACTTGACTACACGGCAAGGGGCGCTATACCGCTTCATTCGGCATGAACGCGTACCTCGAGCCATGCTCGACGACCATTTCACACACAACTACAGCAAAGGCATCACCGTACTCATCCCATCGTATGTGGAACAGCCAAAAGTCGTCGAAAAAACAATCTGGTCAGCCGCACTGCAAGAATTTCCCGATTTGGCAGTCGTACTCTTAATCGACGATCCTCCGCATCCCAAAAATGACGAAGCGCGTGCGATCCTCAAAGCAAGCCGCGAACTCATGCCAAAAGTGCTCGCCGAATTGGCGGCACCAGCCGAACGCTTCACCAAAGCGCGCGACGAAACTGCAGCGGCGCTCGCCAACCAGATGAGCGCAAGACGTAGCGTGGTCGCACACTGTGCGGAAGACTATCGTGCGGCAGCGCAATGGCTGGAACATAAAGCCGATATGTGGCTGATCGAAGATCATACCGACGATTTCTTCTGCGATCAGGTATTGCGCGGTCTTGCACGAGATCTGCGTTTGACGGAACGGGCGTTGAACGAATCGATCACATTGCAGCAGCATGTCGACGCGAATCGCATTCTGCAACTGTATGAACGTTTGGTACGTATCTTCACCGCAAGAGGATGGTCTTTCGAACGCAAACTGTACGCATCGACCTCCCGTGAAGGCAACAAAGCCATGAATCTGAATTCGTTTATCGGATTGATGGGTCACTCGCTGAAACGTGTGGAAACGTCGGATGGCGTGATTTTGCGTGACGTGCGCGAGGACGAATCTCCCGATTTTGTGATGCGTAATTCCGAATACGTGCTGACGCTCGATGCCGATTCCATGCTGCTGCGCGATTACTGCCTGCGTTTGGTGTACCAGATGGAACAGCCCGGCAATGAGCGCGTGGCCGTGATCCAAACTCCGTATTCCTCGTATCGTGGAGCGCCGACGCGAATCGAACGTATCGCGGCCGCTACCACCGACATTCAGCACATGCTGCATCAGGGCATGACGTACTATGATGCCACGTTCTGGGTAGGTGCGAACGCGGTGATCCGCAAGGCCGCGCTTGACGACATTTGCGTGGTCTCAACTGAGGGCACGCGCACGGTGAAAACGTATATTCAGGACCGCACGGTGATTGAAGACACCGAATCCAGTATTGATTTGGGCTATTTCGGCTGGCATTTGGTTAATTATCCGGAGCGGTTGAGCTATAGTGCCACACCGCCGGATTTCGGTTCGCTGGTGGTGCAACGGCGACGTTGGGCGAATGGTGGTTTGTTAATTATCGGCAAATTCTTCCGTATTGTGCATGCGCGGCATCAACAAGGCAATGATGTGAAGTTGGGCGAGTGGGCGTTGCGCGTGAACTATATGGCGTCCATCGCATGGTCAAGTTTCGGCTTGATGTTCCTGTTGGCGTATCCGTTCGATCAGCGGTTGCTGAGCCCGTGGGTGGTGCTCGCTTCGTTGCCGTATTTTGCCACCATGTCGAGCGATTTGAAACGCAACGGGTATAAGCGTTCCGATATTTTCCGTATTTACGGTTTCAATATCGTGCTGTTGACGGTGAATCTTTCCGGTACGCTCAAGTCGATTCAGCAGGGCATGACGAACACGAAGATTCCGTTCGCGCGTACGCCGAAGGTCAATAATCGTACCGCTTCTCCGGCATTGTATGTGACGATGCCGTGGGTGATCATTATTTATTCGTGCATGGTGTTCTATGCCGATACGTTTTCGCATAATTGGGGTAACGCGGTGTTCGCCGGATTCAATGCGGTCGTGACGTTCTGGGCGTTAACTGCGTATATCGGCATCTGGCATTCCGTACAAGACATGGTGGTCGGTTTGATTCGCTGGTTCTTCGTACCGATCAAGGAGCCGCAGCAGGAGGCGGCCCGCAAGAAGTACTCCTGGCGTGACGCCCTCTACTTCGGCGACTGCCAAATAATCTACGAGTCCCGCCCGTTATAGAGTGCTTCCCGTGTCTGTCTGCACTTTCTTGGGGTTTAAAAAGCCGTGTAGCAGAAAATCTTGTCACGTGTTTGGATCGAATCTCTGTGAGGCACTGTTGTGGGTGCCGTAAAATAGCAGGAAAAGGGGCGATGATGACTCAACATAACGATTGGAGCGCTATGCAGCAAAGTTCGTATCATGATATGCAGGTCGATTCATTGGGTGCGTTCTCCGCGCGCAATCCGCTGGACTCGCTTGCGGTTACAGCGCCGGGACGCACGCGTTGTGTGAACGCCGAGAATCCCACAGGCGGCAAGGGCACTGCGGCCACTGCGGCCAGTGCACTTGGCCCGTCGCGCAAAGGCAGCCCCTGCATCCAAACCGTGAAAGCGGGGGAGAGTGTCACTTTGATGAATGTGGACGGTCCGGGCGTGATCCGCCATATTTGGATGACCGTCACCGATCGCACGTCGCCTACCGGCCCGAACGTGCTTCGTAACCTGATCTTGGAATTCTATTGGGATGGCGAGGAAACCCCGTCAGTGCAATGCCCGATCGGCGACTTCTTTTGCTGCGGCCACGCGCAGGCCTGCCGAGTCAATTCGATGCCGGTGGTGGTCGTACCCAATCGCGGTTTCAACTGCTATTTCTCCATGCCGTTCGAACATGCGCGCATCGTGCTCCGCAACGATCACAATGAAGACGTTCCTGCGTTCTTCTACCAGATCGACTACACCGAATATGACTCGCTTCCGGCCGGCACCATGCGCTTCCATGCACAGTGGCGTCGCGAACGTGTCACCGAACTGGCTCGCGATTATGTGGTGCTTGATGGCGTGCAGGGGCGTGGCGCGTATATCGGCACGTATCTGGCGCTCACCGCGTTGGAAAGCCGCTGGTGGGGCGAGGGCGAAGTCAAAATGTACATCGATGGAGACGACCAGTACCCTACATGGTGCAGTACTGGTGCCGAGGATTATTTCGGTGGTGCGTGGAGTTTCGCTGATTTTGACGAGCATGGGCGCATGCATGAGCAGACGTTCTGCGCGCCGTACGTCGGATTCCCGTTCTACTCACAGCGTCTCGCCTCGCATCGCGAAAGCGCGTATTGGGATGTGAATACGCCTGTGACCCGTGGACTGTATCGCTGGCACATTCCCGATCCGATTTATTTCGAGCACGATTTGCGTGTGGAATGGCAGCAGATCGGCACTGAAGAGGGTGGCAATTTCGAGCGTCAGGACGACGTTGCTTCCGTCGCGTACTGGTATCAGCTCGAGCCGCACACACCGTTCATGCCGATTGGCGATCGCCACTTCCGTCAGCCCCGCTGATTTTCGCCCCCGAACCTGCGATTTCCGGTCTATCCGGTCGGTTCGGGGGTGTTGTGCTGTCTGTGCAACTTGCGTTTTGTGCCTGCATGACTTGGGGGAGTCCTCCATATGTGAGATACCGGTCGAACAGCGCATTGTCATTTGCTGTTGATTGCAATGCATTTCGGTATTCCGAGAAAGACAGTGGCAGCATCTTAAGTTCGACATATCGTCCAGTGAAATGGATGATTTTGCGATTATTGCAGAATTGTCCATTTCACTGGATGATTTTGCAGAGTGGGTGAGTGATATGGACGTGCGATTGGGCAAATCGGAAGTAATGTTGCGGTCATTCGACGGAATTCACGAATGTGTATGTTCCGCTTACATGTTCGATACATTTTTCCCAGCGAATTGACAGGAACACGCATCATTCTTCCAAGACTTGGGCGGTTATATAGAACATGTCAGCGGTTACGGCAGCTGGCGAGGTTCCCGAAGAACCCCATAACTGAACCCTTCTTCTCTCTTCTCTCTCTCAGCCGGCGGCCTTTCTCTCCGCCGGCTTTTTCTTTTCTGAACAGGATGCATGCGATTGCGATTGGTGGTTTCGGTTGCGTAAAAGGCGCATGAAAAGAAACGGTCGGCCACGCGCCTGTTTGCGTATGGCCGACCGTTGGCGGTCTGCGATTATGTGTGGTTGCGTGTTAGCGTTTGTGATTCAGCAGCGGTCGTATGAGAAATCACGGATGCGCTCGAGGCAATCCACGCTGGCCGTCAGCCATGGCATGCCGATCACGAATACGTGCCCCAATGCTTCGTGACGGCCCGTTTTCGGGTCGAAAAGTTCGAAATCGGCACTCTTGCGCGATAGGGCCGTGGCAAGCGCCAGATTATCTGCCTCCAAAAAATCGTCGCTGCAGGTGGTAATGAACAGCGGCGGCAGATCAACGTTGTTGACGAGTCCTTCTGCGGTGAGGAATCGCGGATCAGCCGCTTCGAGGTCGGCGAAGAATTCCGTGCCAAGAGCTTCGTCGAGCGCGATTCGCGTGTCTGGGGAGAATGCGGTAGAGCCCAAGCCGGCTTCGTCGGCGGTCTGCTTGGAAGCCAGGCTGTACACGCCGCAAACCGGAGCCGCGCCGGCGAAACCGATGCCCGAAGGCTCGTCAATGCCGAACGCGGCCGCAGCTTCGGCGCTGTTTTCAATGGCCAATGTCAGCATGGTCAATGCGCCGCCGGCCGAATCGCCGGTGAGGAATACGGCGTTTGGATTGACTGGATAATCGGCCAGATGCGCCTTGATCCAACGTAATGCCGCTTGCACATCCGCCAGCTGGCCCCTCAAGTCGGTCTGCGGGGCCGGGCGATAATTCAGTGAGAACACGGCGAATCCCATATCGGCCAGATGCACGTTGAAATTACGGTTCAGTTCCTTATATCCGTAGGTGAAACCGCCGCCATGTATATCGATGTACACCGGTGTCGTGTGCCCGGCGCGCAGTACAGCATCATGTGGCAGATACAGATCAAGTAAGTGTCCGCGGCACTGCCCGGCTTCCGTATCGTAACCGCCGTCAGGCAGGTATGGAAGGTCTTCAATCACATCGATCGTGTCCGGAGTATGCCACAGTTCGGAACGTGGAGTGTCAACTGCGATCGCGCTGAAACGCAGGTCAAGAATTCCGCGGACTCGCTTTTCGGAAAGTCCCGCAAGATCGCCGTCGGTTTCCGTCCAACGTTCCGCATGCTTGATCATCTCGTCGGTAAGACCATATTTTTCCGCATATTGTGCGATGAGTGCCTGTTCGTCCGACATCATTGCCGTCCTTTCGTGTTTTTCATACGATTGCGGTCGTTGCCGTCATCGGAATGCCGCGCCTCGATATATCGTATCGGTTCGATACGGAAAGCGCTACCGCAATCATCCATATTTTCGTTGCGCTCACAGCGAGTTTATGTAACGGTGCCTGCGTTGCTTTTATTGCGATTGCGACACGCCGGAATCACCTACGTTGCATCGAAAAACGATTCGCATAGAATAAGTCGCGTTTACGAGTCCGAACAGGGGTTTCGACCGAGAGAGACGGCAACGGGACGCTCGACAAACGACGGACGTGAATCGTAACGGCAACGAATAGCCGAAAAGCAACGAATCAACGTAACAACAGCCCACGAAACCCCAAATACCCAAGCAAACAATCTGAAGGAACGCTACGTATGTACGTCGATCCGAATCGTAACAAAGAAGCAGGCAACCTCAAATGGATCCTGCCATACTGCAAACCCGACCTGCCACGGGTGGTCGGCGCGATAGTGCTGTTCTGCGTCAACAACACCATGGCTCTCATCATTCCGCTATTGTCGGGTCTCATCGTGGACCGTGTGATCGTGCAAGGACACGTCAGCGAACTGACGCGACTGTGCATCATGATGATCGTGTTCACCATCGTGCGCGTCACCTCACGCTACGGCTACCAAATGTGGATGGAACGTTTCGGGCAGAACTCCGTATTTCGTCTCGTCAGCGACGAATACGAGAAACTGCACGAACTTGACTTCACGTATTTCAACCACACACGCACCGGCGACATTATGAGCCGCATGACCTCCGACACCGACGCCATCCGCCACGCGTTGAGCTGGGTGAGCTACCAGGCGCTCGACTGCGTGGTCATGTTCGTCGGCGCGCTCGCCATGATGTTCACCATCGACTGGCGTCTCGCGCTCGCGCTCGCATGCATTACGCCGTTCATTTTCATTCTTACACGCGGACTCTCTACGCACGCGAGGCCGCTGTTCTTCGCCATCCGCAATTCGCTCGCCGAAATGAATTCGATGGTTGAAGAAAATATCGAAGGCAACCGTGTGGTCAAAGCGTTCGTACGCGAACCGTATGAAACCGAAAAATTCGATGAACGCAACGACGACTACATGCAACGCAACATGGCTCAGGCCTACAACAGCCGCAAATACATGCCGTGGCTTGACGGCCTCGGCTTCTCGCTGCAGCTCATCACGCTCGGCCTCGGCGGATTCCTGGTGATCACCGGTCACATGACGCTCGGCAATCTCGTGGCGTTCAACTCCTACCTGTGGATGATCGACGGACCGGTACGCCAATCCGGATGGCTGATCAACGACTGGCAGCGTTTCAACGCATCCTGCATCAAAATCCGCAAACTGCTCACCTCTCAGTCGCATATCACGGAAAAGCCGGGAGTCGGCGCAAACGCAAATACCGCAACTCCGAATGCGAACAATGCCAACGGTGTAAACGATGCAACTGGCAACGCCTCGCAATCGCAGGCGACGTTTATAACATCGGCAACACAAGCTGCGCAGGCAACACAGGTAACGACTAACACGACCCGCATCGCCGGCAGCATCGACTTCCAGCATGTCAGCTTCGCTTTCCCCGACGAACCGAACACCCCCGTGCTTGAAGATGTGGATTTCCATGTTCCGGCAGGCGCCAAACTCGGCATTCTCGGCGAAACGGGCGCAGGCAAATCCACCCTCGTCAACCTCATCTCCCGCTTCTACGACCCCACCGAAGGCAGCGTACTCATCGACGGCGTCGACGCGCGGGACTGGCCGCTCGCCACACTTCGCTCGCAAGTCTGCGTCGTCGCGCAAGACACGTTCCTGTTTTCCGACACCATCGGCGGCAACATCAGCTTCGGCGTGGGCGAACAGCGCGAATACGATGAACAGTACATTCGCCGCATGGCCACCATCGCTGGTGCGGACGGCTTCATCCGCAGCATGCCGGAAGGCTACGATACCGTGGTTGGAGAGCGTGGCGTCGGCCTTTCCGGCGGCCAAAAACAGCGCCTGAGCCTCGCCCGCGCGCTTGCCGACAATCCATCGATCCTCATCATGGACGACACGACCAGCGCCGTCGATATGGAAACGGAAGCGGAAATCCAACGTCACCTGCGCGAGCTGGACGAGCAGAAAACCATCGTCACCATCGCACACCGTATTTCATCAGTGAAAGATTCCGATCTGATTCTCGTGCTCGAACACGGCCGCATTGTGGAGCGCGGCACGCATGACGAACTCGTGGCCGCACATGGCCGCTACTGGGAGATCTACTACAAGCAGCTCGGCCTGCAGGCTGGTCGTTCCCATGGTTTCGAAGCGTAACGCAACCAAGGCAAGAAAGGAGGAAACCCCATGGCAAAACGTAATACATTCCGTGAAGACGAGGAACTGGAAGAGCAGATTAATCTGCGCGATATTCTGCGTATCGGCGTCTATTTAAAACCATATATGTCACGTATCGCACGCATTCTTGCCGTCGTCGTAATGATGAGCTGCATCGCGGTAGTCGTGCCATATTTGACGAAAATCATGATCGATAGTGCGATTCCGTCGAAAAATCTCACCTTACTTGGTGAATTAACGGGATTGATGGCAGTGCTTATCGTGATGTACGAGTTCGGATTGCGCTATCGTACCGTTGAAATTACTCGAGTTGGTCAGCTCATGTTGAAAGATATGCGTCGCGATATTTTCACGCATATTCAAACGCTGCCGTTCAGCTATTTCGATTCGCGTCCGCACGGCAAAATCCTGATTCGCGTGGTCAATTATGTGAACACCCTTTCCGACACGTTGAGTTCCGGCTTGATCAATGTGATTTCCGACGCGTTCACGTTCCTGATCACTCTGGTGGTCATGTTTGTGGTCGATTGGCGGCTCGCGCTGTTCAGCCTTGCGCTTTTCCCGTTCCTGATCGCATGGGTGCTGATATTGCAACATTTCCAGCGCCGCGCGTACCAGGTGCTGTCGAACAAGCAGAGCAATCTCAACGCATTCATCCACGAGTCGATCGCCGGCGTGAAAACCACGCAGACCTTCGCTCAGGAGACTGCGCAGTTCAAAACCTTCCGGGAGCAGCAGAACGACGTGCGCACCTCGTGGATGAAGGCTGTGCACATTCAGTTCCTCATGTGGCCGGGCATCCAGACCATTTCCGTCATGACGATCGCGTTCATCTACTATGTGGGCGTTACGGGCTTCGGCGCGGTAAACGTTTCCACCGGCGTGCTGATCGCGTTCGTCGGGTATGCGAATAATTTCTGGAATCCGGTGATCAGCATCGGCAATTTCTACAATCAGCTGATTACCTGTTCCGCGTATCTTGAGCGTATTTTCGAAACGCTTGATGTGCAGCCGGAGATCCGCAATGCGTCTGACGCGACCGAACTGCCGCCAATCGAAGGTCGCGTCGATTTCAACGATGTCATCTTCCGTTACGAGCCTGACGGTCGCAATATTCTCAATCTGGTTGATCTGCATGTTAAGCCAGGCAGTACTGTCGCGTTGGTCGGTCCGACTGGCGCCGGCAAAACCACGATCATCAACCTGCTGTCGCGTTTTTACGACGTTGCAGAAGGGTCGGTGACGATTGACGGGCATGACGTGCGTTCGGTCACATTGGAATCGTTACGTCGGCAGATGGGCGTCATGCTGCAAGATACGTTCATTTTCTCTGGTAATGTGCGCGAGAATATTCGTTACGGCAAGTTGGATGCGACCGATGCCGAGATCGAAGCGGCTGCGAAGGCGGTGCATGCGCACGAGTTCATCATGGATTTGCCGAACGGATACGACACGGTGGTGGAGGAGCGTGGTTCCACGCTTTCCGCAGGTCAGCGCCAGTTGATTGCGTTCGCGCGAGTGCTGCTAGCCGATCCTCGCATTCTGATTCTCGACGAAGCCACGTCGAATATCGATACTCGTACCGAAGAGGCGCTTCAGGCCGGATTGAACCACCTGCTGAAGGGACGTACGAGCTTCATCATCGCGCACCGATTGTCCACCATCGAGAACGCGGACATGATCTGCTACATCGACCATGGGCAGATCGTAGAGCAAGGCAACCACGCCGAGCTGCTTGCCAAGCGTGGTGCCTACTATCGCCTCTACGATTCCCAATACGCCATGATCAAGGTCTGAGCGGGGTAAATCCGCCAGGGATTGGAGGAATCACCCCGCTGAAGGCCTCTCTGGCGGGGTGATTCCTCCGGCTACTGGGTGAATTCGACCGCTCAGGTTGTACCAGCCGTAGTAGCGGTTGATGCACACCACATCCATGGTTCGTTCGGCGATGTCGGTCGTGTAGTCGTTTTGGCAGCATACCAGTGTGACCGGCCTGTTCTGCGGGTCGCTGGCGTGCGCCAGCTCATACAGCGGACGAAAGTAGTCATACGCCTGCTGTGGACGTTCCCCGTCACCATCCAATCCTGGCTCATTGGCGATCGACCACATTACTACGCACGGGTGGTTCTTGTCGCGCGCAATCATGCCTCGAATCGCCTCGTATGGAGGCTACTACTGGTTCGGCTCGCAACTGACCGGCTGGGACTGCAGCGACAACATGGTCGTCACAGCCACCAACCTGCACGGTCCCTGGAGCGATTTCAGGCCATTCACGCCGGAGGGATCGCATACCTATCAGTCCCAGTGCCGGAATGAATTCTCCATCTTTACGCACGTCGTGCAGTTGGGATGGCATATGATTATGACGATAGAAATATTGGGATTTCAACGAAACTGCGATACAACGAGGTAGTGCCATGAAACGATTCGCCGTTGGCTACGAATCCCTCTGCCGCATCATCATGATGATCGTCGTCGTCAACGTCGCCTTCGTGGCGCATACGCTGCCCGGCCTGATGATGGTATTCGGTGTGGCCGTGCTCATCTTCGCCACCATGATGGCCGTCTACTCGTGGGGCCGACTGCCCGGCATGGACGTACATGTGCTCGAACCCATCGGACAAGACCAGAACGCCGGCCCTGCCGGTACGACAACCCCCGCATGGAAGGACAATCTCTCGTGACCGACATCCATAACCGCCACAGCCATCCAATAGAGCTGCGCGACGCCACCGTCACCGACCCGTTCTGGGCCGCCGAGCAGGAGCTCGTACGCACCGCGGTGATTCCATATCAGTGGAATGCGTTGAACGACAACGTTCCCGGTGCCGCCCCCAGCTACTGCATGCACAACTTCAAGGCCGCGGCCGCGCAGAATGCCGAGCGTCACGAGCAGGGCAAGGCCTTCGTGCCGCCGAAATACACCTTCCGCGGCTTCGAGGCGCTGCCGGAAGACCCGGCCAATCCCGACCCGGACAAATTCTATGGATTTGTGTTCCAAGACACCGACTTCTCCAAGTGGATCGAAGCGGTCGGCTACTCGCTGACCCATCATCCCGACGCCGAACTCGAGGCCACAGCCGACGCGGCCATCGACATCGTGTGCGCGGCGCAGCTGGACAACGGCTACCTTGACACCTACTACATTCTCAACGGCATGGACCGCCACTTCACCAATCTGAAGGACCATCACGAACTGTACTGTTTCGGGCATCTGGTCGAAGGTGCGGTCGCCTACTACGAGGCCACGGGCAAACGCAAGCTACTTGATGCGGCCTGCCGTTTCGCCGATTACATCGATTCCCGATTTGGTACGGAAGAAGGCAGGCTGCACGGCTATCCGGGCCATGAGATCGCTGAGATGGCGCTGGTGAAGCTGGCTGCGGTAACCGGCGAGACCCGTTACTCCGACCTGGCCGAATACTTCGTATGGCAGCGTGGACAGCAACCACTGTACTTTGCACTCGAAGATCGCCGCCGTGCCGAAGAGGACGGTCGCAACTACGAGCCACGTGAACAGAACTACACCTACTATCAAGCCGACAAGCCGGTCACGGAACAAACGGAGGCGCTCGGTCATGCCGTGCGCGCCGCCTACTTCTACTCAGGCGTGGCCGACGTGGCGAGAATCACCGGGGAAGCAGCACTGCTGGAATCCTGCGAGACGCTCTGGCGCAACATCGTCGACAGGAAACTGTATATCACCGGCGGCATCGGTGCCACGCATATGGGCGAGGCGTTCTCCTTCGACTACGATCTGCCGAACGACACCGCCTACTCGGAAAGCTGCGCGGCCATCGCACTCGCGTTCTTTGCGCGCCGTATGCTTGAGATTCAGCCAAAATCCGAATATGCGGACGTCATGGAATCGGCCTTGTACAACACCACGCTGGCCGGCATGGCGCTCGATGGCAAAAGCTTCTTCTATGTGAATCCGTTGGAGGTCGTGCCCGAAGCCTGCCATCGCGACGAACGCAAGTTCCACGTCAAGCCGGTCCGTCAGAAGTGGTTCGGCTGCGCGTGCTGCCCGCCGAACATCGCCCGCATAGTCGAAAGCGTGCAACAGTACGCCTACACGGTGGCCGACGATGCCTCCACGCTGTATGTGCACCTGTATATGGGTGGCGTGGTGTCCGCGAAACTCGGCGGTTCCGATGTCTCCCTCGAAGTGCGGGCCGGTATGCCGTGGAATGGCACCGGCGCCATCACCGTGACCCTTCCTTCCTCCGATGAGGGGCAGGTTCCGGAGTCCTTTGCCTTGGCCCTTCGCCTGCCTGCCTGGGCCGGTGGCGAGTCGGCCGCCGACTCCATCCATGCCACGGGTGAGAAGGATTCTCGCATCACACGCACCACCCGTGACGGCTACCTCTACCTCACCGGTACTTGGCGTGACGGTGACGTCATCGATTTCGACTTCCCCATGCCGGTCAGGATGATTGCGGCCAATCCTCTCGTACGCGAAGACGCAGGCAAGGTCGCCTTCATCCGCGGCCCGCTGGCCTACTGCGCGGAAGGCACCGACAATGGCGACAATCTGCATCTGCTACATGCTGATGCCGAGACGATCGCCGCCGATCCGGACTCCGTCAAAGTCAACGAAATCACCTTCCATGCGCAGGCCGCCGCACAGGACGAACGAGGCTTGGGCGAAGTGGAACCGGTCGATCTGCCAATGGTCACGCTGACCATTCCCGCTTGGCGGGAGTCCTCGCAGGGCGCCGCCGACAAGTCGCTGTACGCACTGTGGCAGCCGGCACAACGTCAACCGACGGAAGTCACACTGATTCCGTATTTCGCATGGGCCAATCGTGGCGAAACCGAGATGACGGTGTTCCTGCGCAGCTGACGTTTGACGGCCAACATCCCGTTGGACGGCATGAGATGACTATGCACTTTCCGACGAGCAGAAGGCGGCCGTAGCCGAGCTTTCCTGATCCAACGTGTACGCGAAGCAGTCGAAATGGAAGACGCTACATGAGTTGCCGATGGCTGCGTTTTTGCTTTGCCGAAAAATGCATTTGCTGAAATCCTGTTGCTGAACGTTTCCTGAATGCCTATAGACACGCATGCACGGCATGCCTCGTTTTCCCGTTTAAGCTAGTGAAGGTACGTCAAACGATACACGTCAATAAACAGGCGGTATTCGAAGCACGAAGGAGATGGCAATGGCAGCCGGCATGTTGAACCCTCTACTTCCTCGTCAGGATGGACGTCTCGAATGGGGCAATGGTGTGGTGTCCATGCTGTTCGACATCGCAGGGGATTCTCCCGTCCGCCTATGCAACGTTGTAGGGCGAGGCATGATCCCCATTGACGGTCGCCTGTCCGATGATGGAACGCCTGTAGTGGAAAAGGATCCCCGCCCGATCGTGGAGGTGCTCGCCGCGAACACCGGTTCGCAAGACAACCGCCTCGCGCTGATCGCCACGGTCGCCGGTAGCAAACTACGCTTCGTTTCCGCGCTCGCGTCCGAACCGGGACAGGGTTCCGCCGATCCGTTCCGTTTGGAGATCACGCAGTTCGCGTCGTATGCCGATCTTGAGCCGAAAGGCCGCGAATTCGAGTCGACCGCCAGTGAGCGCGATGCGGCTGCCTCTGCTGCGAATCCCGCGCCTGTAACGGTTTGTGCCGACCCGCATGAGGGTCTGGTGGTCACCTCCGTGTTCGAAGCGTTCCCTAATCTTTCCGCGGTGCGCACGCACACGCGCCTGCAGTCCGTCAAACAACTGCCGATTGAAGCGGTGTCGTCGCTGAACCTGACCGTTCCCATGCGCGTCAACTGCGGCAAAGTCCATCGTTCGAATATTTTCTGGGGCGACGCTGCCTGGGCCGTGGAAAACGATTGGCGCGTCCGCCCGCTGCGAGACACCCAGGTGCGCAACCGCAACCAGAAAATCAATCCAGGCCAGTCCAGCTCGCGATTCGCCATGAGCTCCACCTCCACATGGAGCACAGGGGTGCATGAGCCGGCCGGTATCGTACAGGTCGAAGGTTCCATGCGCCGCGCCCGTGACTTCTCCGTAATGTGGCAGATTGAGCATAATGGCCCGTGGGAGTGGGAGGTCGGTGAGGATGATCCCGGTCTGCACATCAGTGCATTCGGCCCGGAATATCAGAATCACGGCTGGTTCACCAACCTTGGTGAAGGCAATGATTTCGAGTCGGTTCCCGTGTCGTTCGCCATCGCGGCCGGCGATTGGCAGCAGGCCGTCGCCGAAATGACGTTGCAGCGTCGCGCATTGCGCGTTGCCAAAGCCCGCGAACTGGGTCGTGCCGAGCAGTTCAAGCGTACGCAAGGTCTTGTGGTCTATAACGATTACATGAACACGCTGTTCGGTGACCCACGTATTGAGAAGGAACTGCCGCTGATCGAAGGCGCGGCAAGCGTTGGCGCGGATATTTTCTGTATCGATGCCGGCTGGTACGACAGCACGGACGGCGGCTGGTGGGATATGGTCGGCGAATGGCAGGCTTCCGCCAACCGTTTCGGCGACGCCGGTTTGCGCGGTCTTGCCGAAAACATCCGTGCGCACGGCATGGGCTTGGGCCTGTGGCTCGAACCTGAAGTGATCGGTGTGAAATCGCCGTTGGCAAGCATGCTGCCGGATTCTGCGTTCTTCCAACGTCATGGCGTGCGTGTGTGTGATTCGGGTCGATATTTGCTTGATTTCCGTTCCCCCGAAGCGCGTGAGCATGTTACGCGTACCGTTGATCGTCTGATCGACGATTTCGGCGCGGTATTTTTCAAGTTCGACTACAACACCATTCCCGGCGTCGGCACTGATTTGAATACCGAATCCGTTGGCGACGGCTTGCTTGAGCATTGCCGCGCATATTTGGATTGGCTCGACGATTTGCGTCGTCGTCACCCGGATGTGATGATCGAAAATTGCGGCTCCGGCGCCATGCGTGCCGATTATGCGCAGTTGTCCCGCTTGGATCTGCAATCCACTTCCGACCAGTGCGATCCGCTGATTTACGCGGCTATCGCGGCCGGCGCGGGCATGACGATTCTGCCGGAACAGCAGGGGAATTGGGGCTACGCCCAGCAGGAGATGGACGATGAGACGGCCGTTTTCACGCTCGCCACGGGCGTGCTCGGCAGACTGTATCTATCTGGTTTCATCGACCGCATGACCGAGCCGCGTCTTTCGCTCGTTCGCGACGCCATCGCCTTACATCGTTGTGTACTTGCCGACCAGCAGCATATGGTGACGTTCTGGCCGTCTGGACTTCCCGATTTTGACGGCGATTGGCTTACCGTCGGTTTGCGCCACGTCGAAACGGATATGTGCGACGAGCATGTGCTCGGTTGCGGCGTCTCGAACGGGCAGAACGCCGATCCGTCCAATCGGCAGAACGACCAGCAGATTCAACAGGAAGACAAACCCGATT
>OLNL01000361.1_pt1 | contig 51178 bp, 45 predicted proteins | sample 1672181 | NCBI WGS metagenome assembly OLNL01 (sample SAMEA3136656, study PRJEB25190) | human gut metagenome | biome: human gut; feature: human-associated habitat; material: faeces | place: Austria | collected 2013
ACCATTTTTCCCACGTAAATATAATACGCAGGATTGTGGAAAATATATGCGATACTTTCCATTTTCTTTCTCCGCAAACTCCAAAGCAGCAGCAAAATCATACTCTATCATCCGGATAACCATGGTAGAATCACTGGTGCTCTGGCATTCAATGTGATATATCTTATCTGCTATGAACAAATGGGAATCTGTAATGATCGCCCCTTTTCTTGTATAATGTTCATTTCTTCTCTGCACAATAGGAATATCACCTGGGTAATCTGTTCCAAACACCTCATTGATCAACGGAATAATCAACTGCGGCATTTTCTCCAGCATTGTTCGAAAAACATCATCAAATATTGTACTATTTGCCACGAGGCAGCTCCTTTACTTTCGTTATGTATAGTTGTCTCATGTGCTTTGAAAATGTTATCGAAATGTATTATTTAACTCGGAAAACTCCGATATTTATCTTTTGTAAAGTAAAAAATCTCTTCCTCCTTATGCCCTATTTTACATGAAAACATTTTATTTTTCTATCCCAATTTTTCAGAAACCTAGAGCGTGTTTGAAAAATCATCCCAGCAATCTGCACGCCCCACTTTGTGGGAGATTTTGCCGAAAACCTTTTTCAAACACGCTCTAATGCAAAATATTACTTTAAGCTTGAATCTCTTAAATAAAACCAATATACTCATATTAGAATTTTTCTGTATCGTCCAAGAGGTCGAAGCTGCTTCTGCAAAAATGAACAAACTTCAGGTTATACAAAAAATTAAGGAAGATCAGAAAACAAAGGAGGAGAAGAAATGCTTGAAAAAGGGAAAAAATTTTTAAACATCTGCTTAAGCACGTTCCTGTTGCTGTCAATAATATTCCTGTTCAGTGTACAGAATGTAAAAGCAGAGGAAGAAACGGATACGATCAATCCAGATGAAATCCAGATGTCAGTAGACAGCCTGCTCACAGGCATCAGCTCCAAAGGATTTCATCCAAGCAAAAGAAACTATCTTTCCATTCGTGCTGGAGTATCATTTAACACCGAACAGGACCTTGAGGGCACAGCCATCAATGTACGTCTTAGGATTCTAAACAAATCTGGTAAATATGTTTATGAAAAAACATACAAAAACATTGGCGGAACAAATTTCTGGGGCGATCCGGTCACTTCTTTTGAACATAAAACCATTCGCCTTGACTGGAACGGAAAACCCTCAAAAGGAAATGAAGCTGGGAAAAAGCCCACAGCCTACGCATCAAATGGCACTTACAAAGTTGAGCTTTTCTATTATGTAGAAAAAGACCAGATCTGCATAAAATCTGTCACCAAAACCAAAAGTTTTAAAGTATCTTCCAAAGCCCCATCCGGAAGCAAAGGTCTCGCAGCTTCCACCACAATTCCAGAATACACCGGAGTCGATACTGTAGACTACATGGCAGAAAAAATGATCCAGTCAGCCAAAATAAAGCTCACTATGAGCCAGGATGAAAAAGTTCGACGTATCTACCACTGGATGACTGTAAACTTCAAGCATAAACACGCCGATGAATTTGTAAAAGCCAAAAATTACTACGATCTCACCAGCACCAAAGCCCAGAAGCGGATTAAAAACTACAAGAAAAAGACTCTCCAGAACTACCAAAACGGCAAACTTATTTTCGGTGGCTCCTCCTGGTCATCCTTTATGGCTCCTTATATGCAGAAACGCGGCGGAGTCTGCAGCGACCAGGCCGCAATCTTTGTCATCCTCTGCAACCACGTAGGCGTAGATGCCGGTGTCTGCAACGGCTACTATAAGAATCTGGATGGCACCAGAGCCGGCCACAGTTGGAACTATGCCATCGTAGATGGTAAAAAATATTACTACGATGTAGACGTAGAAATCCAGAACTACAGTAAAGGTCAGGGCGATTACTACTGGTATAAAAAAACCTTAAAACAGGCAAAGAAAAATCATATCTTCCAGTAACGCCAAAATAATATCAAAAACATTATAAAGAAAGCCCTTTGCAGAGGAAATTTTCTCCGCAAAGGGCTTCTTAATATAATTCCATATTTTACCAGAATCTCATTGTAACTTCTCTATAGTTTTTCGGAGCTTCAGGCAAAATATGCCCTGTAATGAACAATTTATTTTGTCAGACATTTTATGTTTTTTACCTCTAATTGTAATATTTTCCGCGAATATTCTATAATATTTTGATTTTGTAAAAGTCAATACCTTTTTGCCGATTTCTGTCGAATTTTACATTTTCATAACAATAACCAAAACATTTGTTTCGATTCCCATTATGTAAATCAACTCATCCACATGCTTTTCCATGTGGATAATGTGGATAACTTTGTGTATAACTTGATTTTTCAACGTTTTTCCAGATTTCAAAAAGTGGAAAACTTTTCCCACACAAATTCACCTATCCACATTTCAAAAAAGAATTTGTGCAATCTGCTAATTTCAACATATTTCGACACTCAACCCTTAAAAATATCGTATTTACAATATCCGGCAAAATACAGACAAATCCCACTTCCACACACATTTTTCCCCTGTAATAGTATGATAAAAAAAGGACCAAGAAATTCATCCCAGTCCTATAAGCGTATTTATTTGAACAGGCTCTGCCCAAAAGCAATGCCCCTATTTTTTTATTCCCCATAAAATCCGTCTGATTCAATATAAGTTCCCACACCAATGGGAGTTTCATAATCATAATTGGAAATCTTTATTCCCGATGCGGACGTGCTGGCGTGGATAATCTGTCCGTCGCCGATGTACAGCGCTACATGGCTGATTCCGCTTCCATAGAATACCAGGTCTCCCGGCTCCAGATCCGCTACTGACTTCTGAACAGACTGATAATACTGGTCTGCTGCCACCCTTGGTAAAGAATATCCAAACTGTGCAAACACAGACATTACAAATCCGGAGCAATCCGCACCGTTTGTCAGGCTTGTCCCGCCATAAACATAAGGATTTCCCTCGAACTGCAGGGCGAAATCCACAATCTGCGCTCTCAGTTCTTCCTCTGTTGGTCCACTCTGTGCCTCTTCCTCAGTTTCTGAGTTATCCACACTCTCCTCAGCAGAAACATCTGTATCCACATTTTCCGAGCTTACCTCTGCATCTGTACCAGTGCTATCAACAGTACCGTTCGCAGCATTTTGCTCTGCATTCCCGGAATCCACACTTTCAGCGGTCAACTCTGCACTCCCGTCAGCATCCGCTTCCATTGCTGCCACAAATTCCTCTCCTGCCTTTTCCACCGCTTTCTTTGTTGCGGCAAATACCGCCTGTGGAAAAATCACCTGGGAACATACCGTTACACATACGGTCACGCCACACAGAATTTTCTTCATTTTATTTTTTAACATTCCTTCACCTCTCTAAACTAATAAACCATATTCTGGTACATCATAAATTTAGTAACCGCCGCAATGACTGGGCTCATTTTCCATATACCGCATTATCGCCGGTTCCCGCAACGCACTACAGCGACCTCCTGCATTCCTGCGATAATTGTTACATTTTTATTAAGTCTACGTAACAGATGTGTATAATATCACACAAAATTTCCCCCGTCAATTTTCACGCCCGCCGCATTGCCTCTCCCCTTTTCGTGAAATCCTCCAATCATTTCCACCCTTCACTTTTTTAATTTGGTAAATCCCACTACCACGGACACAAAATCCTCACACCTGAACCCCCAGCGGCCCAAATAAAGCGCATACTTTACCGAAAATCTCAATAATATAGTAAAAATCCCTCTGGCAGGGAGGATTCCCCATGTTCTCCACCCTCAAAAAACTGGCGCATTCCCGGCAAAAAGCCCTCGTGATTGCGGCCCTTTCCTTTATATTTTCCGCCTGCATCGTCTTTCCATGGCTCTCTCGCCATGTCATATCCGAGAACGCCCGCTTCGAAAATTTTACTGAGTCCATCTTCGAAAAAGAGGTCTCGGGAAATGCCCTGAATCTCCATTATTCCCTGGCCGATCCCGAAAAACAGGGCATCTCCCGTCCCCTCGCCTCCCTTGGCACCCTCTCCACCGACAACACCAGATCCATTGCCCAGTCCAGACAATACGAAGAAAAGCTGAAAACCTTTTCCACAGCCAAACTTTCCCCTGCAAACCGCCTGACCCTCGACATGCTCCTGCTCTACTACCACACCCAGGCCTCTCTTGGGGAACATTATCTTCTGGAGGAGCCCCTTGGCCCCAGCCTTGGCATTCAGGCCCAGCTTCCCGTCCTCCTTGCAGAATATAACTTCTATAATAATCAGGATATCACCGACTACCTGAATCTGCTCACCACCACAGGGGATTATTTCCAGAGCATTCTCGCCTTCGAGCAGGCAAAATCCGATGCTGGATTTTTCATGAGTGACGAAACCCTTGACCGAATCCAGACGCAATGCCTCTCCTTCATCCAAGATCCAGACTCCAATTACATGCTTGAAATTTTTTCCCAGAAACTAAAAGACTACGGAAAGCTTTCCGAAAAAAACCAGAAACAGCTGAACCAGGCACACCGCCAGATTCTCAAAGAAAAAGTCCTTCCCGCCTATCAGAAGCTGATAGAAGGCCTGGAGCAGCTGCGCGGAACCGGAAAGAACTCTGGAGGCCTGGTCAATTTTTCCGGTGGAAAAGAATACTACCAATATCTCCTGCAAAGCAAAGTAGGCATCTATCTCCCTGTAAAACAGCTGGAGCAGCGTCTTACCCAGCAGCTTTCCGCAGACTCCAGGGAAATTTCCCTTCTATTAAAAAAATATCCGGATCTGTTTTCCCAACAAAGCCAGAATACAGACCTGCCTGCTATGGAACCCGAGACCATCGTAAATCTCCTTCAGGAAAAAATCCGACAGGATTTCCCGGAAACACCGGCTGTTGGCTTTGAAATCCGCACGGTACATAAATCTATGGAGGAATTTCTCAGCCCGGCTTTTTATTTGACGCCGCCTATGGACACAGGCTCCCCGAACGTCATTTATATCAACAACGGCCGTTCTATCAGCAATCTGGAGCTTTTCACCACGCTGGCCCACGAAGGCTTTCCGGGGCATCTTTACCAGACTGTATATTTTGCCCGCCAGAATCCGGCGCACATCCGCTATCTTATTGACTCCGGCGGATACGTGGAGGGCTGGGCAACCTATGTGGAAAGTTACGCCTACGATTACGCCGCCCAGTATCTTTCCCGGGAAAATACGACGCAGGAATCCCAGAGGCAGGCTGCATCCGAAGCAATCCCCTCTGCAGCCCTTACTCGCGCCGCATGGCTGAACCGAAGCGTAAACCTGTGCATCTATTCCCTTCTGGACATTGGAATCCACTACCGTGGCTGGACTCCCTCGCAGGCAGCCCGCTTCCTGAATGCTTTCGGCATCCGGGATGCCTCCGCGATTTCGGAAATTTACCGATACATTGTGGAAACGCCCGCTAATTACCTGAAATACTACGTGGGATACCTGAATTTCCTGGATCTGAAAGAAGAGCAGCAAACGCTTCTTGGCGAAGATTTTGACCTGAAAGCATTTCACCAGCAGATTCTCGCCATTGGCCCGGTACAATTCCCGGTTCTAAAAAAATATATCAACCAGGCACTTTAGGACACCAACAAATTGATTCTTGAAATAATCTTGCTGGTACACGAACTGTCAAACGCAAAGTCCTGTAACAATTTTTTAAAATTTTATGGAATACCTTCTTTCTTTAAGCATAATAGTTTGTTATAATAAACTCAAACTTTACAATTAATCATTCAAAGGACAGAAATTATGAAAAAAAGAGACGATCTTCCATTAAATTATAAAGAACGGCTGAATTCCAGGACCAGCTTCCTGGTGTCAGCAGCGGTTCTGGTTGTCCTGTGCCTGATTTTTAATCAGATGGACTACGCCATGATCCGTCAGCCCGCAGCCCAGGCGAAAAAAGCGGCAGAAGCCCAGAAACAAAAAGAAGAGGAAAACACAGTCGCTGCAGCGGAAACCACCACTGCCACAGTACTTGCAGTAGGCGACAACCTGGTTCAGCCAAGCCTTCTTTCCTCCGGCCAGTCCGAAAGCGGCGCCTGGAACTATGACAGCGTTTATGACAATCTCCGCTCAGACATACAGGCGGCAGATATTGCCATTGTCAATCAGGAAACACCATTTACCGCAAACCATGATGCCGTCAGCGGCACTGCCCCATATGCAACCCCAACCGAGATTGGCGACGCACTTGTAAATGCAGGCTTTAATGTGGTTACCTCTGCGACTGCACTGATCGATGACAATGGAACTTCCATGTTAGATGAAACCCTGAATTACTGGAATACCCTGCAGCCGGATGTCACCCTTGTAGGAATCCACGACAGTCAGACCAGTTCCGCGCCAAAGATTGTGGAGATAAACGGAATCAAGATTGCTTTCCTGGACTACACGTTCCCATCCTACAGCAGTCAGTCCGATTCCAGTCAGGTCTCTGAAGAAGACACAGAAGGTACCGACACTGCATCCGCAGATTCCAGCACCGCTTCTTCCGGTTCTATGATAGATACCTTTAACACCACAGCCGTGGCAGCTGCCATCCAGACAGCCCGTGCATCTGCAGACTGCGTGATTTTCTCTGCAAACTGGGGCAAGACAGAAGAACCAATGCCTACCGAATATGAAAAAGAATGGGCGAACTTCCTGATGGAGCAGGGCGTAGATGTGGTAATCGGCACCAACCCTAACGTGCTTCAGCCGTACGGATATCTTACCGATGACGCCGGACACAACATGCTGATCTACTACTCCCTGGGCAACTTTGTTACCGGACAGGAAACTTTGAAGCAGCTCCTTGGAGGCATGGCTGCCTTTACCATCCAGAAAACTGTAGAAGGCGACCAGACCACCATTGAAATCCAGGATGCTGCCCTGACACCGCTGGTTATGCATTACAGCTATGACAATAAGGAATACCGACCATACAAGCTTTCCGAATACACAGACGCCCTGGCATCTGCTCACAGTGTCCGGGAATCCATCGGAGATGAATTTACCCTTGAGAACCTTCAGACCAAATATGACGAGATCATGTCCATGAACGTGACCCCATCCACCAAGACTACCCTTCTGGATGTCACCTTTGATTCTGACGGCAACATGTATGACGCTTCCGGCAACTATGTGGAGGATACCGATTCCATTACTTCCTCCCAATATTATCAGAACCTGAGCAGTTCTGGCGACAGCTCAGAAGATTCTTCCGAAGAATAAAAAATACCTAATATTAGTATTTCAAATGCAAAAAATCTACAGTACTATGTTTATAGGCTGTAGATTTTTTTCTTTTTCCGTCTTATTATCACGAAAACCTGTCATTTTTCACAGGTCGCTTGTATTTTCTGACAAAATCATATAAACTCTAAGTAAGAATATAGCCAGACCATATCAAAAAAGAAAGGGGTTACTATTATGGGACTTATTAAAGCAGCTCTTGGAGCAGCAGGCGGTACACTTGCAGATCAGTGGAAAGAGTTTTTCTACTGCGATGCCATCGACAATGACGTTCTGGCAGTGAAAGGCCAGAAACGCACCTCCAAACGCTCCTCCAACACCAGAGGAAACGACAATATCATCACCAGCGGCTCCGGAATCGCAGTTGCAGACGGACAGTGCATGATGATCGTAGAACAGGGCAAGATCGTGGATATCTGCGCAGAGCCTGGCGAATATACCTACGATGCATCCACAGAGCCAAGCATTTTTTCCGGCAATCTGGGCGATGCCATTATGAATACCTTCCACACCATCGGCAAACGTTTTGCCTACGGCGGTGACACAGGCAAAGACCAGCGCGTTTATTATTTCAATACCAAAGAACTGGTGGACAATAAATTCGGCACACCGAATCCGATTCCGTTCCGCGTGGTAGATCAAAATATCGGTTTGGATATTGATGTATCCGTGCGCTGCAGCGGCGTTTATTCTTATCGCATTGCAGACCCGCTTCTCTTCTATTCCAATGTTTGCGGAAACTTCGAGCAGCAGTATGACAGAGAGCAGATCGAGAGCCAGCTGAAAACAGAGTTTATCTCCGCTCTTCAGCCAGCATTTGCAAGCATCTCCCAGCAGGGAATCCGTCCAAGCGCCCTTCCTGCCCATGCAATGGAGCTTTGTGATGCCATGAACCAGGCCCTTACCCAGAAATGGAGCCAGCTTCGCGGACTTGTGATCGTTTCTGTTGCCATGAACCCGATCACGCTTCCTGAAGAAGATGCCAAGATGATCAAAGACGCACAGCGTATGGCAATGCTGCGCAATCCTGCTATGGCTGCTGCCACACTTGCAGGCGCCCAGGCAGACGCTATGAAAACAGCAGCAGGCAATTCTGCAGGCGCTATGACCGGATTTATGGGAATGAATATGGCAAATATGGCAGGCGGCTTCAATGCCCAGGATCTCTATAACATGGGACAGCAGCAGGCAGCCCAGGCACAGCAGGCGGCTCCTCAGAGTACTCCATCTGCCCAGCCTTCCGGTGATCAGTGGAAGTGCTCCTGCGGTGCTGTTGTTTCCGGCAACTTCTGCCCGGAGTGCGGCGCTAAGAAGCCTCAGGCTCCTGTAGCAAATGCAAGCTGGACCTGTTCCTGCGGTGCTGTCAATACAGGCAAATTCTGCACCAACTGCGGTTCTCCAAAGCCTGCTATGAAGCCGCGCTACCGCTGTGACAAGTGCGGATGGGAACCGGCAGATCCCACCAATCTGCCGAAATTCTGCCCGAACTGCGGCGACCCGTTTAATGAGAACGACATTCAGTAACTGACCATATATGTCCCGTAAAAAGATGGGATACTCCCCAGACTCTTTTACGGGACTGATCCTATTTTTATCCGAGAGGAGATGAAATATTGTCCGATATCCTTGAATATAAATGCCCTTGCTGCGGCGGAGCCATTGAGTTCAACAGCAAGCTTCAGAAGATGAAATGCCCTTACTGCGACACCGAATTCGACATGGAAACCGTTAAGGAATTTAATGAAGCTGCCGCCAGCCAGCAGGCCGATGACATGACCTGGGAAAATGCTTCCGGCACAGACTGGAAGGAAAACGAAACTGACAAAATGTCCGTCTACGTATGCCAGTCCTGCGGCGGTGAGATCGTTGCGGACGAAAGCACAGGCGCTTCCAGCTGCCCGTTTTGCGGCAACCCGGTAGTAATATCCGGTAAATTCTCCGGTGACCTGCGTCCAGACTTTATCATTCCCTTTAAGCTGGACAAAAAGGCTGCCAAAGAAGGCCTGAACAAGCACCTTCACGGCAAGATCCTTCTTCCCAAGGTTTTCAAAAAAGAGAACCATATTGACGAGATCAAAGGCGTCTACGTGCCATTCTGGCTTTTTGACACAGACGCCACTGCAGATATCCGCTATCATGCCACCCGCACCCGTTTCTGGAGCGATGATGAGTATGACTATACGGAAACCAGCCACTACTCTGTTTTCCGCGCCGGAAATATCGGTTTCGACCAGATTCCTGTAGACGGCTCTTCCAAGATTGACAATGACCTTACAGAATCTCTGGAACCTTATGTAATTTCAGAAGCTGTAGATTTCCAGACACCTTACCTGGCAGGCTACGTTGCTGACAAGTACGATGTCTCCGCAGAAGAATCTGTAGAGCGTGCCAACCAGCGTGTGCGAAGAGCTGCAGAAGACGCTTTTCGTTCTACAGTAAACGGATATGACACCGTCACACCGGAGGATTCCCATATCCAGCTTCACGGGGGCAAAACCCACTACGCCTTGTTTCCTGTGTGGCTGCTTTCCACCACCTGGAAAGGAAATCATTATCTGTTCGGAATGAACGGCCAGACTGGCAAATTCGTTGGAAACCTACCTGTAGACAAAGGTATTTTTACCAAATGGTTCCTTGGTCTGACTGCTGGTTTTTCTGTAGCCGCCTATGTGATCGCATGGCTGGTTCATACATTATAAGGAGGGATGCGCCATGAAAAAACAATCTTTTGCAGTTATGCTGGCTGCCGCCCTCAGCGTGGGAAGCCTTTTTCCTGCTGCCCTGACTGTTCAGGCAGAGACCGATGATAATTACGAATTTCTTCCCAGGGTTTATGACGCGGCCGACCTTCTTACCGATGAGGAAGAGTCCCAGCTTCTTGACAGACTGGATTCCTTAAGTGAGGAATACGATTTTGACGTTGCAGTAGCTACGGTACAGTCCACAGACGGCGTGGCCATGAACAAATTTACCGACACCTTCTATGATGACAATTATTATGGACTAGGTGATGATTACGACGGCATCCTCTTTATGGTCAGCATTGGCGACCGGGAATGGCACATTACCACTCACGGCTATGGCATGACTGTTTTCAATCAGGATGGCCTGGATTATCTGAAAGAAAAGGTTCAGCCGGAATTAAAGGACGAGGACTTTGCCGGAGCCTTTAACGAATTTGCCGACCAGTGTGAGATGTTCCTGGAACAGGCAGCCACGGAAGAGCCATATGATGCTTCTACCCTTCCCAAAGAACCATTTTCTCTTATGTGGATTCCCATCTCCATTGCCATTGGCTTTGTTCTGGCACTGCTTTGTACCATGGGAATGAGGGCTCAGCTGAAGTCCGTGCGCAGCCAGGAAAGCGCTGTAGACTATGTGCGCAGCGGCAGCATGGATGTTACACGGTCAAACGATATTTTCCTTTACAACACCGTTACCCGCACGGCCAAGCCTAAGGATGACACCTCCGACACAGGCGACACAGGCGGTTCCGACAGCAGCCACGGCGGCACAGGAGGAAGCTTCTAAAAGTACATACGCTGTGCTGGCAGAGAACAGGCTTCCCGGCCAGCACCATACAAAAAGCCTCCGCAAAAGTCCGATCATCATCCAGACTTTTGCGGAGGCTTTATAAAATTGTTATAATTACTGCTTATGTTTCTTTAATCAGTCGTCTTCATATTCTTCTTTTTTCTTTCCACTCTCGAATACATAATCATTTCCCGGAAGAACTGCGTTCAGAACGATTCCAACGATTGCTGCCAGTGCAAGGCCTGTCAGAGTGATGTGAGCACCTGCAATTGTAAAGGTAAGACCATCAGAAACACCCAGTCCGCATACCAGGATAACGGCTGTGATAACCAGGTTACGGGAACGTGTCAGGTCAACCTTATTCTCAACTACATTACGTACACCGACTGCAGAGATCATTCCATAAAGGATAAAGCTGATACCGCCGATGATTGCGGACGGAAGGGAGCTGATCACCTCTGCCATCTTAGGAATGAAGCTGAGGATGACTGCATAAATAGCTGCCAGACGGATTACCTTCGGATCGTATACACGGCTCAGTGCAAGAACGCTTGTGTTCTCACCGTAAGTGGTGTTGGCAGGTCCGCCGATCAGGGCTGACAGGGAGGTTGCAAGTCCGTCACCAAGAAGTGTGCGGTGAAGTCCCGGATCCTCGATGAAATTGCGGTCAACAGTTGCGGATATAGCAGAAATATCACCGATGTGCTCCATCATAGATGCAATCGCGATAGGTGCCATTGCAAGGATTGCAGTGATATTAAATTTGCAGAGGAAGAATTTCGGAACACCTACGATCGGTGCGCTTGCAACGCCTGCAAAGTTCAGGATGGCGCTTCCGTCTGCATTTGTCATGCCCAGTGCATTCATGATCAGGGCAGCTGCATAGGATACCACAATCCCCATCAGAATCGGAATAATACGGAACATGCCGGTTCCCCAGATATTGAAGAAAATAACAGTTCCAAGGGCGATCAGGGCAAGTACCCAGTTCTGGGAAGCATTGCTGATCGCGGATGGTGCAAGGCTAAGTCCGATGCAGATGATGATCGGGCCGGTTACAACTGGCGGCAGATAACGCATAACACGTTTTACGCCGATAGCTTTTACGATCAGGGCAAGTACCAGGTACAGAAGACCTGCTACAAATACACCGCCGCATGCGTATGGAAGCTTCTCTCCATAGGACATGTTTGCGAAAATTCCGGTATCAAGCTCTGCAACTGTAGCAAATCCGCCAAGGAATGCAAAGGATGAACCAAGGAATGCCGGAACCTTCAGCTTGGTAAGTACGTGGAACAGAAGTGTTCCGAATCCGGCGCAGAACAGGGTTACCTGGATGGATAAGCCTTCGCCGTGAAAATAGTTGTTTACCAGGATCGGTACCAGAATGGTAGCGCCGAACATGGCAAACATGTGCTGGAGTCCCAGAATCAGCATCTGCGGAATTCCCAGCTTCTTGGCATCATAAATGCCTTCTACTCTGAACTTCATAATAAAGCTCCTCCTTTTTCAAACACGCTCTAGTATTGGTATAAGAAACGCCAATACAACTTATACTAGTATAAGGGATGCGACAAGTTTTTACAATTATTGACTTTCTGCTTAAAGTGCGGTATCATTTTACCAGTATTCCCATAGGGGAGTTTGTTATTGCATAGGGCAATGACAAAGTTTAGCACACGACGGAGGTTTTTAATCATGTCAAATTTTTCAGATATGGACAATGTTTTTATTATGGATCATCCGCTGATCCAGCATAAGATTTCTATTCTCCGCAACAAAGAGACGGGAACAAATGAATTCCGTAAGCTTATTGAAGAGATTGCAGTTCTTATGGGTTTTGAGGCACTTCGTGATCTTCCGCTTGAGGATGTAGAGGTTGAGACTCCTATTGAGACTTGCAAGACTCCCATGATTTCCGGTAAGAAGCTGGCTGTTGTTCCTGTTCTTCGTGCAGGTCTTGGTATGGTGAACGGTATTACTACTTTGGTTCCTTCTGCCAAGATCGGTCATATTGGCCTTTACCGTGATCCTGTTACTCATGAGCCTCATGAGTATTACTGCAAGCTTCCGGATCCTATCGATCAGCGTCTGATCGTTATGGTTGACCCGATGCTGGCTACCGGCGGTTCTGCTATTGCAGCTGTGAATTTCATTAAGGAACATGGCGGCAAGAGCATTAAGTGTATGTTTGTGATTGCGGCTCCTGAGGGATTGAAGAGACTTCATGAGGTTCATCCGGATGTGCAGATTTATGTTGGTCATCTGGACAGAGAGCTGAATGAGAGAGCTTATATTTGTCCGGGACTTGGTGACGCGGGAGATAGAATTTTCGGCACCAAATAAGATGTGAGATTGCAAAAGGGCTGGAAAATACGGCAAATAGATTGCCTGTTTTCCAGCTCTTTTTATTTGATATTATTTAAATAGCAATTTCTTCGCATTCTCCTCCGTTACTGCAATGACTTCCTCCGGGGTGATTCCTTTAATCTCGGCGAGGGCGGCGGCTACGTAGGGGAGGTTGAGGGAGGAGTTGCGTTTGCCGCGGTGGGGTTCGGGGGACATGTAGGGACAGTCGGTTTCCAGAACAATTTGGGAAAGTGGGGCCATGGCGGCTGCTTCTTTTAGTTTTTTGGCATTTTTGAAGGTGAGAACTCCGCCGATGCCAAGGTACAGGCCCATTTTCAGGTATTCGGCTGCGATTTCCTTACTGTAGGAAAAGCAGTGGATGATTCCGCCGGACATATCTTTTTTCATGTAGTCACGGACAATGTTCAGGGTGTCCTCGGCTGCGTCGCGGCTGTGGATCATGAAGGGAAGTTTTTCTTCTCTTGCAATGTCCATCTGGGCACGAAACATTTCCTGCTGGCGCTGATGTTCGGATTCTTCTTTGTGCCAGTAATAGTCCAGGCCGATTTCCCCGATGGCAACCATTTTCTCCATATGGGAAAGTCTGCGGATCTCGTCCAGGGTGTCCTGGGTCATAATTTCCGCATCGTCCGGGTGAACGCCCACAGCTCCGTAAACAAAAGGATAGGCTTCCATCAGCTTCAGGGTTCCGTCAAATCCCCCTGCGGAAGCGCACACATTTACAATACAGCCCACTCCCCCATCCTTCATAGAGGAAAGGAGCTGATCCCTGTCTTCGTCAAATGCCTCGTCATCATAATGTGCATGTGTATCAAAAATCATAGTTTACCTCAATTCTGCAGCCTCATAGTTGCGCAGTTTCCAGCCTCTCCGGTCATAATCTCAATGCCGTGGTCTAATGCCCCGATAATATATTCCAGGCTTTCCTTTACTGCTTTGGGGCTTCCAGGAAGATTAATGATCAGGGTCTGTTTGCGAATTCCCGCTGTGGCACGGCTTAACATGGCACGGTTTGTAATTGTCATGCTGTAAGCGCGGATGGCCTCCGGGATTCCCGGCACTTTTCGTTCCGTTATATCTTCGGTGGCTTCCGGCATCACATCTCTTGGGGAAAAACCTGTGCCGCCTGTAGTCAGAATCAGTTCGGCCTGGTTCCCATCTGCAATTTCCGCCATTCTTTTGGAAAGCATGGAGCGGTCATCTGGCAGAATGTCCATAGACACTACCTGATAACCTTCTCGTTCTACGATTTCCTTAATGGTCGGGCCGCTTAAATCTTCTCTTTTACCCTGATATCCCATGTCGCTGGATGTGATAATTGCAACTCGCTTCATGTGTTCATCCTCCTTTCAAATACAAAATCCCCGCTCTTGCCGCCGGTCTTCTCCACCAGATGGATGTCCGTCATCACCATGTGCTTATCAATTGCCTTACACATATCGTAAATGGTAAGTAAGGTCACCTGTACTCCAGTAAGCGCTTCCATTTCCACGCCGGTTTTGCCGTCTGTTTTCACAGTGCAGAAGGTGCGGATGATTCCTTTTTCTTTTTCCAGTTCAAAATCCACGGTGCATTTGGTGACGGGAAGGGGGTGACACATTGGCACCAGGTCGGAGGTGTGCTTCACAGACATAATTCCTGCAACTCTGGCAACCCCCAGAACATCACCTTTGGCTACGGTACCCTCTGTCAGACGCTCCATAATTTCTGCGCCAACCTGGATAGAACCAGTGGCAACAGCAGTTCTATGGGTGACTGGTTTATCCGATACATCTACCATAACAGCATTGCCGTTTTCGTCAAAATGACTCAGTTTATTTTCCATATTTATTCCTTGTATCCAGATAGCATAATACCAGGAGCAAAAATCACCTTCCTGCCCCTGGCACTACAATTCTATATCCTATTATATGATGTTAAAAACAATTAGCAGATCTCAGATCCTGCAGGCATGTTCTTCTCCGGGCTGACTACGCATACATTTCCATCTGCATCTTCTGCGCAGAGGATCATGCCCTCGCTTAAGATTCCAGCAAGCTTAGCAGGCTTTAAGTTGGTTACTACCATAACCTTCTTTCCAACCATTTCTTCCGGTGTATAGTAAGCTTTGATTCCGGATACGATCTGGCGTACCTGGCTTCCGATCTTAACCTGGGAACAAAGAAGCTTCTTGGATTTCTTCACTGCCTCGCAGGCGATAACCTCACCAACCTGGAACTGAAGCTTTGCAAAATCATCAAATGTGATCTCCGGCTTTGCCTCAATATCCACAACCTTCTCTTCTGGTTTCTCTTCCTTCGGCTCTTCTTTCGGAGGATGAAGCTCATTTACTTTCTCCATCACTTCCTTAATGTCCATACGTGCAAAAAGGATCTCCGGCTTGTCTGTTACTTTGTTTCCAGATGGATAGAGCCCAAATGTCTTCAGGTCCTCAAGAGTTCTCTCGGAAGCATTCAGCTGACTAAGGATTCTCTTGGTTGTCTCAGGCATGAAGGACTCAAGAAGTGTAGTTCCCATACAGATGCCCTCAACCAGATTGTAAAGAACCGTTGCAAGACGATCCTGCTTGGACTCATCCTTTGCAAGTGCCCATGGCATTGTCTCGTCGATATATTTGTTGCAGCGTTTGAAAATTGTAAATACTTCTGTAATGGCATCTGCCACACGAAGCTTCTCCATCTTGGCATCTACCTTGGCTGGTACGGAAAGGATGAAGTTCTTCAGATCATCATCTACAGGCTCGGTTACGCCTTTGTTCTCTACTACGCCGCCAAAGTATTTATTGGACATGGAAATGGTACGGTTTACAAGGTTTCCAAGTGTATTTGCAAGCTCGGAATTCATACGCTCTACCATCAGCTCCCAGGTGATCACACCGTCGTTGTCAAATGGCATTTCGTGAAGTACGAAATAACGGACAGCGTCAACACCAAAGAAGTCTACCAGCTCATCTGCGTAGATAACATTTCCTTTGGATTTACTCATTTTGCCATCGCCCTGAAGCAGCCACGGATGGCCAAATACCTGCTTCGGAAGAGGCAGATCCAGAGACATCAGGAAAATCGGCCAGTAAATAGTATGGAAACGGATGATATCTTTTCCAATAAGATGAAGGTCTGCCGGCCACATCTTGTTAAACAGATCTTTGTTGTCGCCATCGCAGTCATAGCCGATTCCGGTGATATAGTTGGTCAGGGCATCAAGCCATACATATACAACATGCTTCGGATCGAAGTCTACCGGAATTCCCCATTTGAAAGAGGTTCTGGATACACACAGATCCTGAAGTCCCGGAAGAAGGAAGTTGTTCATCATCTCATTCTTACGGGATTCCGGCTGAATAAATTCCGGATGGGTTTTAATGTGCTCGATGAGGCGGTCTGCATATTTGCTCATTTTGAAGAAGTAAGCCTCTTCCTTTGCAGGCACGCATGGACGTCCACAGTCCGGACATTTGCCGTCTACAAGCTGGGATTCAGTGAAGAAAGACTCACATGGAGTACAGTACATTCCTTCGTACTCTCCCTTGTAGATATCTCCCTTTGCATACATTTTTTTGAAAATCTTCTGAACCTGTTTCTCATGGTCCTCATCTGTGGTACGGATGAATTTGTCATAGGATGTGTTCATCAGATCCCAGATATTCTTGATCTGGCCGGATACATTGTCAACGAATTCCTTCGGTGTCACTCCGGCTTCTTCTGCTTTCAGCTCAATTTTCTGGCCGTGCTCGTCAGTTCCGGTCTGGAAAAATACGTCATAGCCCTGCTGTCTTTTGTAACGTGCGATGGCATCTGCCAGAACAGCCTCATAGGTGTTGCCGATGTGGGGCTTGCCGGATGTGTAGGCAATGGCTGTGGTAATATAATATTTTGGTTTGCTCATTGTGTTTCCTCCTTTTGCTATGGGAATGTCTGCTTACGCAGGCATCTTGCTCAATAAAATATTTGCGTGCGGTCCGGGATTTCATCAAGAAAGAATCCTGCCCGGTAGGGCTTTTTATGTAGTAGGGAATTCCAACGGAATTTCCTACTACATAAAAAACGCCTCCCCAACTATGTTGAGAAGACGAGTTATTCCCGTGTTACCACTTCTGTTCATTCCCGCCTCACGGTACAGATTATTATGAGAACCAGCCAATCTCCACATATAATTCATGAGGGACGTAACTGTCATTTATAACTTTCATAATCAAATCTTCGGGAACCTTACCGGGTACTTCCATACCCTTCCGCTGTAACAGGCGGTCCTGTCGCAGCCTACATCTCTTCGACTGCGCCCCTCCAAAGCCATCTTCCATCCGTTCCATACACACCCCTCTCAGCCTGTGAAAGTCACGCTCTGGCGCGCTGATTCTCCTTCGCGTCATCTGCCCTTTCGGGGGATTCTCTGTAATGCGGTACCCAAATGTACTCTCTTTTTCTATGGGTTTTACTTATAACGAGGACGAATTACCTCGTATTTCATATGTAAGAGCGTATCACATTTTGTGGGTTTTGTAAACCCATTTTAAAATGCAATACAAAAAATAACCGCCCCAGCGTTACTGTTCAGAAGGAACAAAAATGCCCGGATACTGCCATCATAATTCACATCATCAATAACACCTTCCGGAAATGCAGCGTGTGCACGTTCGCCGGTCTGGCTGTTATAATAAACATCTGCATGGTATTCTGTTACATCCAGGACCATACGGATACTTACCAGTTGTTTTATGATTGTTCTTGCCGTCTTTTTAAAAGCACAGTCTTCAAGCACTTCTTTTGGTGACGGAAGGAGGATTACCGGCTGTGTAGGCTCCTGCTTTTTTCGGCCATGCCCTTTATGTCCTGGCTGTCCGCCGGGTTTCCGTCCTGTTTTTTCCCTGCTGTTTGCAATCTTTTTCCGCCGGATGGCTTTTGAAGAAGGAATAGATGAATTTTCATAATCACGGTTGATCTGTGCATGAAGTTTCAGGTTCTTTCCCTGTTCTTCTTCCAGCTCAGCAGCTGTTTCGTAGAACTTAAGGCGGAATTCTTTTGCCTTATCCAATGCATCATCTCTTTGTTTCTCAGCAAGAAGGGCGCGTTTCTCCATCGCCCGGAGTTCCTGGTCCGCTTTTTTCTGTATCGCCTCAAACTCCAGGAGCATATCCTCCAGTACAGTTATAATCAAACGCCGCTGATAATGTCTGTGATCTTTGAAATATGGTCTTCCAGATATTCAATCAATTCTTTCTGTTTCTGTATAAATTCCTCCTGGATCTCAATCTGTTTGAGATAACCGGCAAGGAGTTTATCACGTTTTCTAAGTTCTTCTTTTAAATCAATGTCCATAAGGAAACCTCTCTTTCTTGAGAAAAAGTATAACAGAAACACAGGAAAAAAGCGAACTACTGGAGAACGATCTTTCGTCAATCTGACTGTGGATAAGTAATTACTTTTAAAATAAAAAAGCATTAATATAAGCCCCAAAACTTTAGGGATAAGCTGTAGAAACTAAAATCCGGTGCATAACTTTCCTGAAAAAGAACGGCAGAAAAAAACTATAAACACAGTTTTTTCTGCCGAAAATGATTATCCACAAAATAAAAAAATAAATTTCGTCATTTTTTACAATGACTTATACATGCCTCTGAACAGTAACACTAAATACGTTCTAGAAATCAACTTGTTGGCACACTAGGTTGAACTTGTTAAAGGAATATGATATAAACAAATTTAAAGAAAGGGATGAGCGATGTCTTATAAAAAGAAAAAACAGTTGTCCTATATAATAATTGGATGCCTTGTTATAGTGGCTTTTGCATGCCGGCATATATCAGTAAACAATACTTATCTGCGTCATTTTGCGAATCAGTGCCGCAGCAGTATTTACATTGGCTTATATAGCGCATGGGTTATTTATCTGAAAAAGCATGTGGTAGATATGAAAATGCGCCGATGCCTGACTCAGATTGGTGCATTGATGGTTTTATGGTTCCTAATACGGACAATTAAATTCCTTGTTTTTTTTGATCCGTTGGAAGAACGTATTTGCTGGTATCTTTATTATATACCAATGATTTTAATACCGACTCTTGGATTAAAGACAGCAATTTTGATGGATAGTACAGATGAAGATAAGAGCAAAAAAAAGACAACTATTTTGATGATATTGGCAATATTGCTAATTGCAGCAGTGCTGACCAATGATTTGCATCAAAAAGTCTTTTATTTCCCGGAAGGTTTTTTATTTTCCAATGAAATTTATAATTATGGGATTATTTTTATTTGCATCCAGATTTGGGTTATGTTCTGTCTGATCATGATGGAAATTGCATTGATCTGTAAGAGTAGAATTCCAGGAAAGAAGCGTTTCTGGTTTCCGGTTATTCCAGGCATTTTGTTACTTATCTGGAATGTCTGTAATATTCTGCGGGTACCGCTGATTCACAGAATTGCCGGAGATATGTCCGCAATCTGTTGTCTGTTGATGGCGGCTATTTACCAGGGGTGTATTGCCTGTGGATTGATTCAAATAAATAGCAGATACCTTGAATTATTTCAGGCTGCCGGAGGCTTGAATGCAGAAATCACAGATTATGCCTTTGACCAGCATTATCAATCAGGAAAATTTCCTGATATATCAACGGAAATACGTCAGGGTGTTTTGACAGCACCATTTGTGATGGAAGATGGAATCCGAATCAGTCATATGTATATTCGAGGCGGGCATTTATTCTGGACCGAGGATATTTCACTGCTTGTGGATCAATATGAAGATATTAAGGAACAGCAGGAGGAATTAAAGGAGAAAAATTTACTTTTGCAAAAAACCTATCAGCAGGAAGCAAAACGCCGAAAAATAGAAGAACAGAATAGATTGCTGAATTTGATACAGAGTCAGACTGCCGGACAGCTGGAGTTGATTTCCTGCTTTATGCGGGAATTGGAGAAAACAGAATCTAAAGATGTTTATGAACGTCTTTTGGGACAAATTGTTGTAGTTGGAACTTATTTAAAGCGGCGAAAAAATTTCCTATTGACCATTCACAACGAAAACCAGGAGCTGCTGGGTGCAGATGACTTGATACAAGGGCTGGCAGAATCCTGCTCCGCTTTAATGCTTTGTCATATCCGTGCATTATATTATGTTAATGTGTCACCGCTTGTTTTGCATGATGTAGATGTATTAAAATGCTATGATTATTTTGAGTGGCTGACGGAACAACTATTTAATAAGATGGATATGATATTTTTTCGTGTAGTTATGTTAGAAGAGAGTTTAATGATTTCTGTACATATAGTTTCCGGATATGATCTTGATCAATTGTTATCTGGGCGTCCTGGAACGGAAGTGCAGAGGGAAGATGAGAAAGAGTGGCTGATTCGATGGCGAATTTCGTAGAGTGCAGCATCCGTATGCAGAATATTATAATGGTTGCTCTGGAAATCTGTTTGGTATTGGAATTCGTTCTTATACTTTTAAGAGTGACACAATCTGCAGGTTTAAAAAGAATTGTTGCAGCAATTACGCTTTTTGTATTTTCATTTCTGGTAATGACTATGCTGCTAAATGATCACCAATACAGCATGGGAAAGCTGGATCATTCTCCGATATTTCCAAAACTTCCTGCTGTATTGGTTTTGTGTGGGGTTATCGGGGCGGGATTGTATCTGATTTGGAGAATTCTCAAAGAGCGCAAACAAGAGAATGCTATGTTGTCATCATGGTCGGTTTACGAGGCCGTGGATAATGTCCCATGTGGTGTATGCTTTGCAGATACATTCGGGCGGATTATTTTTTGCAATTCCAAAATGCGGGAAGTGAGCCAGATGATGACAGGAATGCAATTACAGGATTATGAAATACTGCATCAGGCAATACATTCAGAAAATAGCAGACCGGGAATTGTTACCATAAGCCTGGATAATAGTGTTTTTTATTTCCCAAATGGAAAAGTCTGGATGTTTCAGGAGTATTATCTTCAGGGAAAGGAATTAGAGAATTATAAGCAGGCTGTAGCCATTGACGTTTCAGAAATATATTATAATAGTGAAGAAATTAAAGCTAATAATGAAAGTCTGAAAATGTTCAACCGGAAACTGGAAGAGATGTACGAGAAAATCGATGATAAAATACGGGAGCAGGAAACACTGGCAATGAAGATGCAGGTACATGATAATTTTGGGCGCAGTCTTTTTATGATAAGGAGAATTCTGGAGAACAAAGAAAATACAAGCTGCATGAATAAACAGCTGGATGTGTTAAAGGAGCAGGTTTATATTCTCACAAATATGATAGTTGAAAATATGGAGGATTTGTACCAGAATACGGAAAAGCAAGCCAGAGAAATGGGGATAATTATTCACATGAAGGGAAAAGTTCCGGAGAATTCGAATTACAGAATACTAATTGATCGTGCGGTGCGCGAATGTGTTACTAACTGCGCCCGGCATGCGCAGGGAAGTGAAGTTAATGTGATAATTGAGGATGATTCAGGTGAATATACTGTTCGGATAACAAACAATGGAGATATTCCAGATAAAAATGCAAAAGAAGGCGGTGGGCTGTCGGCACTAAGAAGAGCGCTGGAAATAGAAAACTGCAGTATGATTACTGTATTTGAACCTGTATTTTGCCTGCTTCTGAAGCTGCCAAAGGTTAAGTAAATGTTATGTGCATCAGCAGATACACAGAAAGGAAGAATGTTTATGATTCGTGTACTGGTTGTAGAAGATCAGAAAATCATGCAAAAATATTTTGAGTATATACTTTTACAGGATACAGAATTCCGTCATGTTCAGACCGTTGCAGATGCAGATACAGCTGTTAAAATATGTCAGAATTCGGCAATTGATCTGGTGCTAATGGATGTTCAGACGTATCACAATCATGATGGACTAAAAGCAGGAAAAGCAATTAAGGAAACCTGCCCCTATACGAAAATTCTGATTGTGACTTCTCTTGTTGATCCGAAAGTACTGGAACGGGCAAAAAGTGGATGCGCAGACAGCCTATGGTATAAAGATCATGGAGAAGAAGAAATCCGAGATGTAATCAGGCGTACAGTAAGCGGAGAGCATGTTTTCCCAGATGCTGCACCAAATGTAGAGCTGAATTGGATAACAAGCAGTGAAATCAGTCCGAGACAACTGGAGATGCTGCGGATGTATATTTGCGGCTATTCTTATTCTGAAATTGCAAGGAAAATGAATTGTTCAATGGCTGGAGTTAGATGGAATTTTCAGGAAATGATTGCAAAAGCTGGATATAGCTGTAAAGAAGATCTCATTGCAGCTGCGCTGGAAAGCAAACTAATTGTTACTACGTTAAAATAAAGACACATAAAAATTCAGATAATTGTTCGGTTACTATCAAAAGTGATAGTGAACAATTGCTTTTCTTTCTGTATAATGTGAATATAGAAAACACTGATTTACAGAGGGGGCCGTAAAATGGTTTTTTTTGACAGGAAATATTGCGATATTTGCGGAGAAAAAATCGGCTTGCTAGGAAATCGCAAGCTAGAAGACGGCAATCTATGCAAAGAGTGTGCGCAGAAGCTTTCTCGATGGTTTGAGGAGCGTAGACACAGTACGGTAGAAGATATTAAATGTCAGTTGGAATATCGTAAACAGAACGAAAAAAAGGTACAAAGCTTTCATATTACACGACAGATTGCAACAAAAAACTACAATGTCTATATTGATGATGCGCAGGGCAATTTTACGATTGCGCATAATCTGGATATCAGAGAAAATCCAGATATTTTGCCCTTATCAGCAATTGTACAATGTGGGCTTGACATTCAAAAGAACCAGATAGAAGAAACATATACTAAGGATGGTGAAACTGTCAGTTATCAGCCGCCGGTTTATAAGTATGAGTATACTTACAGTATGAAAATCCAGGTAAAAGCACAATGGTTTGATGCTATGGAATTTCGCTTACATAACTTTGCAATTGAGCAGGGAAATAAGACAGAAATGATGGAACTGGAACATACAGGTTATGAAATTGCAGCGGCACTGACTACACAAACGTCAACAGGTATGCAGCAAAAAAATGCATCTGGGATTTTTGCGTACAATTAAGATCATACGAAATAAGGGAAACCGTATTGTGATTTCACGATAAGCAGAAAGGAGAATGGATTATGTGTAAAAAAATGAAATTATGGGCAGTAGGTACTTTGGGAGTTATGCTGGCAGGTCTTGGAAGTGTAAATGTTTATGCTCTGGATGCTAAGGATGTAGTAGGAACCTGGTATGTAAATGGTCTTTCCATGGATGGTGAAAATACATTCCATCCGGAAATGATGGGAATGGAAATAACATTTAATTTCACAGAAGATGGTAAAGGTGAAATGACCAATGCAATGGAATATTCTGATCCGGAAGTTGAGGAGATGGAATGGAAAATTGATGGCGATAAGGTGTTAATAACCAAAAATGGTGAAACCGTGGAAGGTGAATATTCAGATGGAACCATATCCATGGATGCCGATGGAATGTATTTTATTATGAACCAGGAAAAAGAAGAATATGAACCTTATGTACCGGGAAATGTAGTAGAAGAACCAAAGCTCGAAGACTTTAATGGTGAGTGGAAGAGTACTCTTATGGATGCTTTTGGAATGCAGATGCCTACAGCGGCCGGACTTTCAGATGTAGAGATGACAATTTCTATTTCAGACGGCAAAGCCTCTCTTGTAATGATCGAAAGCGCTGTAGAAACGAAGGTTGACCTCGAGGGAGATCTTGAAGGAAATGCGCTGATATTAAAATCAACAACAGAGAAGGAAGAAGATTCCGAAAGTTATACATTAGTTAGTACAGATGTTATGAAGTTTTATTTATTGGAGGATGGAAACCTGTGCTTTACAACTGAGGATAGCATGGATGATGAAGATGCTGACACAGTGGACGCAGCAGATACAGCAGATACAGCAGATACAGCTGATGCAACAGATGCGGAAGAAGCTTTAGATGGCGATGACGAATATGATTTTGGAGATATCGATTTTACAATAAAGATATACTTTGAAAAATTAGTTGTGGAATAAAAAATCCGGCTTTAGATGTTGTTGCGACAGCACCATTAGAAAGGGATTTTGTTGACAAGGAGGACTGACACTATGACGAAATATTCAATCATAACAGGTATCAGTGCCTTGTTGCTGGCATTGATTGTGCCAGTGGAATGTATGGGATCAGGGCAGCAGGAAGAAGCTACCTGTTTGGCTGCTTTTCAGAATGATCTTAAGGAAGAAGTTTATCAGACAGGAATAGCGTTTCTTGGGTATATTGGTGAAGGTGTACCTGTTCAAGATATTCTGGACTACACAAAACAGGCTGATTATCTGGAGGCTTATCCGTTTCTTCAAAACGGAACGGTTGTAGATGCTGGTGGATATGAGGTTTACGCTATTGTTCCCGGTTCCGGCTGGTCCATTAATATCTATCCATCTGAAATGACAGAAGATGCTGAATACCGTGATAATCTGGAAACACCTTATTATAAAGGTGCACCAGATGAGATCATTATCCTCCGCTGCAATATAAGTGAAATTTATTCCAACGTAATGGTTTCCGCAACTGAAGAAAATATGAGTGTGATATATCGCCCCGCAATTTCCTTGAGAGATGGACATCTTGCAGAAGAAAATCATTGTTATGATTTTTCTATCTACTATTATGATGAGGAATATGGGGAATACGAAAACTACGAGAGTGACGCGGACTTTGAGGAATATGAAGAATATGAAGATAATCAGACTGAGGATAATCGTACAGACGTGCAGATTGCTTATGATTTGCTTTGCGGGACAGATGAAGTCAGTTACTACTTAGGGCTTGGCATGTCCTTGTGGTATACCGAAAGCAAAGAAGTAATAGACGGAAGAGAATGTATGGTATTTGTTCTTGGTACAGATCATGAGGAGCATTTTGTAAGTGAGCACTATTATGCTGTACATGATAATCTGGTTTATTATTACGATGTTCTGAATGATCAATGGAATATTCTGGGCAGAGGATAAGAATTTTCATGAATTTAAAGTGAAATAACAAAAACAGCAGATTCATTTCTTTACCTGACTACGAAGTGAATCTGCTGCTTTTTTTGTGATCAGGCTGCGCACCTTCTCCTGGAGGTTTTCGCTGTCGAAGAGCTTTACCAGATCCGGGTTGAACATTCTGCCGGAATTGCAGCGCAGGTCAGCCAGCATGTCATCGAAATTTTTCCCGGAGCTGTAAGCACGCCCCACAGAATCCATCGCCGCATCCAGGCAGTCTGCACATGTAATAATCTGGTAAAGAATCGCATTGTCATTTCCCTTAAACGTATATTCCCGTGGATATCCGCCCTTCTCATCATACCAAAGATGATGGTAAAGCGCTGCCTCCGCATAAGGTCTGGTAGATTCCCTTTTGTTCAGAAGCTCCCATCCCATCCTTGGATGAAGCCGGATCAGGTCAAATTCCTCTGAGATCTCTGAAACAGGAATTTCCCCGAGATAGCCCTGGATCGTGCGCAAGGTGCCTTCCATGGTATCTACATTCTGGCGAAAAGATAGATTGCAGTCAGTGAATCGGTCACATGACCTTTGTCGTATCCCTGAAGCACGTTGTAGCCCACCGTAACGACTTTATGCAGACACACGATATAGGAATCCACCATCTCCAGCGTTTTTCCCCGCTTTCTTTTTCTAAGTTTATAGCATTCCACTTTTTTCCACAACTGTAAATTTGCAGAGAAACCGTATAAATTTCAAAAACATTGCGAGGAGTAGAATAAAAAAATAATTTAATTTTATATTGACAAATCGATAGAAATGTTTTATATTAATATCAGTAACAATTACTATTATTAGGAGAAAGGAGAAAACAGATGGCCACATTGAAATACAGCCGCCAGAGAGAATCGATCAAGGAATTTCTTGTAGGCAGAACCGACCATCCTACAGCTGATTTTGTATATGAGAATATGAAGCAGATCTATCCAAATATCAGCCTTGGAACCGTATATCGGAACCTCTCTCTTCTCGCTGATCTGGGTGAAATACAGAAGCTTTCCAGCTTTGGCGGAGCAGACCGATTTGACGCCCGCACCACGCCCCACTGTCACTTCATGTGCACCCGCTGCGGCAGAGTGATGGATGTTTTCAGCGAACATATTGACAGGAGTCTTGAAGATATTGCCGCTGATTTTAAAGACGGTCAGATTTCTGATTATAAAGCAAGATTTTTCGGAATCTGCAATGATTGTCTCAGCAAAGAAGACACTCATTGAAAAAATTTTTCAATAACTCTTGACAAACAAGAAGCAATATGTTATCTTAAAGCAGTAATGATTACTATTATTAAAAACTAAATAAAATTTATATAAAGAAAAGGAGAATTTAATTATGGCTAAATGGGTATGTAATGTATGCGGTTATGTTTATGAAGGTGAGAACGCTCCTGAGGTCTGTCCAATCTGCAAGGCTCCAGCTGAGAAATTTACTAAGCAGAGCGAAGAGATGGCATGGGCAGCTGAGCATGTTGTAGGTGTTGCGAAGGGTGTCAGCGAGGACATTCTTGCAGACTTAAGAGCAAACTTCGAGGGCGAGTGCTCTGAGGTTGGTATGTATCTTGCTATGGCTCGTGTAGCTCACAGAGAAGGCTATCCGGAAGTTGGCCTTTACTATGAGAAAGCAGCTTTTGAAGAAGCAGAGCATGCAGCTAAATTTGCTGAATTATTAGGCGAAGTTGTTACAGACAGCACCAAGAAGAACCTTGAAATGCGTGTAGCAGCTGAGAACGGCGCTACAGCTGGTAAGACTGATCTTGCTAAACGTGCGAAAGCAGCTAACCTTGATGCAATTCATGATACTGTTCATGAAATGGCAAGAGACGAAGCAAGACACGGAAAAGCATTCGCAGGTCTGCTTAAGAGATACTTCGGAGAATAAGAAAAGCGCATAAAATAAGGCTTTTTGCAAGGGGGAATCACGAAAGTGGTTCCCTCTTTTTTCGCGGATTATGTCATTTTTAGTGTGGAAACTAGGTGCAACTAACCTACTTTTTGCTCTTTAAAAACGTCCAAATGTGTCCCTGGAAAAAGTGTACTTTTTTACCTCTTGCCATATGTTTTCCAATGTGCTATTATACTTTCAGCAATAAAAAGGGGAATGAATGTCTCCCCGGGATCATCCCGAACCGCTTATTAAGCTGATGACTTCTGTGATAACTATGATCGCAGGGGGCATCAGCTTTTCTGCGTATAAAGGAGGAAATGATAACAATGTTAACTTCACTGGCTTTTATTTTTCTTATTGGTCTTTCGCTGGCGGCAATCTGCCAGAGGCTGAAGCTTCCCCGTATTATCGGGATGCTGATCACAGGTATCCTGCTTGGACCGTATGTGCTGAATGTGCTGGATTCTTCCATTCTTTCTATCTCGTCGGAACTTCGCCAGATTGCGCTGATCATTATTCTGCTGAAGGCAGGGCTTTCCCTGAATCTTGCAGACCTGAAAAAGGTCGGACGCCCGGCTGTTATGATGGCATGCATTCCTGCCACTTTTGAGATTCTTGCTTATATTTTGCTGGCACCTTATTTTCTGGGGATCACAAGGCTGGAAGCGGCCGTAACGGGGGCTGTGATGGGTGCTGTATCGCCTGCAGTGGTTGTGCCGCGAATGGTACAGCTTATGGATGAGAAATACGGAACTGCCAAAAGCATTCCGCAGATGATCCTGGCTGGCGCTTCCTGCGATGATATTTATGTAATCGTGCTTTTTTCCACATTTTCTACTATGGCACAGGGCGGCAGTGCACATGTACAGGATTTTATCAACATTCCGGTATCCATTGTTCTGGGAATTGTACTTGGAAGTGCTGCCGGGTATCTGCTTTCTCTGTTTTTTGAAACGGCATATGCACATAGCCATATGGTGCGCAACAGCATGAAAGTAATTGTAGTTCTGGGTGTTTCTTTCCTGCTGATGTCCATTGAGACCTGGCTGAAACCAGTTGTTTCCGTTTCCGGGCTTCTGGCCGTGGTAAGCATGGCCTGCGTACTGAAGCTGAAATGCACAGCATCTGTTTCTGCCCGTCTTTCCCAGAAATTTGGGAAACTGTGGCTGGCTGCGGAGGTTCTGCTTTTCGTGTTGGTTGGAGCTTCTGTGGATATCCGTTACACCTTAAAGGCTGGTCCGGCTGCACTTGCCATGATTTTCGCTGCACTTCTGATCCGTACCGTTGGTGTTTCCCTTTGTGTCGCCGGAACTGATCTCAACTGGAAAGAACGGCTTTTCTGCTCCATCGCCTATCTTCCCAAGGCCACTGTCCAGGCTGCTATCGGCTCTGTTCCCATGGCTATGGGACTGTCCTGCGGACAGATCATACTTTCTGTGGCTGTGCTTGGAATCTTAATCACAGCACCCCTGGGAGCGATTGGGATGGACTGCAGTTATAAGAAGCTGCTAGAGCGTGTTTGAAAAAGGTTAAAACGCCAGGTTTGTAAAAGTAATAGATATTTTCCAAATCCTGCTATATAATGGGCTCAGAATTAAAACCATTAATTATGCAATTCAATGGAGGAATTTTCTTATGATAAATTTTGATTTTTTCGCTCCCACTAAAATCCTGTTCGGGGCAGGCCGTGAAAGTGAGGTTGGGAAACAGGTTGCGGCTTTTGGCGGGCATAGGGTTATGATCGTTTATGGAAAAAAGGGAGGACATATTGAAACTTCCGGGCTTTTGGAGCGTGTGCATAAGAGCCTTCGTGACGCAGGACTTTCTTATGTAGATTTGAACGGCGTTGTACCAAATCCACGTCTTTCCCTGGTAAAAGAGGGAATCCGTATTGGACGGGCAGAAGACATTGACTTCCTTCTGCCAATTGGCGGCGGCAGCGTCATTGATACGGCTAAGGGAATCGGTTACGGAATCGCCAATGATTTTGAGATGGAAGACCTGCTTTATGGACGGGTAAAAACAGATAAAAACCTGCCAATCGGCGTTGTTCTCACAATCGCTGCTGCAGGCTCTGAAATGTCTTCTTCCATGGTTCTTACCATTGAAGACGGAATGATGAAGCGTTCTTACGGTCATGACTGCTCACGCCCCAAATTTGCTATTATGAATCCGGAGCTTACTTACAGTCTTCCGACTTATCAGACAGCCAGCGGTGCGACAGACATTATGATGCACACTATGGAGCGCTATTTCACTCCTACAGACACAGATACCAGCCTTACAGACCGCATTGCAGAAGGACTGTTAGTCTCTGTCAGGGACGCTGCACAGACCGCTGTAAAAGAACCTGAGAATTACGATGCAAGGGCTACTCTTATGTGGGCAGGCAGCCTTTCCCATAATGGGCTGACCGGGGCTGGCAGAGTATCTGATTTCGCCACACATAAGATTGAGCATGAGCTGGGCGGTATGTTTGATGTAGCTCACGGGGCAGGCCTTGCTGCCATCTGGGGAAGCTGGGCAAGATACGTATACAAGACAAATCCGGGAAGATTTGCGCAGTTTGGCGAGAAAGTTTTCGGAGTTAATATTTCCCCAACCAGTGATTCTGATCTTACAGACACTGCCGCTCTCGCAGCCATCAACGCCTGGGAAAACTGGTGTCACTCCATAGGCATACCAACCTCCCTCACCGAACTTGGTATTCAGCCAACTGATGAACAGATTGAAGAAATGGCAGAAAAATGTGTTTTCGGCAGAAATGGACATATTGGCTTCTTCCAGCCGCTAAATAAGGAAGACATTGCAGCAATCCTTAAAATGGCGAGGTAACAGTTGCATCTATTGAAAAATCATTTCTACACCCCATAGCCACAAATAGGACAGCCCCGCAAAAAGGCTGCCCTATTTTAAATTTACTTTTTTTCCGCCACTGCTTCCCCAAGTCGATTATAAAGGGTCTTCGCATCCTGAATGTGCGGAATTCCCGTGGCATCTGCGGCTGCGCCTGCCGTAACCAGTATATACTCTCTGTCATAAATCTGAGCGAAGCTTGCCAGGCAATGTCCTGCCTCAGAGGTATAGCCTGTCTTGCCGCCCAGGACTTCTCCGCCGATAACACTGGTATCTGACATATTCTTAAACATAGTACTATAATAAGTAATCCCATCGGGATGCACATTTGTACCGGGAGTGGAATGGAAATGACTTTCAATCACATCACAAAATGTTTCATTATGCAAAGCATACCTAAGCAGCAGTGCAATGTCATAAGCCGTGCTGTAATGCTCCGGATCATGAAGCCCTGTGCAGTCCACGAAATTGGTGTTCTTCATTCCAATGGTTTTTGCCTTCTGATTCATCTTCTCCACAAATGCCTTTTCTGATCCAGACACCTCATCTGCTAACGCCAGACAACACTCAGCTCCTGACGGCAAAATCACTCCATACACCAGATCCCGGATCCGAACCTCCTCCCCAGGCTGAAAGCCCGCCTGTGTGGCATCCTGCCCGTTTAAGGTATAGAAAATGTCTTCACTTAGTGTAATTTTTCTGTCCAAATCAGAAAATGTCTCCAATGCCACAATTGCCGTCATAATCTTTGTCATTGAGGCCGGATAGATCCGTTCCTCTCCATTTAGATTGCCGATTATCTTTCCGCTTTTTGCGTCCATCAAAATTACATTTGAGCTATTCACGCCCATCACATCCAATTTCTTTACAGGCGGCCCGTCAAAATACCCTGCAAGTCCGATTACTCTGGCCTTCAGCCCTCTTTCCCAGCAAAAAGCGCCTGCCAGCAAAAGCAAAATTATAACTTCTATTAACGCACTCACCAGAATCCGCCGTCTCTGCTGCTTTCTTTTCTTTCTGCTCCTGGTATTTCTTCTCTTCCCAGAATCTCTGCCGCTTCTACCCCTATATTCTGCCACAGCAAAGCACCACCTTTCCTCTAGAGCATGCAGGTTGCAGAAATGATTTTTCAAACAGGCTCTAGATATACTTCCTATCCTACCACACCTTCCTCTATAATTTCTATAAAAAACTTATGTTTTCCACCCATAATCATATCTTCTGATAACAGACTTGAATAAACATATACTCAATGATCACCTAAAGAATAACTAAAAAATCGCTGCAATGTCTGTCTCTTCAGGCATTGCAGCGATTTTATCTCCTAATCTGTTAATAGCAGTAATATATTTTTTATAACTTTTCAATCAACTGTAAAATTCTTCTCGCACACATACGGATTTCTTCTTCGGAAAGCTTGCCGCTTCTATATGCTTCCAGAATATTTCTGTGATCATTTTCATTTCCTGGCATGATAATATCATTTCCAGCAGCTGCACATTTCCATGGAATACTTCCATCCTCGGGCACTGTAGTATTCCAGTCTGACATGATCACGCCGTCAAATCCCCACTCATTGCGTACAATTGTGGTACATAGATCCTTACTGTTTGCAGCATGTATTCCATTTACCAGGTTATATGATGACATAATTGCTGCGGGTTTGCTTTCTTTTACTGCAATTTCAAAACCACGGCAGTAAATCTCACGAAGAGTTCTTTCAGAAAGATGTATATCTACCCCCATACGATTGTCTTCCTGATTGTTACATGCAAAATGCTTAATGGTCACGCCGCATCCGGCTTTACTTTGAACTCCTTTGGAAACAGCTGCAGCCAGGCTACCTGCAAGAAGCGGGTCCTCGGAATAATATTCAAAATTTCTTCCGCACAGAGGATTTCTGTGAATATTCATCCCTGGAGCCAACCACAGATTTACGCCGAATTCTTCCATTTCCTCTGCAACAGCTACGCCGAATTCTCTTAACAGTTCCTGATTCCAGGACTGTGCCAAAGCGGTGCCAACGGGAAAAGCTGTACAATACTGATAATACATATCTGCATTTTCATGAGGCTTTTGTGTTATCAGAAATCCATTTTCCAGAGATCCAAGAACACCAATTCCATAAACAGAATCTGTCTTGCGGTCCACCTCATAGCTTCTCTGCAGCCGGACACCAGCGGGTCCATCTGCCATAATCAGTACCGGAACCCCATATTTCTCATAAAGTGCTTCTGAGGTTTCGCCAGCAGAACCGGGCACTTTAATTCCTGCTGCTCCCAGATTGCTGCTAATGCCCCCTGTGTTTCCGCATAAAAGCGGAATCATCTCTTCCACAGGCAGCTCGTCTGCAAGGGATTCCAGTGTCTTTTCACAGCATTCTTGCTTTTCTTTTTGGGTTTTCCCAAAAACTCCAGTCAGGCATAAATCTTCAAACTGTACAGACGGAATATCATGATTTCCAGCTTTCTTCTGCGTTTCTTCTGAGTTTACAATGTATGATCTCTCCAGGACTCCGGTTAACTCTGCTGCCGTTTCCAGCTTCCGGGTCTTCTCCAGAACAGTATCCCCGTTCACTTTTACAAGCGCTTCCAGTTTCAGATTGTCCGAACTGTTTCCAATCCACAATTCATAGTTTCCGGCTTCTACGATCCAGGCATGATCCTCTTCAAAAAAGCTTGCAAGGGCTTTTCCCTCAATCAGGATCCTTACCTGCTGTTTTTCTCCGGGCTTTAATACATTTGTTTTTGCATATCCAACCAGACGATGATGTTCTTTCTCCAATCTGCCATGAGGAAGCACAGCATAAATCTGCACAACTTCACTTCCCGAAAATCTGCTTCCAGTGTTTTCTACAGATACGTTTACCTCAATCTTGTCCTGATCGATTTCAATACCGCAGAACTGAATTTCAAAATCCGTATAAGAAAGGCCAAAGCCAAAAGGAAACAGCGGCTTGACGCCAAAGCTGTCAAAATACCGATAGCCTATATAAATTCCTTCTTTGTATTCTTCCAGTTCCAGATTTCCATTCAAATAACTGAAATTTTCTGCAAATGGCATATCTGCATATTTTTTTGCCCAGGTTGTGGTAAGCTTTCCACTTGGAACCGCTTCTCCAAGAAGAATACGGGCAACCGCACGTCCGCCTTCCTGTCCAAGCTGGGAAATATTAAAGATACCTTTTATCCACTGCGTTTTTTCCAAAATGTCTGTAAGCTCTACAGGGCCGCCTGCATTTATAAGGAGGATAATCGGTACCTGTCTGCTGTTCAGAAAAAGGATATCTTCCTCTTCTCTCTCACTAAGATAATAATCACCTTTTTCCAGGCGGCGGTCTTTTCCCTCACCGGAAATGCGGCTGATCACATAAACAGCGGCACTTGCCCCCTCAATATCTTTTTCAGATACAGGACGCCCCTCTGGCATAATAAACGGATTGGAGGCATACGCATCAAAAGGATTATCTACATGCTTTGCTTCCTCAAGAATCTTTTCTTTCCATATAAGTCTCGCTTCCTGATAGCGATGTTCATAATTATCCAGCCAGTCCCTGCTGGTAATCTGAATTCCGGATTCTGCCATTCCTTCGTAAATGGTAATATTCTGTCTGTTATTTACATCTCCGGAACCAATTCCCCCTTTGACGGTTTTATCTGCACCGCTTCCCAAAAGGGCAATCGGTGCAAATAATGGAAGGGGAAGAATATTTTCGTTTTTCAGCAGAACTATGCATTCTTCTGCCGCAAGCTCAGCAAAAGAGCTATGGCTCTTCTCGCGTTCAGAAATTTCAGGATTCATAGTCCCGCTGCGTTTAAACCTGGCAAATGCCATTATTCCTTAACTCCGCCAAGGGTAACACCTGCAATAATATATTTAGAAAGAAGCAAGTATACAATAATGATCGGCACAATGGCAACTGTGATCATCATGTAGATTTTACCCATATCAAAGTTCATATAATCGGCTCCACGAAGGGTAGCAATCAAAATCGGCACTGTCATTTTATTCTTGGACTGGATGATCAGGGCCGGTACAAAGTAGTTATTCCAGGAACCAACAAATGTGAAAATTGCCTGAACCGCAATGGCTGGTTTCATAATCGGAATCACGATACGGTTAAAGGTATGAAATTCTCCGGAGCCGTCAATTCTGGCTGCCTCTACAAGAGAAAGCGGCAGAGAGGACTGCAGGTAGCTGTACATGAAATAGAATACAGCCGGGGAAGCAATAGACGGAATAATCAGCGGCAGAAGGGAATCATATAATCCCATCTTTGTAACCAGACGAAGGAAGCCCATTGCAGTTACCTGAGTAGGCATTACAAGGATTGCCATAATAAATGTAAATGCTGCTTTTCTTGCCTTAAACTCATAAGCATAAAGACCATATGCAGTAAGGGAAGAAAAATAAGTACACAGCACTGCACTGCATCCAGATACCACTATACTGTTTAAAATACCGCGGAACATAGGAAAGCTTCCATCATTTGCCACATTTTTCAGGTTTTCCAGAAAATTTTTTCCAGGAAGGGCAGAGAAGCCTTTCTGCAGATCTGCATGAGATCTGGTTGCATTAATAATCAGTACGTAAAAGAAAAACAGACACATAAAGGACAAAAGAATCAGTACGATATGTGCGAAAACTGTTCTGAAGCTACTTCCTGTTTTTTTCATCCTCTTAATCTTCTCCTTTCTTCTTTAGCACGTTTCTTAGCTGCTTTTTTGGATCCATCCGGATCATTGTCATTTGTCATACGGTATACAAAGAAGCACAGGATACCGCTGACAATAAACAGGTAAACAGATAATGCACCGGCCATACCATAGTTCTTACTCTTCAGGTGGCTGTTCAGGAACATGATCAGTGTCATAGAAGTTCTATCCGGATTACCCTGTCCGTTTGTGAGAATCTGAGGTACATCGAACATCTGAAGACCACCGATAATGGAAGTAATCAGTGTATAGGAAAGAATCGGGCGGATCAGCGGCAGTGTAATATAAAAGAAACGCTGAATGCTGTTGCAGCCGTCCAGATCAGATGCCTCGAATACATCCATGCTAATACCCATAACTGCAGCCATCAGCATAATAGTTGTATTGCCAAACCACATCAAAAAATTCATAAATCCAATCAGAGACCTTGTACCAAATACAGAACCCATAAAATCAATAGGAGCCTTAATCCAGCCAAGAGACATAAGAATGGAATTCACAGGTCCGTTTGTGGAAAACATGGTAAAAAACAAAAGGGCAAATGCAGATGCCATAATCAGGTTTGGCAGATAAATAACAACTTTAAAAAACTGTTTTCCTCGTATTTTCAGACGTGCATCTGTAAACCAGGCTGCCAGAACCAACGCAATCACAATCTGCGGCACAAATCCGATCAGCCACAGAATCAGAGTGTTTGCTCCGTACTTAAACATATCGGATTTCAGCAGACTGATGTAATTTTCCATACCAATAAAATTCGGTCCGATTTCCTTGATTCCGGAACGGAAATATTCAAAGAAGCTGTAGCGAACTGTATCAACCAACGGAATTAAAGAAAAAATAAAATAGATTATAAAAAAAGGAAGAATAAACAGGTAACCCCATTTTCCGTAATTAATGCTTTTTTTCTTCATAACTGCTCTCCTTTACATACAATCCGCAGGCGAAGAAGCCTGCATAGTTCGATTCTCCGCCTGCGTTGGATTGCCTTACACGATATCCACTTTTATTCCGGCCATATTACCTCAGAAATCTCAGGATAACGCTCTTTAATAGCAGTCTCAAAGTTTGCCTTTGCTTTATCAAAGTCAACATTTCCCTGGAAATAATCACTGAAGGAGTTCTGGATAAGCTCTACACATCCCTGATCATATGCAGAAAGCGGTGCAATCTTAATGTTCTCTGCAACAGGTGCAAAATATGCAAATGGGTTCTGTCCGCCAAGGAACTCAGAAGAGAAGTTTGCATCATCAGTAGCTGCTTCTGCCATACCACTCTTTGTATTTGTGAAGTCTGAATAATCCTCAGAAATCTTTAACAGGTTGTCTTTGTCTGCAGTCATAGCAAGGATAATGTCTTTTGCATGCTCTGGATTATCAGTACCTGTTGCTGCATGAATGTAAGAACCGCCCCAATTGTATTCCTGCGGAGGATTTGTAACTGCCCATGAGCCTGCATCGCCATCCCAGTTTGGACTTAATGTAAAGTCGATTCCCCATGCCGGAAACAGAAATGCAAATACTTTTGACTGGGAGCCCATAGCTTTGTTCCAGTCATCGTTCCACTGTCCTTTTACAGTCGGGTTAAGGTAACCTGCATCCAGCCACTCTTTTGAATCATTTACCCAATCCATAATCTTCTGGTCAACTGTAATGGTTGTCTCACCAGGCTGTACCCAGGACTGTGCGATGCTGTTTCCATATAAACGGAAGGTATCTGCATAAGAAGAAAATGTGTAGTAACCTTTCTCCTTCAGTTGAGCAGCAGTCTCTTTCATTGTATCCCAGTCTTTTACTTTCTCGCCTACTTCTGCCGGATCATCTGTTCCAAAGACTTCTTTTGCAATATCACGACGGTATACCAGGGTTCCTGGGCAGCACTGCCATGTAGAACCTCTCTGTACTCCGTCAGAGTCAGAAGCAGTTGTTCTTGTGAAATCGTACTGATCTGCAAGATCTGTATCCGGGTCAATTCCAAGATCTGTAAGCGGCATTGCTACATCAGCATCTTTATCTGTATATTTGAAAACATAGTCTGTTTCTGACAGGAAAATATCTACCTTATCATCTGCAGAAGCATCAGCCTGGTTTAACAGTGCCTCGTCAAGTTTCTGCTGGTAAACACCATCCTGATTTGGATTTATGATCCAGTGGATCTCAGTTCCGTCCTTTAAGGTTGTAACGGTTCCGTCACTGGATGTAGACTCAACTTCCGGATAAATTGCTTCCAGACGGGTACGGAACTCATCATTCCAGGAATAGATGTTGATAACCTTTCCTTCTTCAGATTCTGCATGGCATACAACAGTTGCACTCATGCCGGTGACTGCCATAACTGCTGTTAATAACACAGCTACTGCTCTTTTTTTCATATAAATTTTCCTCCTTTTTAAGCATTTTTTAATGCTGTATCTCTTTGGTAAAATAAATATATCATTTTTGTTTTTGACATTATATTATTTCTCTTAACAAAATATCAGATTCGTGTCATAATATAAAAAAATGACACATTTATTTCTATCCGGGAGGGCTTTACATGACAATGTCTAAAGACTGGTATAATACCGAATTTGAAGAAAACGAACTGGAGTCCAAGCACCGTCCGCCTTCTGTTGAATATTCCTTTTATACAGCTGTGAAAACCGGTGACATGGAAACAGTTCTCCAAAACTGCAATGCAAATTCTTTTACTCATCTGGAAGGAACGGGCATACTTTCCAGAAATGCGGTTACCAATCTTAAATACCACTTTGTAGTTACTGCAGCCATGCTCACCAGATACTGCATTGACGGCGGAATGGAATCGGAACAGGCCTACCGCCTCAGTGACTTTTATATTCTGAAAATGGACTCCTGCACTACCCAGCAGCAGATTGCAGACCTTCATCATATTATGGCAAAGGATTTTACCGGGAAAATGGCTCTGCAGAAAAAAAGCTCTGTGCTTTCCAAACCTGTCATGCAGTGCGTAGATTATATTTATACCCATATCAAAGAACGTATTACCATCGAAGATCTTGCCTGCTACACCGGTCTTTCCCAGAATTACCTTTCCAGGGTGTTCAAGCAAAATCTGGGAATTTCCATCAGTGACTACATACGGGAACAGAAAATAGAAAAGGCAACCCACCTTCTGCGTTATTCGGATAAATCCGTAGTGGATATTGCCAACTACCTTTCCTTTTCTTCCCAAAGTCATTTTATACAGGTATTTGAGAATTTCACAGGTCTGACACCCAAGAAATACCGGGATAAATATTATAAATCCATGTGGTGATCTGACCGCCATTTCTGCAGAAAATTATTGGGGACGGAGTTTTCCGGCTTAAAAAGCCAGAAAACTCCGTCCCCAATGGTTTATTTTAGAATAATATTGATTTCATGTACTTTTTCCAGTTCCAGTTTTTCAATTTCCGAACGCATCAGACGAGCCTTCCGTCCTGTTTCTGCCAGAAGCGTTATTCCGTCACAGAACGCTTCTCTAATCTGTGCTTCATTCCATTCTTTTTTCTCTCTGTTAAAGATATGGATGGCAAATTTCTTTCCGGCAAATTCCATCTCCAGAGAAGCCTTTCCTTCCTGGTCATACTGCTCCGGCATAAGTGCAGGTGCGATTACCATGTCTCCCAGCTGACCTTTTACACCAAAAACCTCTGTAATCATAGTCAGCATATACCAGCTGGCAGCTCCGGTAAGGTATGCATATAACCCCCGTCCCTGATTATCAAAGTATTCAGGAATTCCAGGATACATTTTACTGCGGTCAAAATCCATTGCAGTATCCAACAGTGTCCGAAGAACCTTATAGCCTTCTCTGGCATGACCGGTTTTATACAATGCATTTGCATACATAACTGCCATATGGGAAAAGACTGCACCATTTTCCTTTTCGCCGTATGCAAATCCAAACATTCTTCCCAGATCAAATTTTTCTTCCTTGAAATCTGTGTTCAGACGATAGCCACCAGCGTTCCTGTCATACAGATATGCATCTGCACCTTTGCAGATTGCCTGTATCTGCTGATCTGTGGCAGTACCGCTCATAATGGCAAATACCTGACCGGTAAGCATCATCCGCACGCCGTTCTTCGCACAGGCGTTATTTCCAGCTTCGTCTGGAACTGCACTGTATTCTACCTTTCTTCCGTGGTTGTCATAATATCCGTTAAACCATCCCTTGTCCCCATCCTGAATCCATTCGTTTTTCCGGATGTTTTCCATCAGCCAGTCTGCTTTTTCTTCCAGATTTCTGCACACCTTTTCCAAGGAAAGCACAACCTTATTTCCGCTTAAATTATGGGCACTCAGATCTGTATACTGTTTCAGGATCTGCAGTTTTTCCTTCGGACTTTCATACAACTGTTTTCCATAAGCAAACAGACATTCCATTTCTTCAGCAAGCTCAATCTTATTGATTCCCTGAACACGTTCCAGTTCCCTTAGTACGTGAGCAATCTCCTTCAGATTTCCTGCATAAGCACAGGTAAAGGCAACACTCTCGCCCTTTTCCCAGGCCATATCCATGGCATCATTCCAGTCTGCTCCATGCAGGCGCATTTCGTTATGCTCTCCCACGTCAAAGAAAGCGCAGAGATTCTGCAGAAGGATATGCTCCAGAACAGTTCCATAATACACTTCCGCATTGTCTGTTTTCTGCCAGTTACCATAGCTGCTGTTCCACTCCTGGTCATGATCGGTTCCGCGTTTTGACTGAAAGTCCTTAAAATATGGAATCTTTTCAAACAGAATATCAAAGTCCCCGGTCTGATCCAGATATAATTTTGTAGTTACAAATGGCCAGAAGCTGTGATCCATCCACACACGGGTAATGTTATTCCTGTCTGCAATAAATTCACCCTGACTGCTTCCGATAATTGTGGCATTTGTCCCATCAATACGAACCCCACCATAATTATCTACGATCATCTGTCTTACATCCGAAGGCTCCATGATCAAAAGCGCAAGACAATCCTGCCACAAATCGCGCCATCCACGGCCGCCCTTCCCATAATCATGATAGGGAAGGAAGGAACAGCCGTAAATTCTTCTGAGAATCGGCTGGAAGCAGATCCATTTCAGATAATTATCCACATCACTATTTCCAGTTTCAAATGCTACATTTACCTTTTGAATCCAATGTTCTTTTACTTCTTCAAGCATTTTTTGCACCTGAAGCTTTGTTCTGCAGCCGGAGGTCAGCAACGCAATACTGCCAGATGTTTTTGTGGTGCCGCTTAACAAAATGTAGCCAGCTGCTTCTTTTGGCTTCAGCGTTTTTCTGCTGAACCGGAGACCGCCCACTGCCTCTTTTCCTTGGATTTTTGTTCCAGCGGTTTTACCTGGCTTATTTGTTCTGACAGCTTCCGGATTTAGGAAAGTGCCCCCTTCACCAATAAAAGCCTCTACGGTAGGGTAAAAGCTTTCCGGCTTCTCTCCATTCTCAGCAGAACCATATACAAAATAAGTAGTGTTATTTTTCTGGTGTCCGCGCTCATCAAAAGACAGAACCGGCTTCACTTCTACTCCATACTCAGTTGTCTGAATCCGATGGAGCAGGGAAGTAACATGGCGGTGATCACGCAGGTTATCCGCACTTCTTCCATACACAGGAATTACACCAATTGGCACGACCTCTACATCTTTATCAGAAATATTTGTGATTTCCACATATTCTACTTCCATATCACCGGAAATAGTGACAAAAGAGGTTACCTCAGCTTGAAGGCCATATTTTTCTGATCTGCGGGAAAGCTTCTGCCACATAAAACCGGCTTCCAACACGCTTTCTTCCTGTTTCTCTGTAAATTTTTCAAATTCCTGTTCTGCTGAATTTCCGCAGACAGACCAGCAGCCCAGAAGCTGTGGATTTATCCCCCGAGAAAGTTCATTCGTCTCATCAGAAGCCTTATATACCCGGCACCAGAAGTTTCTGGTATTTCGGTTATTATGCAGGTTCTCAATACTTACAGGTTCAAGAAGAAAATGATTCTGATCTGTTTTGCTATCTCCTCCAAGATTAGGGGTAATACTGGATTTCAGCCCTTTTTCTCCTGCCAGCGGCAGATATAGTCCACTATAATTTTCCGGATTATGAATGATAAAGGTTCCTTTTTTATCCTGAAATTCTATATGTTTCATCTGAGTTTCTCCCTTTCTGCCAAAATATATCAAATTTAGGAAAGATACAATTCAATCTCAGTTTCAGTAGTCAGCTTATCCTGCGGAATATAGTTGTCCTTTAATTCCTCGCCATTTACTGTAAGCTTCTTAAATCCGCTTTCTGCATGTCCCGGATTTTTCACTTTAATATGCAGGTGACAGCCACGGAAGTCCTTTTCAACCTCAAAGCCATCCCATTCTTTCGGAATAGACGGCGCAATGCGAAGACCATAGAAATCAGGACGCATTCCCAGAATACCTTCCACGCATCCCACCATAACAGTAGATGCAGTTCCGGTAAGCCAGTGCACATGAGAGCGGCCAAAATTCGGGCTTGCTTTTCCCTCTGTAAACTGACCATAGCAATATGGCTCAAGTCTGCGGATTTCAGCTTTATCATTCTGTGCAGCCGGAGCATTTTCCATGAAGTAGCCAAATGCTCTTTCTCCATGTCCCATTAATGCTTCCGCAAGAATGATCCATCCCTGCGACTGGGAAAAGATACCTGCATTTTCTTTTGTTCCTGCATTATAAATTACTGCCAGTGCACCGTCAAAAGCATGTGCATGATATGGCGGATCCATAAGAATAGCTCCATACTCTGTATTCAGTCTTTCATAAACCTGCTCAAGTGCCAGTTCTGCCTGTTCCTTTGTTGCAAGACCGCTGATCACTGCCCAGCTCTGAGGGTTCAGCCACATATTTGTTTCCGGGTCTATACGCTGTCCGATTACTTCACCTGCTTCTGTAAATCCGCGGATAAATCGGTCCTCATCCCAGCAAAGCTCTTCGATCAGTTTGCCAAGCTCCTCCTGGCTTTTTTCCAAATATGCAATATAAGCCTCATCCTTTTCGTATGCTGCAAACTCTTTCAGGATAGTCATTGCATAATAAAACTGCAGAGCTACAAATGTAGACTCCCCATCTTTTCCAAGTCTCAGGCAATCATTCCAGTCTGCATAAAGACCAGCCGGCAGTCCATGCTTTCCAAGGTGCTCCATTGAGAACTGAATGGCACGTTTCAGGTGCTCATATACAGTTCCTTCATCTTTATTTGCAAAGGGGATTACTTCATCAATAAAATCTACGTTTCCTGTCTCTGATACATATTTATATACAGTTGGGAACAACCATAAAGCATCATCTGCACGATATGCAGGATGACCTGTTTCCTGTACATAAGAAGCATCATCCGGTGTATCCTCATGTCCCGGATTATGGGTAAACTTAACAAGCGGAAGTCCGCCGCCATTATCCACCTGCGCGGAAAGCATAAATCGAATCTTATCTGCCGCCATTTCCGGAGCCAGATGGATCACCCCCTGGATATCCTGTACTGTGTCACGGTATCCATATCCGTTGCGCAGACCGCAGTAAGTAAAGGATGCTGCTCTTGACCAGATAAATGTCATAAAGCAGTTATACGCATTCCATGTATTGATCATGGTATTAAATTCACTGCTTGGAGTTTTAATCTGAAAGTGGGAAAGCTTTTCATGCCAGTAATGGATCAGTTCTTCCAGCTCTTTTTTGCAGATCTGCTGGCAGTCCTTATCATAACGGGCTGTAATTTCTGCGGCCTCGTCATCATTTTTCATGCCAACGAGGAAAGCCAGCTCTTTCTTTTCTCCCGGGGCAAGCTTCACTACAGCAGTCAGTGCGCCGCAGCTATTCTCATTGTAGTTTCCCTCACAGTTTAGTTTGCCTTCCATAACCCCTACCGGATTTCCATATCCGTGGTATCTTCCCAGGAACGCTTCTTTTTCACCGCACCAGGAATCCACCGGCACACCAGCTAATCCCAGGAAACGATTCGTTACATCCTTATTATCAACCTTTTCACCCTCATCAAGACGATCCAGATTTGCATGGATCATCTGACGAACACGGTTTCCTCTGAAAACAGTGCGTGTAATATACTGGGAATACTGCAGGTTTACCTGATCCTGTTCATAATTACTGTTGTTGGTAAATTCCGCATATCCAGTCACGCTGATCTCACGTTCCCGGTCAGAACAGTTCTCTACGCAAAGACTCCATACCTCATGGGACTGTCCCAGCGGTACATAATATCGAACCTCAGAATGGATTCCGCTATAATCAGTCAGCATCTTGGTGTAAGCTGTACCATGATGGCATTCGCATTTATATTCCTCCAGAGCCTTTCCTACCGGCTGCCAGGATGTTGACCAGAAATCCTTTGTTTCATTATCTCTCAGATAAATATATCTTCCCGGCTCATCAAACTGGTTAAAAACATAACGTAAAATTCTTCCGTTAGCTCCAGATTTTGCAAAGCTGTATCCACCTGCATTATTAGACACGATTGCACCATATTCCGGATCTCCTAAATAATTTACCCATGGCGCCGGTGTATCTGGTCTCGTGATCACATACTCCCGTTTCTCATCATCAAAATATCCGTAGTTCATACCTGCACACTCCCTCTTAGCCCTTATAACGGCTGCTGTTTTCTCATATCATACCTCATATAATGAAAAGCATATACAAAAACTCACTATAAAATATCAAAATCGTGACATAGGAAGACAGTTCCCCGCCCACGCAAAAAGAGCACCCACCTTACGGTGAATGCTCTTCTCATTTCATCTATTAAGCTAATTTGATCGGGTTGATCTTCACTCCAGGACCCATTGTCGGAGCGATAACAACGCTCTTTAAATACTGTCCTTTCAGTGTGCTAGGTCTAGCCTTTGCAATAGCTCCAATCAGCGTCTGGAAGTTGTCGCTTAACTGCTCCTCAGTAAAGGAAGCTTTACCGATCGGCACATGGATAATGTTTGATTTGTCAAGACGATACTCAATCTTACCAGCTTTGATATCATTAACAGCTTTTGTAACATCCATTGTTACTGTACCAGCCTTCGGGTTTGGCATTAAACCTTTCGGTCCAAGTACACGACCAAGACGTCCAACAACACCCATCATGTCTGGAGTTGCAACAACAACGTCAAAGTCAAGCCATCCTTCGTTCTGGATCTTCGGGATAAGATCCTCAGCGCCTACAAAGTCAGCGCCTGCTGCCTTAGCTTCCTCAGCCTTCGCATCCTTAGCAAATACAAGAACGCGAACTTTTTTACCAGTACCGTGCGGCAGAACAACTGCTCCACGGATCTGCTGATCTGCATGACGTCCATCGCAGCCTGTGCGGATATGAACTTCGATAGTCTCGTCAAATTTAGCTACAGCAGCTTTTTTAACTAAGCTGATAGCTTCGTTAGTATCGTATAATGTTGCGCGGTCTACTGCCTTAGCAGCTTCCACGTATTTCTTTCCTCGTTTCATTTCTATAACCTCCTGTGGTATTTGCGGGGAACGCCCTCCCACTTACTATTTAATATTAAAATTAATCAACTACTTCGATTCCCATACTTCTTGCAGTACCAGCGATCATGCTCATAGCTGCTTCAAGGGATGCTGCATTTAAGTCTTTCATCTTAAGTTCAGCGATTTCCTGAACCTGAGCTTTAGTAACCTTAGCAACTTTTGTCTTGTTCGGTACGCCGGAACCGGATTTGATCTTAGCAGCTTTCTTAAGAAGAACTGCAGCCGGCGGAGTTTTGGTTATGAAGCTGAAACTTCTGTCTGCATAAACAGTGATAACTACAGGAATGATAAGATCTCCCTGATCTGCTGTTCTTGCATTAAACTCTTTTGTGAACTGTACAATGTTTACACCGTGCTGTCCAAGAGCCGGACCAACCGGTGGTGCTGGAGTTGCTTTACCAGCAGGAATCTGTAATTTAATATAGCCTGTTACTTTTTTTGCCATTTTTCGGCACCTCCTATGTGGTATTGGCGGGGGTTCTTCCCTCCCACTTGAATGTGTTACGCCTTCTTAATATCTGCGAAACTTATTTCTACCGGCGTTTCGCGGCCAAACAATTCAACATTGATAGTAACCGTCTGCTTCTGAGTGCTGATTGCAGTAATAACACCTGCAGTATCTTTCCATGCTCCAGCTGTTACAACAACCATATCACCCTCTGCAAAGTCTACCTGAATGTCATCATTCTTGATTCCTAACGGGAGCATTTCTTCTTCCGTAAGCGGAACCGGTTTGGATCCCGGTCCTACGAATCCGGTAACACCTCTGGTGTTGCGGACAACATACCAGGTATCATCATTCATGACCATGTTGAGAAGCACATAACCAGGAAACATCTTTTTCTGGACCTGCTTGGCAGCACCGTTACGCATTTCCACAACTTCCTGCAGCGGAACGCGAACCTCCAGAATCTGGTCTTCCAGGTGTCTGTTTTCGATTGTTTTTTCAATGTTGGCTTTTACTTTGTTTTCATACCCTGAATAAGTATGAACAACATACCATTTCGCTTCTGACATACAATCACCGTTATCCTTATTTCACTAAAAGATTTATTCCTTCCAGAATAGCTGAGTCAAATACACTGATGATCACAGCAAGTACAACTGTAATAATTGTAACTGCTATAGTCTGTTTTACAAGTGTAGCCTTGTCAACCCAGACAATCTTTTTGAATTCCGATTGAAGTCCCTGAAACCAATTTCTCTTCTGACCTTTGCCAGCAGATTTTTCTTTCTCTTGCATAGTCTAACCTCACAATCGTTTGTGATTATTTTGTTTCCTTGTGCAGAGTATGGGTACGGCAGAACTTACAATATTTCTTTGTTTCAAGACGCTCAGGATGATTCTTTTTCTCCTTGGTCATATTGTAGTTACGCTGCTTGCACTCCGTACATGCCAATGTAATCTTAACGCGCACAACTTCCACCTCCAGTGTTTTCATTTGCGTGGGCCTTTTTGCCTTTTTCGGGCATAAAAAAAAGACCTAACTTCCATGTCGCTCGTCTAGTTTAGCACAACCATACTATATAAGTCAAGCTTTTTCCTGCAAAATACAAGCTTTCTTGCAAAATAATAAAGAAAGAACAATAGATTTCTCTTGTCAACAAACCTTTGGTAGTGTATGATAAGTAAGGTCACAGCCCTCAGATTACTGGGGGTTCTATAATTTAATAAAGAAAATATAGGAGCGGATTTTATGTTTAAACGATTTAGGGATGACATGAAGAAGTACTGGAAGTATGCCATTTACTCTTCTAAAGCCCAGTTGAAAGCTGAAGTAGCCAATTCCTATCTGAACTGGCTCTGGTGGGTACTGGATCCTCTGTGCTTCATGTTGATCTATGTATTCATGTTCGGATATGTATTTAAGTCTAAAGAACAGTACTTTGCGATCTTCGTTTTTGTCGGCATCACTCTCTGGGACTTTTTTAACAAGTGTCTGTTGCAGAGTGTCAAGATCATCAAGAACAACAAACCAATCGTATCCAAAGTATATATACCAAAATTCATCCTTCTGGTTATCAGAATATGTGTCAACGGCTTCAAGATGTGCATTTCTCTGCTGATCATCGTTGCTATGCTTGCTATATGGCGCGTTCCGCTGACTCTGAATATCCTGTATGTAATTCCAATTCTGATCACACTGGTTACTGTAGTTTTTGGTATCAGTTGTTTTCTGCTTCATTATGGTGTATTTGTAGAAGACCTTGGCAATGTTCTGCGTATCGCACTTCGCCTTGTATTCTACCTGACCGGTGTATTCTGGAACATCATGAGTCGTCTGCCGGCACCATACAACAACTACATCGGCAAGGGAAACCCGATCGCATTTCTGATCACATCCATGCGTCAGTGCGTAATCTACGGACAGGCACCTCATCGTAAGCTTCTGCTTCTGTGGTTCCTGATCGGGCTGGTACTCTGTGCCCTTGGTATCCGCAAAATCTATAAGAGCGAAAACAGCTATGTAAAGGTGATTTAATATGGAAGAAAAGCATGCAATCGAAGTCAAAGATCTGGTTATCAGCTACCAGAATCTGAAAAAAACTTCTATCAAGAAAACTCTGCTTCATCTGAAACGTCAGAAACCTGACCGTTTTGTTGCAGTAAAAGGAATTTCCTTCTACGTTCGCGAAGGCGAGATCCTTGGTATCATCGGTAAGAACGGAAGTGGAAAATCCACCACACTGAACGCACTGGCTGGTATCTTTTCTCCGGACAGTGGTTCTATTGACCTGAACGGACACAGTATTTCACTCCTGTCCATCGGTGTCGGTTTCATCCGTGAGATGACCGGCCGTGAAAATATCACTCTTTCCGGTATGCTTCTTGGTTTTACCGAAGAACAGGTCAAAGCCAAAGAACAGGAAATCATTGATTTTGCTGAAATCGGCGAGTTCATTGATATGCCGGTCAGAACTTATTCCAGCGGTATGTATTCCAAACTGGCTTTTTCCATCACAGCTATTCTTGAAACAGACATTATGCTGATCGACGAAGTATTGAGTGTCGGTGACCAGAAATTCAAAAAGAAGAGCTATGAAAAGATGAAGAGCCTGATCTCCAACAAAGATCGTACCGTAGTTATCGTCTCCCATAGTATCGAAACTCTGAAACAGCTTTGCGATACTGTTATGTGGATGCACGAAGGACAGATCAAGCGAATCGGTGATCCGGACGAAGTCCTTGATGAATATGTAGCTTTTATGGAAAAAAGCTGAAAAAAAGTCACGGGGTAAACCCCCGTGGCTTATTCTTTTTCTTCCGGATCCACCGGTTCTTTCTCAGAAAGTTCTTTTACCGGATCCACTGAATCCTTCAGTGCATTTGTCTGATTATCATTTACTCCTTCAGAAACTTCTTTCTGGAAGAATATCTTCACTGTCATCATAAGCAGTTTCAGGTCAAGTACAAAAGAGTAATTCTCAATATAGAACAGGTCCAGCTTCAGTTTATCATAAGGTGTGGTGTTGTATTTACCATATACCTGCGCATAACCGGTAAGTCCTGCCTTAACCTTCAGGCGATAATAAAACTCTGGAATTTCCTTGCAGTATTCGCGGACAAGCGTCTGTCTTTCCGGTCTCGGTCCAACCAGAGACATATCCCCCATAAATACATTAAATAACTGAGGCAGTTCATCCAGATGCAGATTGCGGAGTACTCTTCCTACCGGGGTGATCCTGCTGTCATGTTTGGATGCAAGTCTTGCACCGTTCTTCTCGGAATCCACGCACATACTACGGAACTTACAGATCTTAAATGGTCTTCCGCCCTCCGTAAGTCTTTCCTGTCGATATAAGACCGGACCTCTGTCATAAAACTTCACACACAATGCAATGATCAGCATCAGTGGAGATGCAACTATGATTCCAATACCCGAAACAATAATATCCAACAGCCGTTTTGCTGCACGCTGCTCAATAGAAAGTCCCATGTTCTTCGCAACAAGAAGCGGTGTGTCAAACAAATGAATGCGTTCGCTTCCCATCAGGATCACATCAGAAATCTTCGGACTGAGATAGCACCGGATAGAATGTGCAAAACAATGTTTCAGATAACGGTTACGGATATTTGCCGGAAGATCCCATATGATCACTCCGTCATATTCCTTCATCATCCGGTAAATTTCTTTCTCACCCACACTGATATGAACTTTTCCGCTGATATCATATTTATCACGTCTGGAATTCATTTTACTGATCAGATCACCAGGATCACGGTCTCCATAAATCACCAGAAGTTTCCTTGCCTGATATAATTTTGAATAAATATATCTGGAACCCCATATCCATACAAGGATGATCACAAACTGAATCAGTGTCATCTCTACCATTGGCCATGGTTTCAGGAACCATCGGTTGATCAGCGTGATCTGAAAATATGTCACGATATTTGTACAGATCGTAGCCAGTGTCAGAGAATAAAACACATCTATGCGCTTCAGATATCCTACCTTCAGTCCTCCATAAAGTCTGGAAAACAAAACATTGATCAATCCGTAGATCGCGATCAGAACCCAGTTACCTTTTCTCCAGAAAGGTTCAAAAATAAGTCCTCTGTAATAGTCATACCAGATATATGCAAAAACAGCTGTCTGTGCAATCACAACAAGACTTGCCAGACAAAATACTATAAAACGTTTAAAATCTTCTCGTCTGTTCACTATATCCCTCTCATCCGTCAAATAGCACTTTTATTTTTCCCTTTAACCTTGTCATTATAACGTAAAACATGCTTTTCGTCCAGTGATTGTCCGCTCCTTTCCAGTCTTGTATACAGTATTTCTCGCCCGCCCCTCTATTTTTGTTACTTTTTTATGTTTTTGTCGAACTTTTTCCATCAATTTAATACACACTTAACAATCATAAAAAAAAATCATCAATTAAATAGCACTTTTTTGCTCAAAAATGTAGAAATGTTTTTGTAAAAAATGTATAATGGATTTATACAAGCAATTTAAAAGGAAAGTGAGGGTTCACTATGAAACAAAACAACATGTTAGCGATGATCCTGGCTGGCGGACGTGGAAGCCGTCTTCATGAACTCACCAACAAAGTAGCCAAGCCGGCAGTTTCTTATGGCGGAAAATACCGCATTGTTGATTTCCCGCTTAGCAACTGCGCTAACAGCGGTGTGGACATTGTCGGTGTACTGACTCAGTACGAATCCGTTCTTCTGAATAGTTATGTAGCAGCTGGCGGACGCTGGGGACTTGATGCCAGAGAAAGCGGTGTCTTCGTTCTTCCACCACGTGAAAAAGCAGATGCAGATCTCGATGTTTACAGAGGTACTGCCGATGCGATTTCTCAGAATATCGATTTTATCGATAAGTATTCTCCGGAATATCTCTTAGTTCTTTCCGGTGACCATATTTATAAAATGAATTACGACAAAATGCTGGATTACCATAAGGAAATGAATGCCGATGCAACGATCGCAGTCATTGAAGTACCGATGAAAGAAGCAAGCCGTTTCGGTATCATGAACACAGATGGCAACGGCCGCATCGTTGAATTCGAAGAAAAACCAGAGCATCCGAAGAGCAACCTTGCTTCTATGGGTATTTATATTTTCAACTGGAAGCTTCTTCGCAAGATTCTTCTTGCAGATATGAAGAATCCTGATTCCCACCATGACTTTGGTAAGGATGTCATCCCATGTCTCCTTAACGACAATAAAACACTTGCCGCATATAAATTCAAAGGTTACTGGAAAGATGTCGGAACCATCGACTCTCTCTGGGAAGCAAATATGGACCTCATTGATTCCAGAAATGAGCTGAATCTGAACGATCCAACATGGAAGATCTACACGGAAGACACTCCGGCGCTTCCTCAGTACATCGGACCAAACGCAAAGATCAACAAAGCATTCATCACACAGGGCTGTATTGTTGAAGGTGAGGTAAGCCATTCTGTACTGTTTACCGGATGTACCGTAGGTGAAGGCGCTAAGATCATTGACAGTGTACTGATGCCAGGCGTAGAAGTAGCAGCCGGTGCAGTTGTACAGCGCGCACTCGTTGCCGACAATGTCAAGATCGGTAAAGATGCAGTTGTCGGCAGTGCTGACAGCGAAAACATCGAACTCGTGTCCAAACGTGTAAAGGGGGTAGAATAATATGGCAAGAGCATTTGGAATTGTCACATCTTCCGGAACCCATATTAAAGTAGATGGGATGCAGCAGTACCGTCCAATCGGTGCTTTCTCCTTCCTTGGAAGATATCGTGTCATCGACTTTCCTATTTCAAATATGAGCAACAGTGGAATTGACCACATTCAGGTATATGTACGAAACAAACCGCGTTCTCTGGCTGAACACCTCGGAACCGGCCGTCATTACAACATCAACTCCAAACGCGGCAAACTTCAGCTTATGTTCGCACAGAACAGTACTGAAAACGACGTATACAACACAGATATCGCTGCTTTCTACGAAAACATCGAATTCATCGAGCGTATGCATGAGCCATATGTGATCATCGCACCATCTTACATGGTATATGCGCAGAATTACGCCGAGCTCCTTCAGACACACATTGATTCTGAAGCAGATATCACTCTTCTGTATCAGTCTGTAGATAACGCAAGAGAAGAATTTATCAACTGTGATATTCTGAACCTGAATAAACAAAAAGGTGTTGAATCCATCGAAAAGAACCGTGGAAGCGCTCAGAAACGCAACATCTTCATGGATACTTACATTATGAAAAAAGAGCTTTTCATTGAGCTTATCAAAAAAGCCAGAAAGATCTCTTCCATGTACACTCTGCCACAGATTGTCAACAGTCTTGCAGGAGAGCTTGATATCCGTGGTGTTGCCCACAGAGGTTTCTTTGCTTCTATTACAGATTTCAACAGCTACTACAATGCAAATATCTCTCTGATCGACTTCAAGACAGCAGATGCACTGTTCAATCCTGATTGGCCAATCTACACAAGAACCAATGATTCCTGCCCGACTCAGTATCTGGAAGGTGCATCTGTCAAGAATTCTGTTATCTCCAATGGCTGTCTGA
>OLNL01000363.1_pt1 | contig 51065 bp, 35 predicted proteins | sample 1672181 | NCBI WGS metagenome assembly OLNL01 (sample SAMEA3136656, study PRJEB25190) | human gut metagenome | biome: human gut; feature: human-associated habitat; material: faeces | place: Austria | collected 2013
AAAACTACGAAAATCAGTTGACAATGGAGTAAGTTTATACTAACCTAAAGTTAGCGAAGTATAACACTGTTATAAAACGGCAGTGTTATATTAAAAGAAATTTGTTCCGCAGGAAGTGGATATGAGGGAGGAATGAAAAATGTTTCTGCAGATACAGGGTATTAAGAAGTCTTTTGGTGCGGGAGACAGCCGGGTAGATGTGCTTAAGGGGCTGGATCTTGACATTGAGAGAGGAGAGTTCTGTGTGCTTCTGGGTCCGTCCGGTTCCGGTAAGTCTACTCTTCTGAATATTATCGGTGGGATTGACAGTGCAGACGAAGGAAATCTGGTCATAGACGGGGAGCGTCTGGCAGATATGTCAGAGAAGAAACTGTCTTTGTACAGACGCAAGCATCTGGGATATATTTTTCAGATGTATAATCTGATTCCCAATCTTACAGTGCGGGAAAACATAGAGGTGGGAGCCTATCTCAGTGATAAACCTCTGGATGTAGATGAACTTCTCCATACGCTGGGAATCTATGAGCACCAGAGAAAGCTTCCCAATCAGCTTTCCGGCGGTCAGCAGCAAAGGACTGCCATTGGCAGAGCCATTGTAAAGAATCCGGATATTCTTCTTTGCGATGAGCCTACAGGAGCCCTGGATTATAATACCTCCAAGGAAATCCTGAAGCTGATCGAGACGGTAAACCAGAAATACGGCAACACCATCGTCATGGTAACACACAACGATGCCATCAAGGATATGGCTGACCGGGTGGTGAAGCTTCGCGATGGGATGATTCGTAAAAATTACATGAATGAACATAAGATCCTGGCAGCAGAGTTGGACTGGTAAGGAGGCATATAATGAAAAATCCTTTACGCAAACGTCTGCCCAGAGAACTGAAGGGGGAACTGGGAAAATATCTGGTGGTCTTTATTCTGATGGTATTGACCATAGGAATGGTTTCCGGATTTCTGGTGGCAGACGGAAGTATGATCGTTGCTTATAATGATGGATTTGAAAAATACAATATAGAAAACGGAAATTTCCGTACCAATCAACAGATATATAAAAGCCAGAAAGAAGAAATCCAGAATCTGGGAATAAAGCTGTATGAAAATTTCTATATTGAAGAGCCTCTGGATAATGGAAGTACCATGCGCTTTTTCAAAAACAGGACAGAAATCAATGGAGTATGCCTGATGCAGGGAGAACTTCCCAAAGCAACAGGGGAAATTGCCATTGACCGTATGTATGCAGATAATAATGATCTGAAGGTGGGAGACACCTTGAAGAGCCAAAGCGGTAAGCAGACCTGGAAGATTACAGGCCTTGTGGCTCTGTCTGATTACAGCTGTCTTTTTCAGAATAATAATGATTCCATGTTTGATTCTGTGAAATTCGGAGTTTCTGTGGTAACACCGGAGGAGTTTGATACCCTGGATCAGGATAAGCTCCAGTACAATTATTCCTGGATCTATGACAAACAGCCCAAAACAGAAAAAGAGGAAAAGGACGTTTCAGAAGAACTGATGGAAAATATAGGGGAAATCGTTACCCTGGAAGCTTTTGTCCCCAGATATCTGAATCAGGCCATCACCTTTACCGGGGATGATATGGGAAGTGACAAGGCTATGATGATCATATTGTTATACATTGTAATTGTCATTATGGCTTTCGTATTCGAAATTACCATCAGTAATACGATTCGCAGGGAATCAGGGGTGATCGGCACACTCAGAGCTTCCGGCTATACCAGGAGAGAACTGATCCGGCACTATATGGCACTGCCTGTCCTTGTTACACTGGTGGGAGCCCTGGTGGGAAATATTCTGGGATATACAGTATTTAAAAATGTATGTGCAGGAATGTATTATGGCAGCTATAGCCTACCTACCTATGTGACCGTATGGAGCGCAGAAGCTTTTCTGCTTACAACAGTAGTTCCGGTGATCATTATGCTGGTGGTGAATTATGGAGTTCTCCGACACAAATTGCGTCTTTCCCCGCTGAAATTCCTGCGCAGAGATCTTTCAGGCAGAAAGAGGAAAAAAGCAATTAATTTAAGCACTGTTATAAAAATCTTTTCCAGATTTCGCCTTCGTGTGATCTTTCAGAATATGAGTAATTATCTGGTACTGTTTATCGGGATTATCTTTGCCAACCTGCTGCTGATGTTTGGATTACTCCTTCCTTCGGCCTTATCTCATTATCAGGTGGAAATCCAGAACAATATGCTGGCAAAATATCAGTATATGCTTCAGGTTCCGGTAAGCGCAGCCAGTGGAAATAAATTTGACGGTCTGATCTCTCTGCTGGAGTTTTATATGGATTCCAGAACAGACAATGAAGATGCAGAGAAATTTTCTGCTTATTCCCTGAATACCCTGCCCGGAAAATATAAGAGTGAGGAAGTCCTGCTCTATGGGATCGAACCGGACAGCAGGTATGTAGCGATAGATTTTAATGATACAAAAGATACTTACGAAAGCAGTGAGAATACAACGGATACAAAAGATAAAAAAGATGAAGCAGGGAATAAAGTAAAAGCGGATAACAAAAATACAGCAAATGCAGAAAAAGAAAGCGCAGCAGTTTATATTTCAAGCGCATATGCGGATAAATTTCTGCTTCATGTGGGAGACACCATCACTCTGAAAGAAAAATACGAAAAAGAGAAATATTCATTTAAAATAGCAGGAGTTTATGCTTATACAGCTGCTCTGTGCGTGTTCGTGCCCCGCAGTGAGCTGAATGATATCTTTGATCTGGGAGAGGATTATTACAGTGGATATTTCTCAGATACTGAACTGACAGATATCAAGAGTCAGTACATAGGCTCTGTAGTTGATCTTGATGCACTGACCAAGATTTCCAGACAGCTGGATGTGTCTATGGGAAGTATGATGGGAATGGTAAATGGATTTGCTATTGTGATCTATATGGTGCTGATCTATCTGCTCTCTAAGATCATTATCGAAAAAAATGCCCAGTCTATCTCAATGGTAAAAATCCTGGGTTATACAAACGGTGAGATCAGCAGGCTATACATTCTGTCTACATCAATGGTAGTTGTGCTCTGTCTGCTTTTGAGTCTGCCACTGGAAACTGTGATTATGAAGGTGCTGTTCAGGGAGATGATGCTGTCCAGTATTTCCGGCTGGATCACGCTCTGGATCGATCCGATGATCTATCTACAGATGTTTGCGGCAGGAATTGTTACTTATGCAGTTGTGGCTCTGCTGGAGTTTCAAAGAATAAAAAAAGTGCCTATGGATGAGGCACTGAAGAATGTAGAATAATGGAAAAATACTGTGATATCAGATTATAAAACAGGTGCGGCAGGCAATGAAAAATTGTCTGCCACACTTGTTTTTGGAATAAAGCGGATCATCGAAGCTTATCAGGAAATGTCGTCCCTGGTAATGTTTTTGGCCCATTCACCCTTGCGGTAGTGTCCGATCACCCAGGGCCATTTCACAAATTCGTCTGTGCACAGCAGGAAATATACCCACAATACAGGCAGCTTCAGGACAAAGGCAGCCAGAAATCCCAGAGGCACTCCATACAGCCACATATCAATGGTATCGCAGATCAGGCCGAATTTTGTATCTCCCCCTGCCCGGAAAATCCCGGCGATCAGAGCTGTGTTTACTGCAGAGCCTGTAATATAGTAGCTGTTGATAAGAAGCATATATTTCAGGTAATGCATGGCAGTATCATTCAGAGAGGCAAATCGCATGATCAAAGGAGAAGCAGCCAATACAGCCAGACCACCGAAGATACTTGCAACCACAGTTGCCTTCAGCATGCGGGAAGCATATTCCTTTGACTGAGCAAGCTTTCCTTCGCCCATTGTTTTTCCAAGCATGATCGTACCTGCACTGGCAATCCCATAACAAAATACGGAACCGATATTGCGCACTACAGTTACCAGTGAGTTGGCAGCTACAGCGTTTGAACCCAGATGACCCAGGATTACAGAATACATGGCAAAGCCTACACCCCAGCTTACATCATTGCCAAGCGCAGGCAGGGATAGGCGAATAAAATCCTTCAGAAGGGATTTGCTGCGGACAAATATAAATCTGGGGTTCAGCCGCACATCTTTACTGAAGAAGGAAATAATAAAGCATCCCAGTAATTCCACAAGTCTTGAGGATGCAGTGGCAATGGCAACACCTGCAGCCCCAAGTTTGGGTGCGCCAAACAGCCCGAAGATAAAGACTGCATTAAGGATGATATTCAATACAAAGGCCAGGAGATTCAGGATCATACAGACAGTTACCCGTCCGATGCTGCGCAGGATAGACAGATATACTTCTGTAATACTCCAGCACAGATAGGTGATTCCCATGATCCGCAGATAGGAGGCTCCGATCCTGATAAGCTCAGGGTCTGAGGTGAAAATCTGCATCATTTTGTCCGGCATGGTAAAGGCAATCAGGGCCACCAGCAGAGAAATTACCAGGGAAAAACGCAGGGCAATTCCCTCGATAATATGTATGGCTTTCAGATCCTTTTTGCCAAAATACTGGGCACACAGAAGGGAAGCCCCGGTGCCCACTCCGTAATATACCATAAAGAGTACATTGGAATAGTTGGCAGCCAGTGACACTGCGGAAATAGAAGACTGTCCCACGTAATTGAGCATGACAACATCGCAGGAACTTACTGCAGCGCTAAGCAGATTCTGGATAATAATTGGAATAGATAATTTTAGCAGCTGCCGGTTAAAATTATTATGGTTGATATTTGTATCGTTCATGTTGCTTCTCCTGAATAATTATGAGAACTGTAAATATCTGTGCGCAAAAAAACCATATCTGCAGATAATAGACAGATATGGCTTTTCCAGACAGTTAAAATTGTAAACTGTACAGATCTGCTTACAGGCTGGTAAGGTCGATTCTGTAGTTGTCAGCACCCTCGCCGTCAACTGTATAATATGCAGCTTTCTGATCTGCATTGATGTATACGTTGATCTCCTTGCCGGAAATTTCCTTTGCATCCATATCTTTTTTCACTGCTTCTTCAATAGCTGTCATGGTAACTGCACAGCCAGGTAACTCAATTGTTGTTTCTGCGATTTTCTTTGTTTCCATTTTCTGTGCAACTTCCTTTACTGTTTTGTTTACTGTAGCTTTTGCTTCTTCGATCACTTCAGGAGCTTTATCGATAGCTTTTTCAACAGTTTCTTTTGCCAGCTCTGTAGCTTTTGTGGTAGCTTCTTTGATAGTAGCAGTTGTTTTTGCAGCAGTTGTTTTAGCGGCATTGGTTCTTGTAGTTGATTTTTTTCTCATAAGATTCCTCTCCTCGATTCTAACTGTGCGGTAACCATTCATCAGCCAGCCATTCTCTAAAGTCGCTGAACAGTTACGGTAGTGTCAATATTTTCCTGTCAACCGTACCACAAAAAACTCATATTGTCAAATTTTAACTAAACTGCGGAGCAGTTATTCGGTGTAGAGCTACGTAGCGAAGCGGATTGCGAATATCCGCTTGATTGTGAAGAATCTGAACCTGTGTTATACTGGGAAAAAATACAACAATTGACAGTCTGGAAAACAGGCTTTGACAGAGGTGCATATGAAGAAAAATGAGATTTATATCAAAAGTGGAACAGAATACAAAGACATGACAAAAGAGCTCCTGGAGCAGTGTGATCTGGCAGAACAGGTCTCATCTCCGGATTTGCAGATCGGGATCAAGCCCAACCTGGTTTCACCTACAGAAGCTTCCTGGGGAGCTACCACTCATCCGGAGATAGTGGCAGGTATCATTGAATATCTTCAGGAAAAAGGATTCGCTAAAATTGCCATACTGGAAGGCTCCTGGGTAGGAGACAAAACCACAGAAGCCTATGAACTTTGTGGTTACAGGGAGCTTTCCGAAAAATATCAGGTTCCTTTCTGGGATATGCAGAAGGACACAGGCGTGGACAGAGACTGCGGCGGCATGGATCTGAAAATCTGCAGCAGTGTAGAGAAAATTGATTTCCTGATCAATGTTCCTGTTCTGAAAGGACATTGCCAGACAAAAATCACCTGTGCACTAAAAAATATGAAGGGTCTGATCCCCAATACAGAAAAGAGGAGATTTCATGCCCTTGGCCTCCATAAACCTATCGCTCACCTGAACATAGGAATCCATCAGGATTTTATTGTGGTAGATAATATCTGCGGAGATCTTGATTTTGAGGACGGAGGAAATCCGGTAGTGATGAACCGTATCTGGGCAGGGATGGATCCGGTTCTCATAGATGCCTATGTATGTCAGGTCATGCATTATCAGACAAGTGATGTGCCATATGTAAAACTGGCGGAGGAGCTGGGAGCAGGAAGTGCAGATCTGTCACAGGCGGAAATTATTTTCTGCGAAGAAACTGCAAAAAAGACTCTGCCTAAATCCAGAAAAGTGGTGGAATTACAGGATGCAGTGGAAGAAGTGGAATCCTGCAGTGCCTGCTATGGCTATCTGATCCCGGCTCTGGAAATGTTGAAAAATGACGGTCTTTTTGAAAAACTGGATACCAAGATATGCATCGGCCAGGGATACCGTGGTAAAACAGGAAAACTGGGTGTGGGTGCCTGCACCTGCAGGTTTGAGCATAATCTGAACGGATGCCCACCTACAGAAAATCAGATTTATGAATTTCTGAAGGAATATATCGAGAATTTTTTACAGTAGACAGTTGCTTTTGATCTATGATAGAATCAAAATAGTGATCTGTTTCTGAAGATAATGAAAGAAAGGGTTCTATCATGCTGAAAATTAAAAATTATGTAAAGGTAAACAGTCTGGAAGAAGCTTATGAGCTGAACCAGAAAAAAACGGCGAAAATCCTGGGAGGAATGGTGTGGATGAAAATGGGAAACCGAAATCTGACCACTGCCATTGACCTGTCCGGGCTGGGGCTGGACCAGATTACAGAGAATGATCAGGAATTTGTGATCGGATGTATGACTTCTCTTCGTGACCTGGAGACAAATGAGGCTCTGAATACATACACTGGCGGAGCTATGAGGGAAAGTCTGCGCCATATTGTGGGAGTACAGTTCCGTAACTGTGCCACTGTAGGCGGCAGTATTTACGGAAGATTTGGTTTCTCCGATGTACTGACCATGTTTCTTGGCATGGACAGCTATGTGGAGCTTTTCCATGGAGGACGTATCCCGCTGACTGAATTTGTGAATATGAAAAAGGACAATGACATTCTGGTAAATATGATTGTAAAAAAGGTTCCTCTTACAGTCTGCTATCTGAGTCAGAGAAATACCAAGACAGATTTTCCTGTACTCACCTGTACTGTATCTCTGGTCAACGGATGCCCCCGTACAGTCATCGGGGCAAGACCAGCCAGAGCCATGGTTGTGGAGGATACACAGGGGCTTTTGTCTGGCTTTGATACAATGAACAGAGAAGAAAAGATACAGGCCATCCACGGCTTTGCTGAATATGCGGCAAAGAGCGTGCCTGTTTCCGGCAACATGAGAGCTTCTCAGGAATATCGTAGTCTGCTTGTGCAGGTTCTCACAAGAAGAGCCTGGGAGACTGTAGGAGGTGTAAGTGATGAAAATTGAATTCTGGCTCAATGGAGTAAAGCGTCAGGAGGAAATCCAGCCGGATACCCTTCTGCTGGACTTTCTCAGGGAAAAGGGCTGCTATAGTGTAAAGAGAGGCTGTGAAACAGCGAACTGCGGATTATGTACAGTACTGATGGATGAGAAACCGGTTCTTTCCTGTTCCACACTGGCTGCCCGGGCAGATGGCAAAAAGGTTGTGACACTGGAGGGAATGCAGAAGGAAGCCCAAGAGCTGGGAACCTTTATCGCAAATGAAGGCGCAGAGCAGTGTGGTTTCTGCAATCCGGGATTTATCATGAACACCTTTGCCATGTTAAAGGAGCTTACAGATCCCACAGAGGAGCAGATCAAGGAATATCTTTCCGGTAATCTGTGTCGCTGTTCCGGATTTGTTTCACAGACAAGAGGAATTCTGAAATTCCTTCAGTATAAAAAAGCACAGGAGGAAGCATAAAATGAAATATGTAAATCAGCCTGTCCCCAAAATAGATGCCATGGCTCTGGTAACCGGAAAACCTGTATATACAGATGACCTGGCACCAAAGGACTGCCTTATTATCAAGATATTAAGAAGCCCCCATGCAAATGCCTGGGTGGAGGAGATAAAGACAGAAAATGCTGCAAAGGTAGCGGGAATTGCCTGCATCCTTACCTGGCAGGACGTACCTCAGAAGCGTTTTACCCTGGCAGGACAGACCGCTCCGGAGATGAGCCCGGATGACCGTCTGATCCTGGACCGCCATGTGCGTTTTGTGGGAGATGCTGTTGCCATTGTAGCAGGTGAGACAGAGGCCGCAGTAGACCTGGCATTAAAGAGAATTAAAGTAAAATATAAAGTAGAGACTCCTGTTCTGGATATTCACCAGGCAAAGGATAATGCTATTCTGGTTCATCCTGAGGATGACTGGAAACTGAAAATCCCTCTGGGAGGAGACAATAAACGAAACCTCTGTGCCTTGGCTGTTGAGGAAGAGGGAAATGTAGATGAAGTGCTGGCGGAATGTAAATATACAGTAGAACAGACCTATCATACAAAAGCAAACCAGCAGACTATGATGGAGACCTTCCGCACAGCCTGCTACATGGATCATTTTGGCAGACTTACAGTTCTTTCTTCTACTCAGATTCCCTTCCATGTGCGCAGGATCGTGGGCAGGGCACTGGATATTCCGGCATCGAAGGTGCGTGTAATCAAGCCCAGGATCGGAGGAGGTTTTGGAGCAAAGCAGACCTCCATCAGTGATATTTATCCGGCTATTGTAACCTGGAAGACAGGCCGTCCTTCCAAAATCGTTTTCTCCAGATACGAATCCATGATCTGTTCTTCTCCACGCCATGAGATGGAGATCACAGTCCGTGTGGGAGCAGATGAGAATGGTATTGTCAAGGCCATTGATGTGCATACTCTGTCCAACACCGGTGCCTACGGTGAGCATAGCTCCACTACAGTAGGTTTAAGTGGGCATAAGTCCATTGCTCTGTACAGACATACAGCAGCCTATCGTTTTTCCTTTGATGTAGTGTATACCAATATGCAGGCTGCAGGTGCCTACAGAGGATATGGGGCTACACAGGGAATTTATGCAGTGGAGTCTGCAGTAAATGAGCTGGCACACAAAATGGGAATGGATCCTGTAAAGATCAAGGAACTGAACATGCCTCTGGAGGGAGGACCCCTGCCAGGCTATCATGATGTTCCATATGCTCAGAGCTGTACCATGGACCGCTGTATGGCCAGAGCAAAGGAAATGATGAACTGGGATGCCAAATATCCATGCCGGGATATGGGTAACGGCAAAGTCCGTGGAGTAGGTGTGGCCATGGCAATGCAGGGCTCATCAATTGCAGCGTTGGATGTAGGCGGTGCAGATATTAAGCTTAATGAGGATGGCTCTTATACTTTGGCACTGGGCTGTTCAGACATGGGTACCGGCTGTGACACGATTCTGTCCCAGATCGCTGCAGAATGTCTGGAAACACCTATGAACAATATTGTAGTATTCAGCGTGGATACTGATATTTCACCTTATGATTCCGGATCCTACGCCTCTGCTACTACCTACACGACAGGAATGGCAGTAGTCAAAGCCTGCCAGGATCTGCGGGCTAAAATCTGTGAGGTAGGCGCTGAGATGCTGGAAGCAGATAAGGCAGAGGTAGATTTTGACGGCTCCTTTGTTTACTGCACAGAGGAAGAGAGCAGACGAGTTTCTCTGGAAGCCATAGCACTGAAGGGAACCTGCTTTAACAATACAGAGCTCCAGGTGGTCAGACAGCATTCCTCACCTCTTTCCCCTCCGCCGTTTATGGTTGGTATGGCAGAGGTGGAAGTGGATATGGAGACCGGAAGTGTAGAATTACTGGATTATGTGGCAGTGGTTGACTGCGGTACACCGATTAATCCAAACCTTGCCCGTGTGCAGACTGAGGGAGGTCTGGTACAGGGAATCGGAATGGCCTTAAGCGAGGATGTACAGTACACAGAGAAGGGAAAAATCCGCAATAACTCCTTCATGCAGTACAAGATCCCTACCAGAGAGGATATTGGGGATATCCGGGTAGACTTTGAATGCAGCTATGAAAAGACAGGACCTTTTGGTGCCAAGTCTATCGGAGAGCTGGTAATCGATACTCCATGCCCGGCTATTGCAGAAGCAGTCTATAATGCTACCGGAGTGCGCGTAAGGGAGCTTCCCATCCTGCCTGAGAAAATTGCCATGGGCATTCTGAAAAAGAAAGGCTTAAAATAAATCATGCAGATGATGGTAAAGGGAGTACTGGCAGGCTTCTGGCTCATTTTTGTGCCCGTAGCTGCCGGGATTCCATTTGTAAAGAAAAAGAAAGACTATACGCTGGGTGAAAGCTTTCTGGCAGGACTTCTGCTTATGCTGGCAGTAGCGCAGCTTCTCATCCTGCCGGGGATTTTCCGAAAATTATCCTTACATCTGGTGACCCTTTTGTTTGCTATAGTAATGGGGCTTTGTGCAGCCTATGGTCTGTATGGGTTTGCCGGCAGTGCAGGTTCTTATGGAAAAAGACTGAGAAAATCCATTCCGGAAATTTCTCCCTGGATGTGGATCGCAGCAGGAGTGATACTGGTGCAGATTGGTGTATGCGTATATTATGCCCATATGGATGCTGACGATGCTTTTTATGTGGCAACAGCCACGACCTCTGTGCATACAGATTCCATATTTGCATATAATCCCTATTCAGGGGCTGAATATGCAGTTTTGCCCAGAAGATATGTGCTCTCACCCTTTCCGGTGCTTCTGGCTGTGATCAGTCAGCTGTCCGGAGGTCTTCATCCGGCTGTGACTGCACACACCATTTATCCTGTGGTATTTCTGCTGGCTGCCTATTTGGTGTATCACCAGTTTGGCAGACTGTGGTTTGCGGAAAAAAGAAGAGAGCAGGGGGTGTTTCTGCTTTTTTGTGCTGTGATCATCTGGTTTTCCGGATTTTCTGTATATACAGGAGGCAATTTCATGCTGGTGCGTATCTGGCAGGGAAAAGCAGTGCTGGCAGCAGTGATTTTGCCCTTCCTTATCTATCTTGGGCTTGTTCTGATGCTGGAAGACCAGCCGGAATATCCGTGGCTTCTTCTGGCAATGGCCAATCTGGCGGCCTGCCATGTTTCTTCTATGGGGATTATGCTGGCTCCTGTTGTGACAGGGCTGTTTGTACTGCTGGCATTGGTGAAGAACCGTTCTCCTCGGAGATTTCTTTATGGGATTTTGTGCTGTATGCCATCCCTGCTTCTGGGCGGTGTATATTTATGTCTGTGAGCAGAGTAAATCCCGGGAATACAAAGGAACTGCTGCATGCAACAGCGGATAAAGGAGAACAGACACTATGGATAATGTAGTACATTATATAATTTTCTGGTGGGAGCAGTACTGGGGCAGCAGCTGGTACCCATATCTGTGGGCAGCAGCATTTTTGTATCTGCTGATTTTTGAGAGAAAGAGAAAAAATACAGGTTATCTGATCGCTTTTCAGTGTCTTCTGTGCTTTTTATATTTTTGCCCTGTGACAGCTGCCTTAATCCAGAAATGTATCGGAGGTCTGGTATACTGGAGAGTGATCTGGCTCTTTCCGGTAGTGCCTGCACTGGCGCTGGCGGTGACCTCCCTTCTGTCCAGGATCAGAAAAAAGGGCCTGCAGGCGGTTCTTGTAATTGCCTGTGTGGGAATTCTGGCTGTAAGCGGCACCAGTGTATGGAGTGCCGGAAATTATGTGAAGGTGTCCAATCATCAGAAGGTTCCGGAGGAAGCAGCGCAGGTCGCCAATATACTTCTGGCTGAAAGAAGTACAGAGGATTCACTGATCGCTGCGGATAACAGTATTGCACCTTATCTGAGAGTATATGACCCATCCTTTCAGCTTGCCTTCGGCAGAGATGGCAGGGGTGCCCGTTCCAGAAATGCCAGACATCTGTACACAAGGATGAGTGCAGAAGAACCTGATTATAAGGTAATAGGAAAGAGGGCAAGGAAAGAGAAGGTTCAGTTTCTTGTATTGCAGCTTTCGCAGGAACAGAAGGAAGAAGCCTTTGCAGCTATGGAACATTACGGATATAAATGGGTGACGGCTGTAAATGATTATAATATTTTCCGTTTTCCTATTGCCAAATCCGGAGAAAGCTGATAAAGTAAACAAATAGAGAGTTGTCTGGTGTCTTCTGGAGGAGAGTGCAGACAGCTTCATATAACAACAGAATAATATGTAATGATAGAGGCGCGGGATTCATCAGTATGCCGGGAAATATGACATGACAGTCATCCGGTGAAAGGGGAGACCGCCGAAGGAATCAGGCCAGTCAGGAGGAGGATTCCTGGGATGACGCAGAATATGCGTCGTACTGTCACCCGGGTGAAGCGCTATCAAAGTAACTTAAGCAGAATAGTTGCCATGAATGTGTTTCGTACGCATTCATGGCTTTTTTAATCGAATCAAGTAAGTCCCCTGCTTCAATTGCGAATATCCGCTTGATCTCTGAAAGGATTGCCCTGTGGATCCGGAGAAATTTACATATTATCTCAAGGAAACAAAAAGAGGGAGGAAAAAATGAGAAACAATCTGAAAAAAGTATCACTTTTTCTGTCAATGGTCATGCTCTTTGTGCTGGCATCACCACTGACAGTACTTGCAGCAGAGGAATCCTCCGCTGCATCAGCAAAATTTTACGGCACATTCTGGTCACTGGTACCACCGCTGGTAGCAATCGCGCTGGCACTGATCACCAAAGAGGTATACAGCTCTTTGTTTGTGGGAATCCTGGTGGGAGCCCTGTTTTATTCAAATTTCAGCTTTGAAGGAACCGTTCTCCATGTTTTCCAGGGAGGGATGATCAGTGTTCTTACAAGCGCTTATAACATGGGTATCCTGATCTTCCTGGTAATCCTGGGAGCAATGGTATGCCTGATGAACAGAGCAGGAGGTTCAGCAGCCTTTGGACGCTGGGCAAGTAAGAGGATCAAAACCAGAGCAGGAGCAGAGCTTGCTACAATTGTTCTGGGTGTCCTGATCTTTATTGATGATTATTTTAACTGCCTGACAGTAGGAAGCGTTATGCGTCCGGTAACAGATAAGCATAACGTATCCCGTGCAAAGCTGGCATATCTTATTGATGCCACAGCAGCGCCGGTTTGTATCATTGCCCCTATTTCTTCATGGGCAGCAGCAGTCAGCGGTTTTGTAGAAGGAGAGGATGGAATTTCTCTTTTTGTACGTGCTATTCCATACAACTTTTATGCATTGCTTACTATTTTCATGATGGTTGCCATGGTATTGATGAAGGTGGAATTCGGCCCTATGGGAGTTCATGAGACCAATGCATTAAAGGGAGATATTTATACCACTGCCTCCCGTCCATACGCCAATACGGAGGAGGATGCAAACGGCAATCCAAGAGGAAAGGTAATCGACTTGCTGATTCCGATTATCTGCCTTGTAGTGTGCTGTGTTATCGGAATGATCTACACAGGCGGCTTTTTCAGCGGAGCTGATTTTGTAACTGCTTTTTCCCAGAGTGATGCTTCTGTAGGCCTGGTACTGGGAAGCTTCTTTGCTCTGATTATTACAATTGTTCTTTATATGGTTCGCCGTGTTATGAATTTCAGAGATTGTCTGGCATGTCTGCCGGATGGATTTAAAGCAATGGTACCTGCTATTCTGATCCTGACCTTTGCATGGACACTGAAAGCAATGACAGACAGCCTGGGCGCATCTGAATTTGTAGCCGGAGTAGTAAAGGCATCAGCAGGCGGATTTATGAATTTCCTGCCGGCAATTATCTTTGTGATCGGCGCAGTGATCGCTTTTGCTACAGGTACCTCCTGGGGAACCTTTGGTATCCTGATCCCTATTGTGGTAAATGTATTCTCAGGAACCAACCATGAGCTGATGATCATTTCTATTTCAGCATGTATGGCAGGTGCAGTATGCGGAGATCATTGTTCTCCTATTTCTGATACAACGATTATGGCTTCTGCAGGTGCTCAGTGTGATCATGTAAATCATGTATCCACCCAGCTTCCTTATGCAATAGTGGCAGCAGTGGTGTCCTTCCTGTCTTATATAGTAGCAGGCTTTGTGCAGACACCGTGGATCGCACTTCCGGTATCTGCAATTCTGATGATCATTACCCTGGTTATTATCAGAATCAAATTTGATGATTTGAAAACAGAATAATCTGATCTGTCAGGAGGCGCTTTCACCAGAAGGTGCCTCTTGATATAATATGAGAGAAGTTGTTTGCGAAAATGTACAAATAGTCGGGAAGTTTCATGCATTTGAGTATATTCGTAAAAAAAACTTTACATTTATCGGGCTCTGTGATAGAATCATGATAACTGATTGAGAACATCTTTGACAAATAAAATTCAGATGATCAAATTATGTTACTTGCACCTGTAGCTCAGTGGATAGAGCAGTGGTTTCCGGTACCATGTGCGGGGGTTCGATTCCCTTCAGGTGTACTGCACGGGACGATGAACAGTTCCGATGCGTTGTATCATAAGGAGGACAAGAACTTGGATGATTTTAGAGAATGGTTATCAGATAACCTCCGGTATTTTATGCTGGGTGGAGCGATTCTGATAATTGTGCTTGTTCTGTTCTTTGGCGTTCGCGCCTGCGTTGGAAGTAATAAGGGGAATTCCGGCGATGGACAGAAGACGGCAGCAAAGGACCAGGGAAATGTTCCTTCTTCTCCGACAAATGAAGGGGAGTCTGACGAGAAGAAAGAAGACGCCAATTCCATGGAAGAAGCAGATGCAGATATTACTGCATTAATTAAGAGCTATTACAAAGCTCTGGGGGAAAAAGATATTGCAACGCTGAAGACTCTGGAAGATGATTTTACACCATCAGATGAGTCAAAGGTCACAAACTTGAAGGATTATATCGAAGGGTATGAAGTAGGAGACGTATATACAAAGAAAGGTATGACAGAGGATTCCTATGTGGTTTACGCCTGCTTCTCATACATCTGTCAGAATATTGAAACAAAGGCGCCGGCGCTGACACAGTTCTATGTGTACAAAAACAGCGATGGCAGCTGGATAATTGATAATGATGCTATGCAGGACCCGGATATTTCTGCATATCTGGAGAAGCAGCTCTCAGACAGTGATGTGGCAGAGCTGGTGACAAAGGTACAGAATGAACTGGATCAGGCACAGCAGAAGGATGAGGCACTGGCAGCATTCTTAAATGGTCTGGGTGATGAGTCTGATGTGTCTGTACAGGCACAGAATGGCACACTTCTCACTGTGGCAGAGGAATGTAATGTGCGCGCAGAGGCAAACACAGATTCTGAGATTCTTGGCGTGATCTCAGAAGGTGAGCAGGTTGAGAAGACTGGTACTGACGGGGAATGGGTTCAGATTGATTATGACGGTCAGACCGGATATATCAGAGGAGATCTCCTCACAGACGGATCAGAATCTGTTGATTCAGATTCAGATACTTCAGAGGATTCCGGCGATTCAGATTCGGAGGAATATGATTCACAGGATTCAGGCTCCGGTGAGGAAGAACAGGAATAATAAAAAATAATGGGTAAAAAATAAAAGCTGCGAATCATGCAGCTTTTATTTTTTACGCTGGTTTTAGTCAAGCGGATATTCGCAATCCGCTTCGCTACTTGCTCATAACCGAATAACTGCTCCGCGGTTATTCGGTTAGTTTGTGAATTCTCCGTATGTAATACCTGGATTCAGCTCTTTGCCGTGGACGGCTGCCAGTTCATGGACTGTCACTAACTGATATCCGTCCTCGATCAGCTGTGGAATGAGAATCTCTGCAGCATCTACAGAAGTGCTGTAGATATCATGCATCAGAATAATAGAACCATCCTGTACGTTATTCATTACTTCCTCCACTGTAGCTTGGACATCCTGGGTTTTCCAGTCCAGCGTATCAATGGACCACAGGATCATAGGTGTGCCTACGGTAGCTTTGACTGTGTCATTTACAGAACCATAGGGAGGCCGTACCACAGTAGCGCCCTGTCCTGTAAGATTCACCAGCTCCTGATCTACCCTGGAAATCTCAGAACTGATATCAGAGGCAGATAAGGTGGCCAGATCTGTATGGTCATAGGTATGATTGCCCAGTTCACAGCCGAGAGCTTTCATCCGTTTGACTTCATCAGGAAAGCTTAGGATCTCCTTACCTACCATAAAGAAGGTGGCCTTTGCATTGTTGGCTTCCAGACAATCCAGAAGTCTGTCTGTAAAAGAACTTGGGCCATCATCAAAGGTAAGGGCAATAGTCTTTTGAGTTGTTTTTTTCTTCTTTTTTGATTTCTTGTCAGAAGAATCTGACTGTGCTGTGACAGCGGATGGCTCATAGCCCTGGAGAGAGCCGTCTGCATTTAAATGATAGGTTTTGCCGTCTACAGTAATATCACCTGTCTGCATGATCCCATCCAGATCCATATAATAACGCTTATTTTCCACATCAACCCATCCTGTCTGCATAATTCCTGCTTTATCAAAATAGTATTGCTTTCCATCTGTGTCTGTAAGCCAGCCTGTATAGGCTGTACCATCTACCAGAAAGATCCAGTCACTGCCGGAAGTTGTCCAGACTCCTTTTTTTGCCTCAGGAGAAACCTTGTTTCCTGTTTCCTGATCCTTGTCAGCAGAGGAATCCTCCTTTGCGCTGCTTTTTGCAGGAGTTGGAGTTATGGTTGCTTTTTTCTCTGTGTCTCCGGTATCTTTTGTACTTTTAGTTTCTTTGAGATCTGTTACTTTTTCAGTGGTTTGTGTACTTTTGTTGTCTTTGGTATTTTCTGCTATGAGCACTCCGGTGCTGTTCTCAGAATGATCCCGGGACGGTGCTGCGGCAGAGTGTGTAAAAAGCCCTCCGGATAATATGCACACAAGGACAGCAGCTGTCACCAGCCAGCGGTTTGTCCGGAAAAAATGGCCCGACATAAAATGCCTCCTTTGTATTTTATCTTTTGCTTTCTTATCATAACGTATCTTGGGGAAAAAGACAACGGCGAAAAATTAATTGCTAAAATATACAAATAACTATATAATAAAACAATGGACGAAAAAATCAGAATCAATAAATTTTTAAGTGATGCAGGAGTCTGTTCCCGCAGAGAGGCGGACAGAATGATCCTGGAAGGCAGGATCACAGTGAACGGGGAGGAAGCTGTGAGCGGCCAGAAGGTATCCGGGAAGGATGAAATCTGTATCGATCAGATTCCTGTAGAGAAAAATGAAAAAAAAGTACTTTTGTTATTTAACAAACCCAGAGGAATTGTCTGTAGTACAAAAAAGCAACGTCAGGAAACCACTGTGACAGAATACCTGGATTATCCCCTGCGGATCTATCCTGTGGGCAGACTGGACAAGGAATCTCAGGGCTTACTCCTTCTCACCAATGAGGGAGACTTGGTAAATAAGATCATGCGCGCCGGAAACCGCCATGAAAAAGAATACTTTGTGACAGTAAATAAACCGGTAGATGAAAGCTTTATCCGCCGGATGAGTGCAGGAGTACCTATCCTGGATACAGTGACAAGACCCTGCCAGGTGGTGCAGACCGGAGCATGCAGCTTCCGGATCATACTCACCCAGGGCCTGAACCGCCAGATCAGACGGATGTGTCAGTATCTGGGCTATGAGGTAAAGAAACTCAAACGTCTCCGGATCATGAACCTGACTCTGGAGGGAATCCCGGAGGGACAGTACCGGGAGATCACACCGGTAGAGTGGGAGGAGCTTCAGAGACTTCTTGCCTCCTCCACCAGTGAAACAGTAATGGAAACAGGAGGGCATCATGGAAACAGCCGCAATGAATCGAATGAAAGAGCTGGTAAAAAAACTGGACAGAGCAGCCAGGGCTTATTACCAGGAGGACATAGAGCTCATCAGCAACAGAGAATACGATCAGATGTACGACGAGCTTCAGGCTCTGGAAAAGGAAACAGGAACCGTACTGGCAAACAGCCCCACCGCAAAGGTAGGGTATGAGGCGGTAGACCAGCTTCCTAAGGAAGAACATGAATCTCCCATGTTGTCTCTGGACAAGACCAAGGACAGGGAAGTGCTTCGGGAATTTATAGGGGATCATGAGACCCTGCTCTCCTGGAAATTGGATGGACTGACGATTGTTCTTACCTATGAAAATGGAGAACTGGCAAAGGCTGTCACCAGAGGAAATGGTGTAGTAGGCGAGGTGGTTACCAACAATGCCAGGGTATTCCGGAATATTCCCTTAAAAATCCCTTATGCAGGCAGACTGGTGCTGCGTGGGGAGGCGATCATTACCTACTCTGATTTTGAACAGATCAATGAATCCATAGAGGATGTGGATGCCAGATATAAAAACCCGCGAAACCTGTGCAGCGGCTCTGTACGTCAGCTGAATAATGAGATCACAGCCAGGAGAAATGTAAGGTTCTATGCCTTTGGCTTGGTAAGTGCGGAGAATATAGATTTTCATAATTCCCGGGCAGAGCAGTTTGAATGGCTGAAAAACCAGGGATTTGAGGTGGTGGAATACCGCAAGGTAACGGCAGCTACCCTGGATCAGGCCATGGATTATTTTTCTGCAGCGATCACAGAGAATGATTTTCCATCGGATGGTCTGGTGGCACTTTATGACAATATCGCATACGGAGATTCCCTGGGGCGTACTGCCAAATTTCCCAGAAATGCCTTTGCTTTTAAATGGGCAGATGAGATCCGGGAGACAAGGCTGGAGAAGATTGAATGGAGCCCGTCCCGCACTGGTCTGATCAATCCGGTGGCAGTTTTTGATCCTGTAGAGCTGGAGGGTACCACTGTGAGCAGAGCCAGTGTGCATAACATCAGCATTATGCGAGAACTGCAGCTGGGGATCGGAGATAGGATCACCGTGTATAAAGCAAATATGATCATCCCCCAGATTGCTGAAAATCTTACAAAGAGCGGAGAGCTTCCTATTCCGGATACCTGTCCAGCCTGTGGACAGAGCACAGAGATCCGCAGGGTAAATGAGGTGGAATCCCTTTACTGCACCAACCCGGATTGCCCTGCCAAAAAGATTAAGGCCTTTGCTCTTTTTGCCAGCAGGGATGCCATGAATATTGATGGCCTTTCAGAAGCAACCCTGGAGAAATTTATTGCCAGAGGCTTTATCCATGATTTTGGTGATATTTTTGAGATCAGCAGACACAGAGAGGAAATCGTGACCATGGAGGGCTTTGGTGAGAAATCCTTCGAAAATCTTATGGCAAGTCTGGAAAAGGCCAGGGAAACAACTCTGGCAAAGGTGATCTACAGTCTGGGAATCGCCAACATCGGACTGGCCAATGCAAAGGTGATCTGCAGACACTTTGATGATGACCTGGAGAAAATCCGCCACGCAGATGAGGAGGAAGTCAGCTCCATTGATACCATTGGTCCGGTGATCGCCAGAAGTCTGACAGAATACTTTGCAGACCCGGAGAACAACCGGAAGCTGGATCATCTTATGAGCCACCTTGCCATTAAGAAAGAAGAAAAAAAGGGAGAGCAGATTTTCCAGAACATGAATTTTGTTATTACCGGAAGTCTGGAGCATTTTGACAACCGGAATCAGGCAAAGGAACTGGTGGAGTCCCTTGGAGGCAAGGTTACCGGTTCTGTAACCAAAAAGACCAATTATCTGATTAACAATGATACCACTTCCAATTCTTCCAAGAATAAAAAGGCCAGGGAACTTGGAATCCCTGTAATATCCGAGGAAGAATTTTTGAAGCTTGCAGGGCATTAAATTTGACCCAAAAGGAAAGGAGACCATAAAATGCCGATTAAAATACAGAGTGATCTTCCAGTAAAAGAAATTCTGGAGAGAGAAAATATTTTCGTAATGGATGAGTCCAGGGCATCCCATCAGGATATCCGGCCTATCCAGATCCTGATTCTGAACCTGATGCCTCTGAAGGAGGAGACAGAGTTGCAGCTTCTGCGTTCTCTGTCCAATACCCCTCTTCAGGTAGATGTGACCTTTATGGCAGTACAGAGCCATGAGGCGAAAAATACCTCTGTGAGTCATCTGAATAAATTCTATCAGACCTTCCCGGAGCTGAAGGGAAATAAATACGATGGAATGATCATCACAGGTGCGCCAGTGGAACAGATGGAATTTGAAGAGGTAGACTACTGGAATGAACTGACAGAGATCATGGACTGGACAAATACCCATGTTACCTCCACTATTTATCTGTGCTGGGCTGCCCAGGCAGGGCTCTATTACCACTATGGACTGAAGAAACGCAAACTGGACAAAAAAATGTTTGGCCTTTTCTGGCATAAGGTGATGAACCGCAAGATTCCGCTGGTACGCGGTTTTGACGATATGTTCCTGGCACCCCATTCCAGACATACGGAAGTTCCCATCGAGGATATTCATAATTGCAAAGAGCTGACAGTGCTTGCTGAGTCAGACGAAGCAGGGCTTTTCCTTGCAATGGCAGATGGTGGCCGCAAAATCTTTGTGATGGGACACCCGGAATATGACCGTGTGACACTGGACGGGGAATACAAACGTGATGTGAGTAAAAACCTGCCTATCGAGATACCGGAAAACTATTACAAAGACAACAACCCTGAGAATCGCCCGCTCCTTATGTGGCGAGCTCACGCAAATAACCTGTATACTAACTGGCTGAATTATTACGTCTACCAGTCAACTCCATTCGACCTGTACGGAACACCGGATTTTAGTGAGATATAAATTAGATGGGATTTCTTGCAGTGCTTGAAAATATCAGAAGTAGTATGCTATACTAATAGGGATTATGGAAGCAGAGAGGAGCGCATTATGAGCGGATTTTTTGGAGTAGCATCAAAAGAAGATTGCGTACTGGAACTTTTTTATGGCGTGGATTATCATTCCCATCTGGGTACCCGCCGCGGCGGTATGGCTGTATATGGAGAGCAGGGCTTTGACCGTGCCATCCATAACATTGAGAATACACCGTTCCGTACGAAATTTGACGGAGAAGTGGGAACTATGAAGGGAAACATGGGAATTGGATGTATTTCCGATTATGAACCCCAGCCACTTCTGTTTAATTCCAGGATCGGAAGTTTTGCCCTTACTTTTGTGGGAAAGATTAACAATTATGATGAACTTTTGCAGTGGATGTATGATAACACCAAGGTACATTTCCAGGAAATGACCAACGGAACTGTCAATGTAACAGAGCTGATCGCAGCCATGATCTGCGAAAAAGATAATTTTGTAGAAGGAATCCGGTATGTACAGGAGCGGATTGATGGTTCCATGTCACTGCTTCTTATGACAAAAGACGGAATCTATGCAGCCCGTGACAAAATGGGCAGAACTCCTATTGAGATTGGTCACAAAGAAGGTTCTTATTGTCTGTCCTTTGAGAGCCATGCTTATATTAATCTGGGATATGAAGATTATAAGGAACTGGGACCTGGAGAGATCGTTTTTGTTACAGCAGACGGTGTGAAAACTCTGGTAGAACCGGGAAAGAAAATGAAAATCTGTTCTTTCCTCTGGGTTTATTATGGATACCCAACAGCATCTTACGAGGGCGTGAACGTAGAAGATATGCGTTATCGCTGTGGAAGTATGCTTGCGAAAAGAGACGGCGATTCCGTTCACCCGGACATTATAGCAGGTGTTCCGGACTCCGGTATTGCACATGCCATCGGCTATGCAAATGAATCCGGCATTCCTTATGCAAGACCCTTTATTAAATATACACCTACCTGGCCAAGATCCTTTATGCCGACCAACCAGAACCAGCGAAACCTGATCGCCAGGATGAAACTGATCCCTGTGCGCAAACTGATCAAGGACAAAAAACTTCTTCTTATTGATGATTCCATTGTGCGTGGAACTCAGCTCCGGGAGACAACAGAATTTCTCTATAGAAGCGGTGCAAAGGAAGTACATGTCCGCCCTGCCTGCCCTCCAATTATGTATGGCTGCAAATACCTGAATTTCTCCCGCTCCAAATCCGAAATGGAACTGATTGCCCGCCAGGTGATTGAGAAAAGAGAAGGTCCAAACTGTCCCCAGGAGATTCTGGATGAGTATGCAGACCCGCATACAGAAAGATATGAACAGATGGTACAGGATATCTGTAAAATGCAGAATTTTACAACTCTTCGCTATCACAGACTGGATGATCTTTTGGAAGCCATTGGAATTGAACCCTGCAATGTATGTACATATTGTTTTAATGGTAAGGAATAAGACATCTGAGAATGTAAAACAGAATTTTTTGAGCGAAAAAAGTCGAATTATGTCGATTTATCAACCATTATGTCGTACGGTTTTCGTTGACAATCTGAGTATCTCTTTATAAAATAATAGATGCTAACACACATACACACAATATAACTGCGCTTATTCATTGCCGGGAATTCTTTTCCGGACAAGCGCAGTTACCAATTTTCTATGAAACTAAGGAGACCGAAATGAACACACAGGTTGTAAACCAACGCAAGGAGAACATTATGGATGAAAAAGCTGAAAAAATCATGGAACTGGCAAAAAAACTGGAGACAGAGGATGAATATATCTGTCAGGATAACAGAGATCTTCTGGAACTGGAACAAAGATATGAAAAGCTGGATATTCCCTATCAGATGCGCCGGGTGATCGATGATTACATAGCATGTATGCGCACCAGAGATGAGAGATTTGCCCAGCTGTGCTGTATGGCCGGATGCTGACTATAAGCAGTATTCAAAGAGAAACTGCCTGACAGCAGGAAAGGACAAAAAAATTATGGATATAGGTAATATGATGAAGGCTGCCGGTGCCTGGAATACTTTTAAGAGAAACCATCCCAAGTTTCCGGCATTCTGCAGGGCAGTATCCCAAAGAGGAATCAAAGAGGATAGTGTGCTGGAGATTGCCTTTGTTACTCCGGAGGGTGAGAGACTGGAGACAAATCTTAAAGTAAAGGCCAGTGATCTGGAACTGCTGGGCCAGTTTATGGATCTGACCCAGAAATAATTTTAGAATATTTTAGAAATAATTTTGGAAAACGGATTGAATAAACAATGGATATCTGCTATAGTGTATTTTGTTGGTTATAGATGATTTTCACTGTCAGTATACATGACAGGGCAGATCTTTTACAGAAAGAAAAGAGGAAAACATTGCGTAAAAAATCACATATTTTACTTGCAAGATATCTCGCAGACCAGATGTCAGCAGCTTCCAGCCTGCAGTCCCACAGAAAAGCATTCTGTCTGGGAAGTATCCTTCCGGATATCAGACCATCCTTTATAACGAAACGGCATGAGTATTTTACAACCTTTGACCAGGTGAAGGAGAGCATGCGCCGGCTGGCTGTTACCACACCGGAGCAGAGCAATGAGAGAGTATACTGGCGGCGCTTCGGAGAAGTGATTCACTATATGGCGGATTATTTTACTTTTCCTCATAACAAAACATATACAGGCAGTCTTGCCCAGCACAATCATTATGAGAAGGTGCTGAAAAATGAACTCAAGTCCTGCATACAGGGAGGAGAGGCCTGCAGATACCTGCAGCCGGCAATTCACTTCGATACCTTTGCCACACTGATCGATTATATCGAGGCAGCCCATGAACGGTATCTGAACAAGCTCCGCTGTGTGGAGGAGGATATCCGTTTTATTCTGAACATGTGCTTCCAGGTGATTCAGGGCCTGGTGCAGCTCGGTACAGGACGGCAATATCTTGCAGCATAAAAAACAGACAGCTTTCAGGGCAGAGAATGCCCGGGCTGTCTTTTTTTGTTCCGGAAAAAATCTGAAGGAAATGTGAAGAAAAAATGAAATTTGAATAAAACCAAAAGATATCTTTTCGTCAAAGGTTGATTTACAAAAATGAATATGCTAGAATAAATCCGAGTTAATTGAACGTGATCGGACGTGATTGCGCTCATGAAGAAGTAGCGAAAGCGGATCTTTGGTCCGTTTTACACATGCCGAAGATAATGGGGGAAATAACAGACATGTTCGCGAAAAGAAGGGAGCCTTTTAAATATATGAAGAATAAATACCTAATGAAGTTCCTGTGCCTGACTCTGGCATCCGGTATGACTTTGTCAGGACCGGTCTCAGTTATGGCAGCAGAGGAGACAGTGACCGCTTATTCCGATGATTTTTCATCCGGTGATGATGGAGTGGATATCGGTTCACCGGACACACCCACACCGGAACCCCAGCCCGATCCTGTAACCCCGGAGCCTACAGTAACACCGGACACACCTACACCAGAGCCTACGGTAACGCCGGATACACCTACTCCGGAGCCCACAGTGACACCGGATACACCTACACCGGCACCATCCGTCACACCACTTCCGGATACGCCTACACCGGCGCCATCTGTGACGCCGCTTCCGAATACACCTACACCGGCACCGCTGATCACAGATAATGCCAAGGCAGTGATCGACCGTATCAATGAGCTTCATCTTCAGACAATCACCCTGGAGAAGAAATCTCTGGTGCAGAGCGTACGTACTGCTTATGAAACTCTGACTGAAGATGAGAAGAAGGAAGTATCCAACTATAACCTTCTGGTGGAGATGGAAGCCCGCATTCAGACTCTGGAAACAGAGAAGAAAAAGGAAGAAGAAAATAAAGCCAGAGAGAAAAACGATTTTTCCGATAATAAAAGCACCACAGCTACAGGTATTACCGGCACACCTGTATATTATGCATCCAATATCCATGCTGGTAAGGATTTCTATCTGGACAGCTTGAAGAAAAATTATAATCTCACCTTCTCCGATGATTTCTCAGCAGTTATGGACTCCATTGAGAAGGAATACAAGGAGAAAAATAAGCTTTCAGATGCCAGTGATCTGTCCGGATCCGGAATCAGCACATCTGCAGACAGCCTTCTGGTGAGAAACTGGCAGGATATCCTGGCAGTCTACATCTATCAGCAGAGCAAGGCTGGCAAAACAGAATTTACCCTGGATGGTTCCTGTAAGGATGATCTGGCGAAGATTTTTGCAGAGATGAATCCGGTTGTCAGGGACAAGCAGAACATTACCCATGTTACATACGGCAACCGTAAGATCAATTACTATATTAAGAAGAATAAAATTTCCAAGAAGGACCGTAAGGTTCTGAAAAAATATGTGGAGACAGACTGTAAGCTTCTCTGTGCAGTAGTTACAGCAGCCAATGGCTTTGTGCGTGAGAGTGTTGGGGATGATGTGTCCGAGGAACGTGTAAATGTAATTTCCGCAGCCTACTCTCTGGTAGGTAAGGTAGGATATTTCTGGGGCGGTAAATCCACAAAGATCGGCACTGACCCAAGCTGGGGTACAGCTGAGAAGGTAGCTGCAGAAGGCAGCAAGAGTACAGGTACCATCCGTGCATACGGCCTGGACTGCAGCGGCTTTGTAACTTGGGCAGTGATCAATGGCTACCAGGATCAGACAATGCAGGCAGCAGTAGGAGACGGAACCTCTGACCAGTGGGAGAAGGCAAATGTGGTTACTGAGACAGATGCACAGCCCGGAGACCTGGTATTCCAGAAGGGACCGGAGGCAGGCAGCGATAACCATGTAGGTATTCTTTGCGGTAAGACAGATGCAGGAGACTGGATCGCAGTACACTGCTCCTCCAGCAAGAACGGAGTTACAGTAGGCGAGGCCTACAGCGCAAGCTTCCGTTACATCCGTCAGCCGTCTTTCTATCCTACAGAGGCACAGATCCAGGAAATGCAGAATAGCAGCACAGCCATCAGTTCAGGCAACGATATCTTTACTGCAGATGTAAAGGTAAGCAATACCCTGCAGGATGCCATTAATTCCAACACGATCTCTGACGGAACTGCTACACTGACATCCGGCACAGAGGAGAAAAAGACCTCCATCCTGCCAAAGACTATTGACCTCTCCAAGAGTGATGTGACAGTATTTAAGGCAAAATAATGTTCGGCAGAGTATAATCTAAAATATAAAAGACACTTATCAGGAATTCGGCAAAAAAGAGATCTGGATTCCCTAAGTGTCTTTTTGTGTTTACGTTACTGTTCGCTTCGTTCACAGTAACGTGTTTGCCATATATAACTGTGCTAATTGTGGTAAAAATATTGACAAATTGTACTATTTTTGTTAACCTTAGGTATAGACTTGTTATATTTATAATTACAGATATCTGCAGTACAGATATTACCCATAAATGAAAGTCAGCTGCCAGACAGCTAATGTGGAAAAATACTGGAAAAGAGACTGAAAAATATGGCACTTAGACGTGAAAGAATGCGTCTGGGCGATCTGCTCATAAAGCAGAACGTCCTGACAGAGGAACAATTAAAAAAAGCCCTGCAGCTTCAGAAGGGAAGCGATAAAAAAATCGGTGAGATTCTGGTAGAAAATGGATTTATCACTGAGGAAATGATTGCCCGTGCCCTTCAGATGCAGCTGGGACTGAAGGTAGTCCAGCTTACAGGTGTGACCATCCCCAAGGAGGTCCGGAACCTGGTCAGTGTGGATCTGATGAAGAAATACACCTGTATTCCTTTTGAACTGGATCCCTACAATGCCAACATCCTCCATCTGGCTATGGCAGATCCTATGGATATGGCTGCTATTGATGATATTTCCATTGTGACCAACCTTCAGGTGGAGCCTTATATTGCCACCACCAGAGATATTCTGGCTGCCATTGACCGCCATTACGGTGCGTCAGAGACTATGGATGCTGCCAGACGTTTCACCCAGGAGAGGGCACAGCTGCGAGGCAATATTGAGGAAAATGAAACAGATGCGGATGTCAGCGATGCACCGATTGTACAGCTGGTCCGTTCTCTGATCGAACAGGCAGTACGACAGAGAGCCAGTGATATCCATATTGAAGCATTGGAGTCCAAGGTACGTGTCCGCTACCGTATTGACGGTGCACTTTTTGAGAGGATGGTTTACGACAACAGCCTTCTGCCTGCTATTTCCACCCGTATTAAGATTATGGGAGGCATGGATATTTCAGAGAAGAGGAAACCTCAGGATGGTCGTATGTCTATTGTGGTAGACAGACAGGAGTATGATATCCGAATTTCCTCCATCCCTACTGTGCACGGAGAGAAGATCGTTATGCGAATCTCCTCCAAGCTGAATCTTACCAGAAATAAGAAGGAACTGGGACTTGCCCCGGATGAGATGGCACGTTTTGACCATATGATGGCAAGCCCCTTTGGAATTATCTTTGTTACAGGGCCTACCGGAAGCGGTAAGTCCACCACCCTGTACACAGCCCTCAGTGAGCTGAACAGGGAGGAAGTCAATATTGTTACAGTAGAGGATCCTGTAGAAGCAGATATTGAGGGAATCAACCAGATCCAGGTCAACAATAAGGTGGATCTGACCTTTGCCTCAGCCCTTCGTTCCATTCTCCGTCAGGACCCGGATATTATTATGATCGGTGAGATCCGTGACCAGGAGACAGCAGGGATTGCAGTACAGGCATCTATTACCGGACACCTGGTAGTATCCACTTTACATACCAATAATGCAGTGGGTACACTGAACCGTATGGCAGACATGGGAGTGGAGAGATATCTGATCGCAGATTCTGTAGTGGGAGTAATCGCTCAGCGACTGGTGCGTAAGCTTTGCCCTCACTGCCGGAAAATGAGACCGGCCAGCGAGGAGGAGAAGCGTATCCTCAGACAGAATACAGACCAGGAAGTTAATATTTATGAGCCTGCAGGCTGTAAGCTGTGCAACAATACGGGCTTTTTCGGACGAATCGGTGTATTTGAGATTATGGAGGTCAATGAAGAAATCCGTAACCTGATTGCCGAGAACGGTACCACAGAGGAACTGGAGGAAGCAGCCAAACGAAGCGGCATGCGCACACTCCGGCAAAATGGTATCCGCTATGTACTGGATGGAACTACTTCCATTGAGGAGATGCTAAAGGCATCTTACGAATAAGGGAATGCCTGTCTCACAGGCAGGAACCTGAATATAAGGACAAAAAACATGTATGACTTAAATGAAATTTTGATACAGTCTGTAAAGGAGAGAGCTTCTGATATCCATCTCACCTCGGGACGGGCTCCCAGCTACCGTGTGGACGGTGTGCTGGCACCTATTATGGGGGAGAGACTGACTCCACAGATGCTGGAGGACATCCTTCTGCCCCTTATAGACAAAAGACACCGGGAGGAATTAGAGGAAACAGGACAGACAGACTTTGCCTACGCCATTTCCGGTGTAGGTCGTTTTCGCGTGAACGTTTTTAAGCAGAGAGGTACGCTGGCAGCAGTTATGCGAAGCCTGCCTTTCAATATTCCGGAGCCTGAGGATCTGGGAATCCCCAGAGAGGTTGTGGAAATGACCAGCAGAAAACGTGGCCTGGTACTGGTTACAGGACCTACCGGCAGCGGTAAATCCACCACACTGGCCTCCCTGATCCATGTGATCAACAGGACCTATCCTTACCACATTATCACTTTGGAGGATCCTATTGAATACCTCCACAGACATGACAAATCCGTGGTAAACCAGAGGGAGATCGGCAGCGATTCCACAGACTATGCTCAGGCACTGAGAGCCGCTCTCCGTGAGGACCCGGATGTGATCCTGGTAGGAGAGATGCGAGACCTGGAAACCATTTCCACTGCTATTACAGCGGCAGAAACCGGTCATCTGGTATTTTCTACCCTCCATACCATTGGTGCGGACAAGACCATTGACCGAATCATTGATGTATTTCCGCCAAATCAGCAGCAGCAGGTACGGATCCAGCTGGCTTCTGTACTGGAGTGTATTGTATCCCAGCAGCTGCTGAAAAAGGCAGACGGCAGCGGCCGTGTGGCAGCCCTGGAGGTGCTTTTCGCTAATAATGCGGTGAGAAACCTGATCAGGGAGAGTAAGACCTACCAGATTCCATCTGTGATGCAGACCAACAAGAGAGGCGGAATGCAGACCATGGATGATGCTCTGTATGATCTGTTTATGCGGAAGGTGATCGATGGAGATACAGCAGTGACCTACGCCCAGGAGCCTGTAAGTATGAACAGGAAGGTAAATCTGGATGTTGGCTCAGGATTTGATACAGGCTTTGACGGAGGTTTTAGTTTGTAAAAAGTAACAAGGATGCAGATCCCCGGATCTGTGCGACTATAGATAAAAGAGGTGAGAGCATGCCCGGTTTTTCCTACGTGGCAGTAGATAAAAGAGGCAAAGAGAAAAGGGGAAGCCTGGAGGCTGAAACCAGAGAGAGAGCATTGGAGCAGCTAAAGGCAGAGGATCTGATTCCTGTTTCCGTCAGGGAACAGGGGGCTTTGAACAAAGAGATTGACTTTTCCATTGGGAAAAAGGTTAAGCCCAGGGATCTGAGTGTTTTCTGCCGGCAGTTTGTCAGTATTACCCAGGCAGGTGTTCCTATGAAGGAAGCCCTGCAGATGTTAAGCGAGCAGACAGAGAATAAATGGCTGAAGCGTGCCATTTCTGAGGTGCTTCTGAATGTGGAAAAGGGTAATACCCTGGCGGATTCCATGAGAAGCCAGCCGGATATTTTTCCGCCTATGCTGGTGAATATGGTGGAGGCAGGGGAGCAGTCCGGTAGTCTGGAGATGGCTTTCTCCAGGATGGCGGTGCATTTTGAAAAAGAGGCAAAGCTGAAGGCTACTATTAAGAAGGCTACTATTTATCCTATTATTCTGGTGATCGCGGCCATTGGGGTAATTGCAGTTATGCTGTTGTTTGTAATCCCTATCTTTATTGATATGTTTGCGGATCTGGATATTGAGATGCCGGCTCTTACTATGTTTGTTATGAACAGCAGTAAGTGGATGACTTCACATTGGTATGTGGTATTGGCGATTATTGTTGGGGTTGTGGTTGCTTATAAGCTGATCTACAAAACCACACAGGGGCGGCTGACCATTGACAGGATCAAGATGAAGATGCCTTTGTTTGGGAAGCTTACAGTGAAGACTGCCTGTTCTCAGTTTGCTAGAACTATGAGTACTCTGCTAATGTCGGGTATTTCTACCATTGATGCTTTGGAGACTACTTCGAAGATTGTCAATAATATACATTATACGAATGCTATGCTGAAGGCCCGTGAGGAGGTTATGAAGGGGGTTCCTTTGTCAGAGCCTCTGGAGGCTTCCGGGATTTTTCCTCCTATGGTGTATCATATGACCGGGATCGGTGAGGAGACTGGTAATGTGGAGGAGATGCTGGAGAAGATGGCGGATTATTATGACGAAGAGGTGGAGATGACTACCCAGAGTGTGCTGGCGGCTATGGAGCCGATTATTATTTTGTTTATGGCGTTGATTATTGGGACTTTGGTGATTGCGGTGATTTCGCCGATTGCGTCGATGTATAGTGGATTGGATAATTTGTAAAAAATAAAAATTTAATTATACAAAAGGTGTTTGTTTTACCAAGTAGCGATGGAGCTTGCGCGAATATTGCTTGAATTAAATTAATAAGGGACGCTCCTTACTGCATCTCTATGCAGATACGGCTTCGGGGACAGTCATGCTAGGCATTTGAAAATCTGCTAAAAGCATCACCCCAAAAGCCAAAACTCGCTGACGCTCAGACAGTTGGACTTTTGGGGTGATAACGCAGATTCCCAAACGCCAAGTATGACTAAGTCCCCTGCAGATATATCTGCATAGAGATGCAGTAAGGAGCTGTGCTTTGGTTGAGACGAATAATAATTTAATTAATCAAACAGTGAAATTAGATTGTTATTTTGGGTTGTATTGTGTGATATAAAACGGATGGTTGATTATCGTATAAAAATAACTGTAATAATTATCTTAGATGGATGTATCGCAGCGGCATAGGGGCTGTGTTCATCATATATTTTTGAATCATGTTAATCAGGTTTTTCTTCAGATTAAAGGGGGCGCGTTGGAAAAAGCGGGATTGAGTGGTTTTTTTCTGAATCAGACTAGGGAAATAATAATTTAACCGAATTAATTGCGAAGCAGTTATTCGGTTATGAGCAAGTAGCGAAGCGGATTGCGAATATCCGCTTGGCTCAATTTAATCGAGTTGTCGGGTGGATGCTCCGAGATATAGACGTGGTTATCTACGGCTTCGGAGCCAGTTATGCTGGGTATTTGTAAGTTTATGGAAAGCATTCCCCGAAAACCCCAGACTCATTGTTGTTAAACTGTGGGCTTTTCGGGGGATAACGTAGATTTTTAAAGGCTGGGTATAATTAAGACTCTTGTAGATATAGATGATTACATCTATATTTCGGAGCTGGTCTCGGCGATTGTGGATGTAGGCTGGTTTGGATCGATTTTTTTGTCTGGAAATTTAATTATTTAATTAATTATCCGGACTATGTAACTTGAAAATTGAATAACGAGTTTATAGACATAACTCCCTCCCCTCTGGATGTTCCGGATGACCGGATTTTTCAGGGGGGGGGTGGAGAGCCCTATGGGGTTCTCGCTCGTTGAATCAATCATCGGATAGTGACATTCGTGGTGAAAGCAACAGGAGAGTTATGTATTCATCGAAAAGTTGAATATGTGAGTTGCTCTGTGTCTGCAGTCACCTGTTATCGTCAGGTCTGCCAGACCATCCCGGGTCTTTCTCATGACATGGCTCTATCCGATAGAAATGAATGAATTTTGAAGGAGATTGAGTTATGTTTAAATTTCTGAAAGAAAAGAAGAAAGATAATAAGGGATTTACACTGGTTGAGCTGGTTGTTGTAATTGCGATTCTGGCTATCCTGGTTGGTTTACTGGCACCACAGTATACGAAGTATGTTGAAAGATCAAGAAAATCTGCTGATGCAAGTAATCTTGAAAATATGGCAAGAGCACTTGAGATTGCTGCTGCAGATACGTCAGATACATTAAAACCGGATACTTATACAATTACAATTAATGATACTGATACAAAGGTTACAACTACAGAGACAGGAGAAACTAAAGCAAATGTAACTGCTGCGGAAGGTGTAATTACTAAAACGGTTGGAGAAAATGCATTAGCTACAAAGCTTAAATCAAAACAGTGGGCTTCTACAGGTACAACAAATCAGATTCAGGCAACTGTAAAAATTGATTCAGATTATACAGTTTCTGTAAGTTATACTCCGGATGCGTTTTATTCTTTTATTGGTAAAGACAAAAAAGCTTCAACAACGGGTGGAAAATAGAATAAAAAGACATTCAATTTCTCGATGAGTACATAATGATTCTTTGTTTTCTTAATGAAAGTTACTATCTCGATGAACTATGAAGTAAGGAGATAGTAATATGTTAAAGTCATTTAACAAAAAGAAAAAAGATAACAAAGGTTTCACATTAGTTGAACTTGTAATTGTAGTTGCTATTCTGGCAATTTTAGTCGGTATTCTTGCACCACAGTATACGAAATATGTTGAAAAATCAAGGAAATCTGCAGATGTAAGTAATCTTGAAAACTTAGTAACAGCGTTTAAAACAGCTGCATCCGATGGAGAAGATACAATAGGTGCTGGTACTTATGTTATTGAAGTTACTTCTGGAGGAAGTAAGGTAGGTACAGCAGATAAAGCGGCAACAGGTCCATATACGGTAAAAAAAGAAGAAAGTGCTATTGAGAATTTGCTTGCATCTTATGTTGGCTCTGATTGGAAGGCAACGAAATTAAAATCCGCCAAATGGACAGTAAATAAGGATTCAGGAGATCTTGTAACTAGCATCAATGCCCAGTTAACAGTTGCTAATGATGGTTCTATTAATGTTGACTATTATCCAACATGGGTTAAAAACTTAGCTAAATAATATTTAGTTTTATCAGAAAGGAAAATCCCTATGCTCCTTTTCTTAGAAATAATACCTTACATAATAATTTTTATATTCGGAATTGTCATCGGCAGTTTCTTAAATGTCTGCATTTACCGGCTTCCCCTTGGGGAGTCGGTGGTGTCGGCGCCTTCGCACTGCATGGGTTGTGGTGGGAAGCTGCGGTGGTTTGATATGGTTCCGGTGGTTTCCTGGATCGTGTTGGGCGGGAAGTGCCGGTTTTGTAAGGCTAAGATTTCGGCGCAATATCCTATCATAGAGGGTGTCAATGGCATCCTCTATGTAGTGATTTGTGTTGTGAATGGGCTGAATGTTGTGAGTTTTGTTTATTGTCTGATGGGGTCTGCTCTGATTGTGTTGAGTGTGATTGACTGGAGGACTTTTGAGATTCCTTTTGGGATCAATGTTTTTTTGTTTGTGCTGGGCGTTGTGGCTACCGGGCTGGATGGGATGAGTGGTCTGGCTGGGCATTTGATTGGCATGGTTTGTGTCAGTGGGGTGCTGGGGATGATTTATCTGGTCAGTGGCGGTGCGGCTATTGGTGGCGGTGATGTGAAGATGATGTTTGCCTGTGGGCTGATTTTGGGATGGCAGCGTATTTTGCTGGCTTTTCTGGTTGGCTGTATTGTGGGCTCGGTGGTTCATATGATCCGCATTAAAGTGCAGGGAGCCGGACGGGTTCTGGCTATGGGGCCTTACCTGGCTGTGGGCGTGATGCTGGCGGCTTTGTGGGGAAATAGTTGGATCAGCTGGTATCTGGGCTTACTGGGACTTTGACACATTGTTTTCAGTTGCAAAAATACATTTCCGTTGGATGAAGTGTATTTTTGCATTTGAAAATATATTATTGCTTCCGGCAGGATTGTAGAGATGCATATCTCGTAGCAAGAATGTCGATGGCATTCTTGAAGTGAGTACTTGGATGGAGGAACTTAGGATGGCACGTTTTTTGAGTATTGAGGCTGAGAGTACACAGATCAGAGTGGGAGAGGTGGAGATTTCCGGACGTAAGGGACGGATGCTTCAGTGTTTTTGCGTACCTGTTCCCCAGGGGTCTGTGGAGGATGGACAGATCCGAGATACCAAAGGTCTGGGGGAGCTTTTGAGGCAGCAGCTGAATGAGCGGGGAATCCGCACAAAGAAGGCTTGGTTTGTTACCGGTTCTACCAGGATTGCCAGCAGGGAGGTACAGATTCCGCTGGTAAAGAAAAGCCGGATCCAGAGTATTATTGAAGCAAATGCAACGGATTATTTTCCTATTGATGTGACCAAATATGTTATGTCCTATATAATTCTGGGGATCACCGGAGAGAAGGGCAAAAAGGGCGAGGAAGCTGAGCAGAAAAAGGCTGCTGACCAGGAGAGACAGTACAGGCTGATGGTGTATGCATCTCCCAAGGCAATTTCTACTGCCTATTATGAGTTTGCCCAGAGTGCAGGCTTGAATCTGGCGGGAATTACTTATACCGGAAATACGGTGTATCAGACTGTGCAGGAGGAATATACCTCCGGTGCCCATATTTTGATCAAGGTGGAGCTGGAGAATACAGGTATCAGTATTATTAGGGACGGTAAGCTTAGTTTCCAGAGAAATATTAATTATGGTATGGAGAGTGCGGTGGAAACGATCCGCAGTTTTCCTCAGTTTGGTGACAGGCTGGAAGTTCAGGATGCGCTGCAGCTTCTGTCAGAGAAAAAATGGATCTATCCTTCCCTGGACGGCCAGATCGGGGAGGAGCCTGATACTGTAAAAAGTGAAGTGACAGAGAGCCTTCGGTATCTGGTGGGAAATATTTCCCGTATTATGGACTATTATATTTCCAGAAATGGGGATGTGAATTTTGAAAGTATTGTTCTGTGTGGTATGGGTGGTCAGGTGCAGGGGCTGGCAGAGCTTCTGACTCAGGAACTGGGGCAGAAGGTGGAGCTTCTCACAAAGATTGTCAGATATTCCGTGCCTGATACAAACAAGCATGAGGGACTTTTCCTTTATATTGCAGTGATGGACCCTGTGAAATCCGGACTGAACCTGATGGAGAAAACCGGACGGAAGCAGAAGGAAGTGAAGGAAACCTTAAGCGGTGCCTGGGTAGTTTTTGGCGTAGGTGCTTTGGCGGCTGTGGCTCTGGCGGCTGCAGGAGTGGGGGCAAGGATTTACCAGACCCATGAGCAGGATAGGCTGAACCAGAGAATTGCCGAGGAACAGAGCATCGAGGATGTGTATGCGGCTTATAATAATGCCAAATCCCAGTATGATAATTTCCAGAGCATGTATGCTTATACCAATACCCCAAATGAGGGACTGGAGGCTTTTATCCAGGAAATGGAGGAAAAAATGCCTTCCAGTATTACGGTGGAGACCTTTAGCTCTACAGGCAGTCAGGTAAGCTTTTCCATGAGAGTGGCCAGCAAGTCTGAGGCTGCCAATACACTGATCCAGTTGCGAACCTTTGACAGTCTTTCCTCTGTAACTACCACGGGAATTGATGAAGGTGAAGATGGAACAGTAACCATGTCTGTAACCTGTACATACAGAAATCCGGCATTGCTTGATGATGCAGAATAGGAGACAGAATATATGAATCTTTCAATGCGCGATAAAAAAATATTACTGATGTTTCTGGGAGTGCTGCTTTTTGCCTTATCCTTCCTTTTCGTGTATAAGCCGCAGATGGAAGAGGCTGCCCAGATTTCCGCAAATAATGACAGTCTCCAGGAGAGACTGAGCCAGCTTCTGGAACTGGCCCAGAACCGGGAGCAGTATGTAAATGACACAGAGACCATGCAGGTAGAGATCGATGAGTACTGCAAACAGTTTCCATATACTGTCCGTTCAGAGGACGGAATTGTCCTGGCTATGAATATGGAGAATTCCCTGGACATGACCATTTCCAATGTGAGCCTGGGAGAAAGAACCTTTGTATATTCTATGGATGGAGGCTCCAATGCAGATGGCGCAGAAGCTCCTCAGGAGACTATGATGGAGCAGGGCAATCAACAAACCCAGGATCAGATTGACCAGATCGAGGGCACTGATTCCTCTCTGGGAAATGATGGCTATTCAACCATAGATTCCAGTAATTCCGTACAGCCCACCATTCAGGGAGATTCCACAGGAACTCCCGCACTGTACCGCACCCAGGATACGGTGCAGTTCAGCGGTACCTACAAAAGTCTGAAGGAGGCTGTTAAATATCTGGCAGACCAAAGCGGCAGGATGACACTGGACAATGTGAATGCTTCCTTTGATTCCTCCACAGGAAACCTTACAGGAACCATGACCATCAATATCTTCTCCATGACCGGCGGCAGCACCAGCTACTCCGCACCGGATGCAGGAAGCACAGTCTACGGAACCGACAATATTTTCGGAACCATAGAGAACACCAAAAAGAGCAAGAAAAGCAAGAAAAAGGCGGCAGAGACCGTAGCTGCAGATACCGAAGCACAGCAGAACCAGGAAGCGGCCCAGACACCAACAGACGAGACAACAGATTCTACCCAGAGTGCAGAAGCTGCAGCTCAGTAATATCATAGATGAGAGCACTTTAGAGGGGAATAGAAAGCCCCTCTAAAGCTGTATATACAGGAATAGAAAAACGGGAAAGGAGTACATGCAGAATGGACAGAAAAAAACTACACAAGGACAACACAGGAATGACCCTGCTGGAAGTGATCGTGGCAGTCAGTATCTTCTCCATCACCGCAATCGTACTCTTGCAGAGCTTCGTCACCTCAAGCAGGATCAATAAGAAGTCTAATACTTATCTGGAGGCAACGACTACAGCACAGAATGTAATGGAAGAGATTAAGGCGAAAAGGTTCAAGGAGATTGCACTGGCGTTTAATTATCCGGTGGATCGACTGGGAAATAGCAGATTTTCTTTTTTACAGTCTCAGGTAGCCAATATTGGAAATTCTTTACAGATTAAAGAAGTAACCAGGCAAAATGGAACCGATGGAGGGGTTACATATTCTGATGTCCGTCAGTACAATGCTTCAGATAATGAAGATGATTCTAAAGTTACAGCATCTGTTATTTCACATGATGGTGGCAAGAGCTATAAATTCAATGCAAATAAGATAGGTAAGTATTATTACACTATGACAAATGTGGAAACACTGCATGATAAATTTGATGTTCTGGTAGAGTTTGACGGTAGCAGGGATTCTGGTTATAAGAAAAAGACAGCTACCAACAATGAATATGGAAAGAATGACTATCTCTCTCCTAATATTACAAAGCTGGATTCGAAAAAGAATGCATTCCTGATCATGGAAAAGAACTGGGATGAGAATGCTATGACAGAGTTGATAACAAAACAATGGAGTTACGCAAAAAAACAATGGGGAATTGCGAAAGAACAATGGAAAAATGCTCATCCTGATAAAGAGGAGAATGAGTATGATAAAATTTGTCCTGAACCTCAGGCACTGAACGAGCAGGATGTTTATGCCCGCACAAAGCGTATCCTTAAAGTAAAGGTTGAGAACAGCAGTGGTGGAGGAATCGTTGTAAAGGCTAAATACATTTTATATACCTATAATTATGCAAAAAAGGGTGGATCTGAATATGAAAAGATGTCCATCTGTCCATGTGATGATAAAAGTCTGGAAAAAGTCTTGAAGGATGATTCAGAATTGCCCGATAAGGAGTGTTTCTGTACATATTCCAGCCCATATACTCCAATTTATGGCTCTGAGAATGAAGATGATCTGCAGAGTATTTATATTTTTTATTATCCAAATTATAACTCGACAAGTCAGACAAATCCTTTGGATGAAATTATTTTTGACAACACTCAGATTCAGGTAAAAGATGGTAGTGCGATGGTGAATTATCCTGTTAATCTTTATGTTACTAAGCAGAGAGATGAGGAGAATAATGAGCCTACTCAGGCACAGGAAATAGGATATAAAATGCGTCTGACTGTGAAAGAGGCACCTACTAAACCCTGGACGGCAAACAAAGGATTATTCAGAGCTTCTACTACTTTGCTTACAAATCTGGATTATGACATCAGTAATGTGACAGATATTTCAAAAAGAACCAAAACATCACAGATGAAGCTTATATATCAGGATACGAATGGAAATAAAACTACAGATTATAGTGCTAAAACCATTCTTTCCTGTAATAGTTTGGATAACAGACTTGCGGAAGACAGAATTTACTCTGCTGTTGTGAAAGTATATAAGCATGGAGCCGCTGATAGAGATTTTCCAGACAGTGATCTGATTGTAAGTCTGGATGGAGCTAAAGAAAATTAGACAATTATGGAAATGTAAGATAAACGGTTTTGCGGACAGCCAGGGAGGTACTATGCATAAAATAAAATGGGTACAAAACAGAAAAAAGAATCAGGGTTTTTCTCTGCTTACTGTAATTGTATCGGTAGCCTTTATTGGAATCATGGCCATGTTGGTTCTGTATATGGCACTGGCAAATTTTAATATGAAAGTAACTGATCTGAAAGGAAAGGACAGTTTTTATACTGCTGAACAGGCTCTGGAGGAAATCCGCACCGGACTTCAGGAGGATGTGGGAAATGCAATGTCTATTGCTTATACCAAAGTTCTGGAAACCTATTCTAAAGATGCTGATGTTACCGGGGATGTCACTTTGGATGAACTGAGACAGTCCAGCTTTAAGGAACTGTTTGTAAAAGAGCTGGTGAAGCTTTTGCAGAATGGTGAGAATTCCAATCAGTATAGCATTAAAAAATTAAATGGTTATCTGGATATGACAGATAGCAGCAACCAGGGTCAGAATAAAATAGATTCCAATAAGGAAACCATGGTTGTTGTAAACCCGGTTGGCAAGGCACCAGATATGAAAAAAGATGTGAAAAATGGTGTGGTTCTGAAAAATCTGAAAGCTATCTATGTAGATTCTGCAGGCAGGGCTTCGATTATTGAGACAGATATCAGACTTGGAATTCCAAAGGTTCAATTTCCTACACCCTCTACTTTGCCGGATCTGATGCACATGAGTGTTGTTGCAAACAAGGGTATTGTAGTATGTGAAAGTGGTGAAGCAGAGATACAGGGAAAGGTTTATGCCGGACTTCTGGATACATATAAAAATGAAAACATCAACAAAAATGATGGGTCTGACTGTGTCAGTGTAGAGGTAAAGGATGGTGCAAAGCTTTCTATAACATCCGGAGATCTGTTTGTATGTCAGGGAAATATTAATGTAGGAGTTAACTCTTCTTTTTCCAGCGGAGGTACAGTGTCCCTGTGGGCGCAGGGAGTAAATCTGAATACTTCTACAGTGGAACTTCTTGGCAAAACCTATATTGCAGATGATTTGACTGTTAATAAAGGAAACGGAAGCAAGGTGACTCTCAAAGGCGAGTATTATGGTTTTGGTAATCCTAGTGAATCCTCAAAAGACATTAATAAAAATCCAAACTGGATTGAGGATAAGAGTAAGAATCCATTATACACTGAATATGGTCGTACTACTTCAGCATTGAGCAGTGCAATTACCATTAACGGCAAGAATACGACCATGGATTTATCCGGATTGCAGAAGATAATGCTGGCAGGAAAGAACTATATTGCAAGCAGTAAGATAGTTGGACAGCGACCAAATGGCAGCGATATTATGACCGGCGAAAGCCTGACAGTAAAGGGAACTCAGTTGGCATATCTGCTTCCGCCACAGCTTTTGGATAATGGGGAGAAGACAAATCCCATGACTTATAATGAGTATCTGGATTTAATTGGCGGAGGAAATGGAACAGGCAGTGTTACAATAAAGAATAATGTTCCGGTAGCAGAATGGGGAAACAAAACCCTTCAGGAGATTGGGGTAGACAGTACCAAACCTGTGCAGGAGGTTTTCTATAATGATAATTCTGCCGGTGATGGGGGTTATGTCTACTTTTATCTGAATTTTACAGATACCGGCAAGGCAGCTGCGTTCATGCAGAATTACTATTCAGACAGTAATATAACTGCTGATGTGTCTGACACAGATACCAGCAAGAATATGACTATGAAGCAAAAGATGGATGAATACCTCAGTTTCTATTTTGGTGATCAGGCAGGTGTGACAGTAAAGGATTCCCGGACCTATCTGCGCTATATTACTAATGGAAATATTCTTTCTTATTCTGGGCAGACAAAAACCGGAACCTTAAACAGCGCTACAGATACCAACCCGGGAACAGCACTGAATGATGAACAGGCAAGTTATCAACAGCAATGGTATGCATTGAATCGCAGAATGATTATAAATTATGAACTTTTGAAAAAGGTTTACAGGGAAGATAAAGAAACCGTTGATCATGATGAAACTGACTGTTCCAGAAGTGTGTTTGATAACATGGTGAATGAATCAGGTTTAGAGAGTTTTGTTAGAGAAAAGCACAATGTTGGGAAAGATAAATACAGATTTACATCTGATGAGGAAGATGGTGGTTTTACTGCTATTTTTGCCGATAATGAATCAGGTAATCCTGTTGAAATCAATACGCATGACGAGGAAAAACTTCGCCTTGTTGTAGCTACCGGTGATGTTACCATAGAAACCAATGTGAATTTTTATGGTATTATCATGGCAAAAGGTAAAATTACGATGAAATCAGGTGCAAAGTTAATTGCTGCACCTCTGGATGCGGCCAGAATTTTCCAGGCACAATCTACAGCAGATGAGATTTCTCCCAAGGATTTGTTCTGGGTTGGAGATAAATATGTGTTGGGTAACACCACAACCACAGACGATAATTCCGGTACAGAGACAAAACGCAATACAACCTATGATCTGGCAGAATGCATAACCTATGAAAACTGGAAAAAGAAATAAAGGAAACTGGAACTATTCAGTAGTCTGCTGTTTTGAGAGGCTACTGAACGATTATAAGAAATTTTAGAAAACAGGCGGGCATGTTTATGAAGCAGAAGAACAATAAAGGTTTTACGCTAGTTGAATTAATTGTGGTGATTTCCATATTTACAATATTACTGGGAATCCTGGAACCTTCTGTTAGTTCAATATTCAGTTATCGGGCCAAACGTGCAGCAAACAGTATTGTGGCTGCGCTGGACAAGACAAAAACAGAAGCCATGAACCGTCTGGTAGGTGAAATGGTACTCGAAAGGACAGATGACGGTTATTATGTAAGCTATTATCTGGATCGCGGTAAGCAGAGCGGGATAGTAAAAGAACAAGCTGAGAAAATTGCTCCGAAAAATACATTGATCAGTTATACAACAACAGAGAATACGATGGAAACTGAAATGCAGTTGGGAGATAAGCTGATTTTTACATTCAACAGGGAAGATGGCAGCTTTAGACCGTTGCAGGAGAATATTATTAGTTCTGATGAGATAACTAATTCATTACAGAATCATAAAGATATTTCTTTTCCAGATAAAATGATTGCTGACAATGTGGGGAACTATTGTACAAGTATTACAGTAAAAGGTGGTTCCAGAACCAGCATCATAAAGCTGGAAACAGGAACTGGAAGCTGTACAGTAACGGTCAGTTGAATGGCTTTAACTTTTCACCAAAAAATATCCTAAAGAATAAATATGTATGCAGGTGACAGGAGAGATTCATATGAAACAAAAAAACAAGGGTTTTACATTAATAGAATTGATTGTAACCATAGCGATTATAGCCATATTTTCAGGAGTAGTTCTGACTGTGGTTGGTACAGGGGCACACAGCTACCGAACTACTTCAAGCAATACGAAAGTGCAGATGGAAACCCAGGATGTTATGGATCAGATCCAAAATATCATTATCGATGTAAATCGCAGCGTTTACTATACCTATGGTGATGCCATGAACAGCAGTGTAGGTGATTTGGTATCAAATGATATTGATTCTAATGGAGAGGCTTCTGGTACAGCTATGTCAAAGACTTTTATGGCATGCAGTGGGAAAGAAAGTTCAGATTCTGCTGGATCTAGAGATCAAGAATATGATTATTCCTGCGATGTTATTATGTGGAATAAGCAGGAGCAGAAGCTCTATTATGCCTGCAGAACCTGGAAAGGAACAGAGTCTGTAAAAAATAAAACAACAGATAATTCCGGTGTTGATTCAGGTGCAGATGAAAATGGTACTCCAACAGTAAATGAATCATCTGCAAATGGAACTTCAGCAGGGGCTGGAAGTGAAACAGAGGTACTGGATATTACAGACAGCGATATGGAAGTAGCGGATGCCACATCTGATGGAGAAAATATGGGTACGACTGTGTCTACCAGAACAAGTGAAATTCAGAACAAGGTGGATAAGACTGTCCTTGCAGAAAACATTACAGATTTCCGTGTAGATGTATCTAAGGCGGTAAGTGAGCGGATTATACGTTTTCAGTTTACTGCGGATGTAAATGGAAAAGAGACCACTACTGTCCATACTGTAAATCTCCGAAACCAGATCCAGATATCCAAACCGGAAGATGGTTACGGCAAATCAGATGGTGATACCCCATGGATTCTGCTTACCAACTATCCGACTGAAGTAGAACCCGGTAAATCTGTCACCGGATTCTCCAAACTTATGAATGGCAATATCGACCCGGACACTGTGAAATGGGTAGTAGACTCAGGAAATGGAGCCTTTACCGCAGGAATCACTGGAGCTGAGGATTCGGCAGTAACTTTAAAAGCCAATGATAATGCGCAAGATGGGGATGCGATTACTGTCCATGTAGAAGCAAGGACTACAGATGGAAGGACAGTAACTTCAAAGTCTGGCAGTATTAAAGTTGTAAATAAAAAAGTACCGGTAGAATTAGTGCCAAATTCAGATCAGTTATTGTTGGGAGTAGATAATTCTTATGAATTAAGTGATTTGATAAAATGGAAAATTAAATATAGTGATGAATCTCAAAAAGAATTGTCAGAAAATCAAGTAGTTGCATGGGAATTAGAGAATTTACCAGAAGATAACAGTATATCCTTAGAAAAGACAAATGGTATGATTACCATTCCCAGAAATAATCTAGGAACTGATACATCAAATTCAGTATTTTCAATAAAGGCTACAATACAAACCAGTGATAAAACACTTACAGGTACAATAATTGTTAAGCTGGCAAGGATTGATATTTTATCTTCTAAAGATGAATATGAGGTTGGTGAGCAAAAACCACAGTATGAATATAAAGAAGGTGGAATAGTAAAGAATCCGTCAAATTTACTATTTAATTGTACACATAATAGCGAAAAGGTAGAATTAGGAACTTATAAAACCGCAGAAAATTTTGTTCAGGGTGATGTGGGAAACTGGACACTTAATGTTTCTGTTAAAGTTGGCGAAAAAAATGTAAGTGATCAGAAAAATTTCACCGTAAAATCAAAACCGGTCGAATGTGAAATGGGAGGCAGAGATATCATTATTGCTGGTCAGCCATACCTGTGTTCTTATTGGACACATAATAACTTTCATCCTGAGTTTGCATTGAAGAAAAATCAAACATGGAAGTTTGAGATTACCTGGCAGGTTACCGGTGAGTCGGATCCGAATACGGCATTTCCTGGTGGAGTAAAATCTATAGTAAATAATGATGTAAATTTAACTATCGGATCACAGGAACACGGATTTGTTCTTGAGGCATTTGTTAAAGTATTTGATAGGGATACAACAGTTGTTGCTGAAACTTATCATGCAAGTAAAAATATCAGGGTAATTACTCAATCGGATGTTATCATGGAAAACCCAATTGACACTGAAACAAATCAGGCAGTAGAAAACTATACTGTAATAAAAGGAAGAAGTTACACACGTCCATGGTCTGTTTATGTATGGCAATACAACCCTTCGACAGGAGAACATAGCAGGACAAAGCTTGAGAGTCTTACAGAAAAAAATATTACATGGAGTTATGCAGAGGGATGGAATAATGAGGACAAAGTGTGGACAGTTCCCTTGAAAACAAGTGAAAATTATTTAACATTGATTATGTCTGTAACAATTAGCGATAACGAGGAAGATAGTGCCTTGGGAGGAAAAAATATAATGCCGCCAAATAAATGGTATAGATTTGATATCCCTAAAACTATTAATATAACGGATCCAGAAACTACGATAGAACTGTTAGATGATAATAAACAAAAAAGTTCTGAAATTTATCCGGATGATACAATTAAATTAACTGCATATACTAAAGAAAATGGTAAAGATTTTCAACCGGATCATTGGCGTTGGAAATGGGAATGTCTGGATATGGATACCAATCAATTAGTGAATGGTGTATTAAGTACTGTAAATAATAACTTGAATAATCAGTTTATATTTACCGTGCCATCTATGTCAAATCAGACAACAGCGAAACGTTATGAAATAACAGCATCATTTGCATTATATGATAATGATACCGTTGAGAGAAAAGCCAGTTATATGGTTACTGTAAAACCATATACTGTGACTGCTGAAATTATGGCAGTTAATAATAAAACATCTGTTTTTCCGGGAGATACAACACAATTGTATTTAAAGCTTAAAACAGAAAAAGGGATTATGGATGGAACGGCTACATGGACACCTGAAAATTGGAATCAGTTATCTTTTAATGGTAAAAGCAATTCTCAAGGATCTATATACGATGGAAAAGAAATTCCAATTACAGTAGCCGCAAATAATTCTGTAAACCAGGTTACTGAGGCTTCGATTTCGGTAAATTATACTTTAAAATCAAGATTTTCATATCAGGGAAGTGTTTCAACAAAGCTTACGATTACACCATTGACACTGATTCTGACTTCATCTGCAGATCAGATTTATTATGGTGATGACAACTCGGTGGATATTTCTGCTGATATCGTTGATGCCGAGAATGACAAACATGTTACAGATAAAGATGGTTATAGCATTGAATGGTCTTTAAGCCCAGCATTGAATGAGATTTATGAATTAAATTCAACTGTAGGTGCAAAGGTTCAATTGACGATGAAAAAAGCTCCGGATAAATCAATACCAGTTACTGTGACTGCAGTGGCAAAAAAATCAGAAAATATTGTATGTACGGCTTCAAAGATAATTACTGTGAATCCGAAAACTACAATAGAAAAAGCATACAATTGTCCGGCTGGCCTGGAACAGAAACTTGAATTTAATTCTGAACATCAGAATAAAGAAATCCAAAGCATCAAAACCAGTTATCTGACTTCAACAGGAAATGAGCCGGTAGAATGTAAGCAGGATGATTTAAAAATTCTTACCTTTGATTCTGAGAATATGAAAGTACAGATGAATAGCAGTGCAGAGAATTTTGCTTCATATAAATATGCAAAGATTTCCGTTGATTTGGGAGATGTATTGTATAATTTCTACATTTATCCTGTGCAGTATAATGTTTATGATTATGAAGTAGGAAAAGGTTCGGCTGATGCAACTGCTTATGCACCGACTGATATTGAGAGTATTAGAAAATTGTGTGTATTGAAAAGCAATGATAAGGATGAGCCAATAGGTTATACATATACATATTCTACTAATGGTAAATTAAATGACAGTAACCGTTGTGAGTTGAGATTTAGTGTTTATTCTAAAACAGGAGTAGGATATTTTGATGGAAATTATGTGGATTCGTCAGCAAATAAATGGTTTATGAGACGACGCGTAAATAAAGAGTGGGTTTATTATCGACTTGAAGGAAATAAATGGTATTATTTTCATAATGGTGATGATACCCAGAATCTTATGCTTAAAGCTAAAAGGACAAGGTTTTATTGGAATTTAAGTAATGACACACATTTGTTTGATAGTAACGGAAAAGAAATAGGAGAAATTTCAAATACTTTTTTCTGGAAAAAATGGAATTAGATGCCAGTTGGTCCAACATTGGGGTCGCACCCCAATGTGGTCAACTTAAGCCCAGAATGCTGAGGCCAGTCGGGGTCGCACCTTCTGTCGGGAAAATAAAGAAACGAAATTTATTTTAAAAGTTCTCTAAAGGAAGTATAAAAATCTAACTGAGCCACAGACTGGCACTCACCCAGCCTGTGGCTTTTTGCAGTAAAAGACCGGTCGGAGTCGCTCCCAGTCGAGAAGGTGTCCGGATGATCTAATGCCGGATTCAGGCAACAATACATCCTCGTTGCCAGGCAAAACAATCTACTGCAATGCGGTCCGCTTTATCTGGGTCAGTGCCTTCGACACTGCAGGTATTGAAATGATGATCACCGTGATAATGCCCTCTGCCAGCAGATAGCTGTAATTGTATAAGATCGGATATACGGCTGTCAGAGATTTCGGGAAATTGTCCGGCATATAGCTCATCCAATAAAGATAACCGCCCAGAGAATGAAAAGCTCCTCTGGCAATTACAGCTATTATGTATCCTTTCAGAAGTCCATGACTCTGTTTTGCAAATAATCCTGCCAGTCCAAGTGCCGCAAATGCAAGTATGTAATCACAGCACACCTGAAAAAATGAAAGTATATAAGGCTCCTGGATAAACTGCAGGATTCCGTAAGCAAACCCAGCCATAATACCAGTTCCGACCCCATACCAGTTTGCGATCAGAACAATAAAAAGCATACTGCAAAGAGTGACGCTTCCTCCCCACGGCAGTTTGAAGATTTTCAGATAAGACGTAATAAAAGCAAGTGCAATAGCTACGGCACAGAATACCAGTTGTCTTGTGGTAAGCTTTTTCTTGTCTGAATTCTTCCCTGCAAAATAAATCGCCAGGAAAAACAAAATGATTCCGACAATAACTGTAATCACATATCCGGCAGTTGTAAGTCCGCCATCAGCAGTTACCATAAAACCAAACATAAAATGACCTCCCTCTTTTTATTAAGTTTATGTAATTGATTTTATCTGTTGTTCAGATACTAATTTATTATAAAGATTTTTTCATTTTTCGTCAATTGTTCCTGTTCTCATCTCAGCACGGGGAACCGTAGGACCCTGGCGGGGTCGCACCCTCTGTCGCTACACTAAAATCCTGTCTTTGACAGCTACGAAACAAAAAAATCGCTGTACCTCTTGATTTTGCTGGGGTTCGGCGATTTGTTGTGTCGTTTTGGAATATAGTATTTTATTTCCAGCCTTTACTTTTTTTCTGAATGTTTTTCATTTGCCTTTTGGTGATAAATTTATAATCCGTTTCAAAGCCGTAAACAGTGTGCAATGCATCGGTTAGCTTGTCTCGTGTGTAAAGTGGAATAAAACCTTGTTCTTGTATATTGGCGAAATTCATCGTTCTTAAATTTTGACAAAACACTCCCAGTCGGTTTATAATAAATTCTGTATAAAAATTTTTGCTGCTGGCTAATAAAAATATAGCAGTAAAAGCGGAGGAGAATCACATGAAACAAGAGAAAAAAAAGCCTGGCAAGCTGAAGATGCTTGCTGGCTATTACAAACCATATAGGGGATTATTTTTTGCAGATTTGTTTTTTGCATTTCTAGGGGCGGCAGTTACCCTTGTTATTCCATTGATGGTCCGCTATATTATGAATTCGGTAAGCGAGTTATCAGCGGTGGAAGCTAAGACTATCATTCTGAAAATAGGTGTGGGAATGCTGCTGCTGATCCTGGTGCAGCTGGGAAGCCGCTATTTTATCACCTATTATGGTCACATGATGGGTGCTTATATTGAGCACGATATGCGAAATGAGATCTTCAGCCATTATCAGAAGCTTTCTTTTGCATTCTACGATAACCAGAAGGTGGGACAGTTGCTTTCCCGTATTACAAGTGACCTTTTTGATATTACAGAGCTTCTTCATCATGGACCGGAGGATATTCTGATCTCCGTGATCAAGCTGTTCGGAGCGCTGATCATTCTCTTGAATGTAAAGCCGCAGATGGCGTTGCTGTGTTTTGCTGTTGTGATCATCATGTTGATCTACGCGCTGATCTACAATAAGAAAATGAAAAGTGCATTTAAAGAGAATCGTGTGCGCATGGGTGAGATCAATAGTCAGATCGAGGATAGCCTTTCCGGAATCAGGGTGGTAAAATCCTTTGGAAATGAGAAGCGTGAGATTGAGAAGTTCCGTAAAGGAAATGAGCGTTTTGTGGATTCTAAGCGTGTGACTTACCGCTATATGGCAGGCTATCATGCAGGAATGGATGCCTTTACTACATTGATCACGGTAACAGCACTTGTTTCCGGTGCTGTGTTCCTGGCATCTGGAAATTTAAGTGCTACAGACCTTGTGACATTTCTTTTGTATATCAATAATTTTACTGAGCCCGTTACGAAGCTGGTGAATTTTACTGAACAGTTCCAGAATGGTTACAGCGGTTATGACCGTTTCCTGGAAATGATGTCCATTGCACCGGATATTGAAGATGCACCGGATGCTGTGCCTCTGGAACATGTGGATGGAGATATTCGTTTTGAGAATGTATCATTCCATTATGAAGACCATAATGAGAAGGTGCTTTCTAATGTGAATCTGGAAGTAAAGTCTGGTGACTATGTTGCTCTTGTAGGTACCTCAGGCGCCGGAAAGACTACTCTTTGCAGTCTGATCCCCAGATTTTATGATGTGTCATCAGGAGCAATCTATCTGGATGGAAAAGATATCCGTAAGATCAAACTGAAGGATCTGCGTGATCACATAGGAATCGTGCAGCAGGATGTGTATCTGTTTGCCGGAAATATTATGGAAAATATTCGCTATGGACGTCCGGATGCTACAGACGAGGATGTTATCAGGGCGGCTAAGCTGGCAAATGCTCATGATTTTATTATGGAAATGCCGGATAATTATGGTACAGATATTGGGCAGCGTGGAGTGAAGCTCTCTGGAGGACAGAAACAGCGTCTTTCCATTGCCAGAGCTTTTCTGAAGAATCCGCCTATTCTGATTTTTGATGAGGCAACATCTGCGCTGGATAATGAGAGTGAGAAGGTGGTTCAGGAATCGCTGGAGCGTCTTGCAAAGGACAGAACTACTTTTGTAATTGCTCACAGACTTTCTACAATTCGCAATGCCAGAAGAATCCTTGTCCTTACAGAGGATGGAATTGCAGAAGAGGGAACACATCAGGAACTGATGGATAAAGATGGCGTTTACGCAAAGCTGTGTAAAGCCGGCTTATAGGATACCAGGTGGGGTCGCACCCTCTGTCGGGAAAATAAAGAAACGAAATTTGTTTTAAAAGTTTTCTAAAGAAAGTATAAAAATCTAACTGAGTCACAGACTGGACCCACCCAGCCTGTGACTTTCTGTTAGATTGTACTTTCATTATATATAGTCAAACTGAATCATCTTTCTGGTTGACTCAACAGCGATTATGTTATATAAGAGTTTTTTTCTTTTCTCTTGCCTCTTGCCATCTTTGCGGGATACCATTTTTCGAACCATATTGTAAAAAATCCCATCAAAATTGGAATTAAATTGTTTACAATGATAAGCAGATTTCCAAACCCGGCTCCTCTAAGCAGAAAGGTCCAGACTGCTGTCAGTACATATAACAATCCCCATGCCGCTGCAAGAATATAATTTGTCTTCATGAAGAGAGGGTTTTGATGTGCACTTTCACCACCATAATTGTATTTTATATAAGCAGCGCATAAAGGTTCTTTTGTCAGGCATGAAAGCAGCCAGAACAATCCAAACACAAGATATCCTATATTTGTAGGAATATCTCCATTCCCGGTTACATTTGCTGCTACGGAAAGTACAGCAACGGCTATCATAGAGAGTTGATCCCAGATCTCAAATTCATGATTTCTCATAATAAATGGTATGGCTGCCACTACGATAAGAGCTATCAAAGCCCCCACTTTAGGAGTGATAGAAACAGCAGTCCAAAAGGCAATCCATGGTATAAGCATTGTCATCATAGAAGGATTTTTCTTCTCAATCATGTTTGGGGATTTTTTCTCAGGATTTTTAACCGCAGATGTGTTTCCAAAGAATTTATCCCAATTGATCATTAAGGAGAAATCGCCGGATACCGTATACATCTGTTTTCCCAATGCTTCTGCGCCACCAATTTCTCCACGAGAAATAGCTGACCATACAGAAAAAGGTGTATCGATGCGAGTAGTTGGAGAAAGGCTTCCATCTGTAAAAATCTGGCTTCCGGTCTGGTTAAGTCGAATCTGATATGTATGATCCAAATCGGTAAAATGTATCTCAAGTACGCGTTCTTTTCCGTCATAGGCATCTTTATTGTAAAGGGCAGCCATTTGCCGGGTAAATACAAGATCCTCAGGTTCTTTCTCGCCGGTCGTTTTGTTAATACCCCAGCTGGCATCTGCCATTTTTTCAAATACATCCCTGGGATATAAAAGTGTATGGAGCACAGCATCTGTTTCTTTCGATATTGCTCCTGTCATTGCATATTCAGTGCCTGCACATTTTACTGCAGCAAGATATTCATTTGTTCTCACTGACAATTCCTTTACACGAAACAATTCTCCCTGACCGCAAAAAATGGTTGTATAATTTCCTCTGCCAAGGAAATGGTCAAACATCCGCAATACACTGTCATAATTTTCGTCGGCAGAATAAAATCCACAGGTAGAGATTAATATGTGTCTCTTGCCTTCCATATCATATCTGGCATCATGACTGCCGTTTCCGTATCCGTCCTGCCTTGAACTCATAAAAGGAAGACTCATAGGAAGCTGACGATCGATCAAATTCTTTAACATACCGGGAACATTAAAATAGTACAGTGGAAAAGACCATAAAATTAGATCAGCACTGATCAGTTTTTCAATGACTGTTTGCATATCATCATTTATACAGCATCTCCCGGGTGTTTTCTGCCAGCATGCAAAGCATCCCTTACACGCACCTATATTCATTGAAGCTATATGCAGTTCATCAACAGATAACTCTTCTTTATTACTCGTACATCCGTTTTCTAATCCCTTAATAAAGCTGTATGCAAGCTTTAATGAATTACTTCTTTTGCCTTTTGGGCTTCCGTTGATCAGAAGTATCTTCATCGCTACGTCCTCCATTCCTTTATTTATGATAATGAAAGTGTACCCTTTCATATGTGGATTGTCAACAAAACCAGAGGGGGTATGAAGTGAAAAAATATTATTATTGTACTGTATGATGAGTAAGTGGTATAATAATACATATTTATATAGCTGGAAAATAGCACGGTTTGCACATTGGGGTCGTGCACATTGGGTCACAGACTGGAACCCCCAGCCTGTGGCTTTTTACAGTAAAATGGATAAAAGTCTTGACAGCAGGAAATAAATTATGATATGTTTATCACACCAAAACTGGTGTGGATTTTTCAGTCTTGTGACAAACAT
>OLNL01000365.1_pt1 | contig 50816 bp, 49 predicted proteins | sample 1672181 | NCBI WGS metagenome assembly OLNL01 (sample SAMEA3136656, study PRJEB25190) | human gut metagenome | biome: human gut; feature: human-associated habitat; material: faeces | place: Austria | collected 2013
CACCCTGAAAAAAGGCGGTATCCCGCCTTAATTCAGATGCTCTGGTAACTCAGTTGCCGAGTAATTCACTTACTATACTATGCTGAAGGTGTTCGCGAAGTATATAAGTTTATCTATATGAAATGGAATAAATAGTCGATTTTCTGATACTGATTGAGAGTAAAGACTCTTTCACGTGACGTTCAAAAAATCGACTTTTTATCTTGGATAATTCAGTGGAATCTCCTGCTTCAATTATGAAAACATTAAGTGATGAACGGAGATTTACTGATATTTTTATAGCAATTCCAGAAAATAATGCAATTAAGACAGTTCAGCATTTTCCTGTCTTTCGTGCTTTGCAGGAGTGCATTAGTTGCATTGTTTTCTGGGATTATAAAAGAAAGATAGGATGGGGAGTTAAAAAACAAATATGGATTATCAGTCAATTGTAACATTTGTTATGGAAATGGCCGGTTCAGTGGCGTTTGCTGCTTCCGGAGCGATGGTGGGCGTTGAACGGAATATGGATATTTTCGGCGTGAGCGTTCTGGGAGTTGCAACAGCAGTAGGCGGAGGAATGATCAGGGATATTGTTCTGGGGATCATCCCTCCGGCTGTATTTACCAATCCTGTATATGCACTGGTGTCAGTGCTTGCTTCCTGCATTGTTTTCTTTATTTTTTATTTCAAGAGAGAATTGCTTCAGGGGCACAGGCGTGAGACCTACGATAAAATCATGCTGGCAATGGACTCTGTCGGGCTTGGGATTTTTACAGTAGTAGGAGTAAATACAGGAATCCGCCAGGGATATATGGACAATGTGTTCCTGCTTGTATTTCTTGGAACCATTACGGGAGTAGGCGGCGGTCTGCTTAGAGATATGATGGCGAGTGTACCGCCGTATATTTTTGTAAAACATATCTATGCCTGTGCCTCCATCATTGGTGCAGTTGTATGCGTATATATGAATCGATTTGTGGGAAATGTACAGGCTATGGTAGTATCATCAATTGTAGTGGTGCTGATCCGATATCTGGCAGCACATTACCGCTGGAATCTGCCCAGGCTGTCACCACATGAATAGGAAGGATACCGTATAAAATCAGACAGGTAATATTTAGCGCAGTCAGGCTGAGTTTGTCTGACTGTCTTTTCGTTCGAGGAGGAAAATTATTGATAATCGGAGCATCTACAGTTTCAGATTTTGTGGCGGTCAGACGGCTGCGGGCAAATTTATCAGGCTCGCGATTACCGGATTCTACACCGAAATAGTCAGCTTCTGTTACATGTGCGGCATCCGCGATGCTGACGGTAAATGCACCGCGTGCTTTGATATTCTGTACGGTTTTATGGGTCTCGGTAAGGTTCAATGCAACTGTGTCACGTTCCTGCATCGTACCCCAGGTAGCGTTCATTACATTGATACTTCCGTCTTCATTATAGGTTGCAACCATCAATACAGGCATAGGAAAAATGCCTTTTGTAATATTTAATTTTTTTCTCATTACAACAGCCCCTTTCAGATTCAATTGACAGGATAATATATCCTGCTATAAATGAGCAAATTTGAAAAAATGCACAAAATTATCCTGCTAATTTCATAAATGCTTCAAAATCATCACTTGCTTTTGCACATAGGAATAGATACGGATACTTTTCCTGATGAACGGCACTACAGATTCGATGATATCCATCTTGAAAAGACCGATATCCGCCAGTTCCTGTGACACAAATATAATGTGTCAGTGACATCAACAGCCAGTACCTCTGTATTCCCTTTGAGGAGCGTATCTGGTATGTATCCAGGGCCAGATGGTTTTTGCATTGCCTGAAAAATATCTCAATCGGCCATCGACAAACATAACAGGAAAGGATCTCCTGTGTAGATAAGGATACATTTGTGCTAATGAAAGCACGTAGTGCTTTAGGATTACCAAATGCTTTTTCAGGATAGCTTAAAAGAACAACTGCATTTTCTATGCCGCTGAGGTTTCCCTCATACCGGTACACATAATAGTTGCGTTTTTTGACTGTGACGAGGTCAAATCCTTTATGTGTTGTGGATCGTTCAGCAGCCAGTTCACTGAGTTTCTTTTTCATTCCTGATGGATACAGCAGACGGTTTGTTTTCAAAGCACCAATGGTATGGAACCCTTTCTGTACAAAAGTATTGATTATTTTTTCAGAAACATACCAGCAGTCACAAAGGAAATAAGACATTACTGGTGGAACAGGCAGTTCCTTTGCAATATTTTGTACAATATCAATCTTGGAAATTGATTTATTGTACATTACAAAAGCATAGTTCAGGACAATGCCGTTACAGGAAAGCATAACAGCTACTGCCTGATGTCCGTAGTCCTGTTTCCCCTTTAAATGGGATTGGTGAAAGTACGCATCTTCAATCGGATACAGAGCCTGTGACGAAGGCTTTGTCTTTGAAGCTATCGTATCGTCTACAATACAGAAAACAGGCTTTCCGGTGCGTGCTGCTTCTGAATAAATAATCTCAATGACAGAACGTTTTAATGTATCTGCAAGTAATGGATCATCCCATTTCCCAGAATTGAGAAAATGGGCGATCGTAGTTCTGTGGCAGGAACTGTTTTTAGCAAAGTCCGTGGTTTTCCCATGGTATCCTGAAATGAAAATGCTGATCAGGATGCTCATGAGATGATTTATCACTCTGTTAGAATAAGATTTGCATAGGTTAAATTTCTTAAACTGGTTGTATATAAATGACGAATGATGTATAGTATTTGCAAGAGGCACCTTCTTTCTCGTGAATGTTGCAAATGTTTGTTTGGTCACTTTCATTATACAACATAATCGAATTTAAGGTGCCTTTCTTTTATGCAAAATCACGAACTTGCTCATTTATAGTAAGTAATTTATCTGGTTTTGCAGTTGCATCAGAAGGACTTGAAAAGACTATTGCTATTACCTGGGGCGCAACATATGGTGTTGGAGCAGGGGGGATTGCAGCTAGTGTATCTCGTGGACTTTCTATGGAGACCGCCGAAACTAAAAGGCAGGTAAAAAATGTTCCTCATGAAAAGAAAGTTGGGCAAGGGCGACACTTCAATGGAAGAACTGGTACATCTTTTAAATTCAGTATTTGGAAAACTGCCACAGGATCCCTGGAAAAAAGACCTCACAAAACCTATATACCACTGAGGGCACGGACTGTATAGACATATTTTAAAGTAGGAGGAATAGATGAAAATTATAGCAAAAAGAAGATTATATAATGATTTGCTGATATGTGCAGCATTTGTATGCTTGATTATTATTACTCCTCCAATTAGTTTGAAAAATCCAAGCACTATAATGTCGTTTATTAGTATCTTATTTTTATTAATATTTGAAATACTACCGCATTTAAGAGTGATTGAATTAACACAAGATAGGTGCATTGTCCATTGGCTTGGAATTAAAAAAATATACAGATGGGAAGAATTGGAAAAGATTATATATAGTTCCATTAAAGTTTCAAGATTGGAAAAACTGGAAGGATTATTTTTTTTTAGTGATATGATGGGAAAAAATAAAAATTCAATTTCTCCTATGAGAGTGTATGTTTCTTTGAGTATTTTCAAACAATTTTATATTATATTTGATAATGAGGTCCAAAAAAAGCAAATTATGCAATTGTTAAAAGAATGGGAGGTAGAAGTTACTATCGATAAGAAGTTTGCCCAACAAAAAGAATATGAGCGTGTAGTAGCTGAAAAAACTCAAATGCGAGAAGAACGCAAAAAGCTTTATGAAGAAAGCAAAAAAAGAAAGCGGTGATATGTAAAATTTAGAATGTATACTTCCAAGCTAGTGTAAATCAAAACCACAGGGGATGGTTGGTATTTTCGACTAACCATTCCCTTTTTGTACTCTTTTTTGAAAGAAGGTGAAAAATGAAGTACCGAATTATAACGATCATAAGCTTTATCGGCAGCGCCGTCATTTCTTTGCTGGGCGGATGGGATAAATCCTTGCAGAGCCTGATAATTTTCATGACCATCGACTGGCTGACTGGCGGAATCCTTTTGCCCGTAGTATTCCAGAAAAGCCCCAAATCTCAAAATGGTGCTTTGGAAAGCCATGCAGGCTGGAAAGGACTTTGCCGAAAAGCGATGACATTATTTTATGTTCTGGTAGGCACACAGTTAGACTCCCTGATGGGTACAGAATATGTTCGTGACGCTGTATGCATCGGATTCATCTGCAATGAGGCACTTTCCATCATAGAAAACGCCGGTCTCATGGGCATGCCCCTCCCCGAAATCCTCCGAAAAAGCATCGACGCTTTAAAAAGCGAGAAAAACGCATAGAAAAAGCCCATCTGTAAAATATTGTCCTCAATCTATGACTTATAAAATTTATTTTATATATTTTTAATATATTTCCTATTTCCAAAAGGCCAAGACTGTGCTAAGATAAATACAAAGCATATTTCTTTCAATTATCAAAGTGCATTGGCACTGTCTTGTATCATCTAAACACATTTCAGAAATCTATGCTTTTACCCCGAAAATATTTAAGAGCAGGAGATTTCGGAATAAGTGTATTCAGGTCTCCTGGGAAAGGAGTATCTATTATGATGGAACTACAAGCTGGTAATGGATTGCAGGAGGAGTCGAACATCCTTCCGGTAGCAAACAGGAAGTACAAGGATACTATTTTTCGAATGCTTTTTTCAGATAAGAAAAATCTGCTGTTATTGTACAATGCGTTGAATGGGAAAAACTACAGCGATTGTGATCAGCTGGAGATTGTAACATTGGAGAATGCCATCTACATGAGTATGAAAAATGATCTGGCATTTATCCTGGATCTGGCCTTGTTTCTGTGGGAGCACCAGTCTACGTATAATCCTAATATTCCCCTGCGTGATCTGATGTACATAGCCAAGGAATACGAGAAGTATATAAAGGAAAAAGGAATTTCCCTATATTCCAACAGGCAGCAGAAAATTCCCGCACCGCAGTTTATTGTATTCTATAACGGGAACCGTAATATTGGAGAACGGATGGAGCACCGCCTGTCCGATGCATACGAAACATCCAATGGAGAGCCTGCATTGGAATTGAAGGTCCTGGTGATCAATATCAATGAAGGCTACAATCAAAAGTTGATGGAGAGCTGCCAGATCCTGAAAGAATATGCTCAGTACGTGTCAAAAGTAAGAACATACAAGAAAACGCTGAGCTTAAACGAAGCGGTAGAAAAAGCAGTGGAAGAATGCATTCAGGAAGGAATTCTTCAGAAATTTCTTCTGGCAAACAAAGCAGAGGTGGTTGCAATGAGTATATTTGAATATGACCGGGAGTGGGAAGAAGAAATTTTGCGAAAAGAAGAATTTGAGGCCGGGAAAGAAATGGGAAAAGAGCTTGGGGAAAAACTTGGGAGAAAACTTGGCAAGGAAGAGGAACGGAAGAATACAGCAAAAGAACGCCACCGCGCAGACTCAGAAAAAATGCGTGCAGATTCGGAAAAAATGCGGGCTGACAATGCAGAAAAGGAACTTTTGCTTCTGAAAGAAAAACTTGCTTTGTTGGAGAGGAAGTAAGGTGTGACATTTGAGTTTATAGAACCAGGGAATGACAGTGGTGAGACTGATGGATTCCCTGGTTCTGTTTTACGGATGTTATTGATAAAAGTGCTGCACGAAACGTAAGAACTGTTTTACGTGGGGCTTGAGGATGCGGTTTTTGCTGTAGACGATGTAAAAGGTACGCATGGCCTTTTCGTGGTTCAGAGGGAACATGAGAATCTGGTGTGTGGCAGCCAGGTCCTGGGCGGAGCAGGCGGATAAAATGGAGATGCCAAGTCCTTCTGCCACAGACTTGCGGATGGCTTCCAGATCGTTCATTCGTGCCACAACATGCAGACTGGTATCCGGAATATTATGGGATTCCAGATAACGGTCAATTTCCTTTTTGGTACCAGATCCGCTTTCCCGCATAATAAACGGCTCATCCAGAAAATCAGAAAAATCCAGAGTACCAAGATCTGCCTTTACCTGATATTTCAGGTAATGCTCATTCACAGGCGTGGCAATTACCAGTTTGTCCGTTCGAAAAGGAATGAAGCAGCAGTCTGGTTCCTCGAAAGTATTTCCCACAAGTGCCAGATCCACGCTTCCGTCCAGCACCCTGGACACGGCCCCCAGGCTGTCCGACTGCCAGGAATGGAAATAGACATCCGGAATCTGACAGGTAAAAGCACTGAGAATCTCCGGAAGCAGATAAGAGGAAGGAATGGTGGAAACTGCTAGATCTACAATCTTTTTATTGATTCCAGTAAATTCTTCTATAATATTGCTGCGCATATTCAGAATGTTGGAAGCACAGTCATAAAGCTGAAGTCCTCTTTGGGTGATGGTCAGCTTCTTGGTGGTGCGGATCAGCAGCCGGGAGTTTAGTTCCTGCTCCAAGGACTGGATGTGTGCACTGATGGTAGGCTGGGTCAGATTCAGCTGCCTGGCCGCTTCGGAAAAGCTTTTATTTTCAACTACAGCCACGAAGGCTTCTAATTGTTTAAATTCCATAGAGTTATGAGTGCGAAGATCTCGCAGTCCTTTCCTAAAATTAAATATCCAGAATTTTCTTTAGCCCATCAATTGCCGTATCCAGTTCTTCCTCTGTATTTTCTGGTCCAAAGGAAAAGCGGATGGTTCCGGCAGGATAGGTGTCAAGCGTTTTGTGGGCGTTAGGGGCGCAGTGCAGCCCAACTCTTGTCATAACACTGTATTCACTATCCAGTCTCCAGGCAACCTGTGCCAAGTCCTGCTCTGGCGTCTGAATGGAAACAACAGCAGTTCGATCCTGCAGATCATTCTTTCCCACAATACGGATATGCTTTCCGGTATCATCAAGTTCCAGCAGTTTTTCCAGAAAATATCCGGTCAGCTTCATTTCCCTCTGGTACAGCTGTGCCATATGAGTTTCAAAATTTTCCTCTCCGTTTTTCAAAAATAAAAGTGCCTGATGCAGTCCATAGATTCCCGGAAGATTGGGCGTTCCGGATTCAAAACGATCCGGCAAAAAATCCGGGATTTCTTCTGTATGGGATACGCTTCCCGTTCCTCCGGAAATCAGCGGTTCCATTAATTCTGCTATTTCCTGTGTAACCAGAAAGCCCCCTGTGCCTTGAGGCCCGCGAAGCCCTTTATGACCGGTAAAAGCCAGGGCATCAATGTGAAATTTCTCCATATCAACAGGCAGAATCCCGGCTGTCTGAGCAGTATCTACAATGAAAAAAAGGTAATGCTTCCGGCAAATTTCCCCAAGTTCTGCCAGGGGCATGCAGGTTCCGCAAACATTGGAAGAATGAAGGGTGACGATGGCTCTGGTGTTGGGGCGGATCAAAGGTTCCACCTGTTCCGGGATCATAGAGCCGTCTTCTCTGCAAGGAATACGATCGAAAGTAATTCCATGGGAGGTCAGCTGCACTACAGGACGCATCACCGCATTGTGTTCCATGGCGGAAACTAGAATGTGATCACCCGGTTTTAGAAGTCCTTTCAGGATAAAATTCAGGCTGGTGGTGATATTGGGGGTAAAGATCACATTTTTACATTTTGGAAAATGAAACAGCTGGGCGAGAAGCTGGCGGGTTTCATAAATGACCTCTTCTGCGGAGTATGCGCTGGAATAGCAGCCGCGGTTTACGTTGGCTCCGTTTAAAGTCAGGTAATCCATCATGGCCTGGGCCACTCCAGGAGCCTTTGGAAAAGAGGTGCTGGCATGATCGAGATATATGCGGTTCATAGTGACGAAATCCTTTCTTGAAAGTTTTTATTTGTATCCTATCATACCATAATCTATCGAAAATATCTATAAATACACAAAATAATCCCCCATAATCAATTAGAGTTTTCTGACAGAAAATGTTAAAATAAAGGAAAGATTTGACACTTGTACAAGGAGGAAAGAGTATGAAAGAAAGTTTGTCAAAGAAAGAGACGCCTATGATCATTGGAGCGGGCGTCATCATTGGAATCATTGCAGTGGCTCTGGTCTATTTCGGAAACCCTGCAAATATGGGTTTCTGTATTGCATGTTTCCTGCGTGATACCACAGGTGCCCTGGGATTTCATTCCGCAGCGGCAGTGCAGTACATACGTCCGGAGATTGTGGGACTGGTTCTTGGTTCCTGCATCCTGGCCCTTGCAACCAAAGAATTCAAGCCAAGAGGCGGCTCTGCACCTGTCACCCGTTTTGTCATTGGAATGTTCGTTATGATCGGATGCCTGATGTTCCTTGGTTGTCCGTTCCGTATGATCCTTCGTCTTGCAGGCGGTGACTGGAACGCCATTTTTGGGCTGATTGGATTTATTGTTGGAATTCTGGCTGGCGTATTTTTCCTGAAAAAAGGATACACTCTGAAACGTTCCTATAAGATGCAGCCGGTTGAGGGTGTCATTTTCCCGGTCGTGGAAATTGGAATTCTGGTACTTCTGATCGCGGCACCTGCATTTATTCATTTCACAGAAGCAGACGGCGGCCCTGGCGCAAAGCATGCGGCAATTGCCATTTCCCTGATTGCAGGACTTGTAGTTGGTGCCCTGGCACAGAGAACCCGTCTTTGCATGGTTGGCGGTATCCGTGATGTAGTTCTGTTTGGAGAATGGAAGTTGCTTCTTGGATTTGTTGCAATTCTGGTAAGTGCCCTGATCGGAAATATGATTCTTGGATATTTCCATCCTGGATTTGCAGGACAGGCAATCGCGCACACAGATGGTCTGTGGAATGCACTTGGAATGGCACTGGCTGGATTTGGCTGCGTGCTTCTTGGCGGCTGCCCACTTCGTCAGCTGGTACTGGCAGGAGAAGGAAATACAGATTCCGCAATTACTGTATTTGGACTGATGGCTGGCGCAGCTGTGGCTCATAACTTTGGGCTTGCTTCTTCTGGCGAAGGCCCTACAGCAAATGGAAAGGCAGCAGTTATAATTGGATTTGTTGTGCTGTTTGTGATCGCGGCAGTTAACTCTGCACGTAAGGCAGAGAGTTAAAAGGCAATAAAGTCCAATATGACCTTGGATCAAAATCCTGTCAACCAATACAGATAAGAGATTATTCAGCTGAAACGCAGCAGAAATTTCATCTTCAAAGAAAGGGGATTTCATTTATGAAAACAGTAGACGCAAGAGGCCTTTCCTGCCCGGAGCCTGTGATCCGCACCAAGAATGCTCTGACATCCGGGGAAAAGGCATACACCGTAATGGTAGATAACGTAACCGCAAGAGAGAACGTATCCCGTTTTGCCATGCATCAGGGATATCAGGTTTCCTGGAAAGAGGACGGGGAAGATTTCATTCTGACCCTGGAAAAATAATGGAAGACTATATTGCCACATTTTTTTCCCATTTCGGAGCGATGGCATTTAAGAAAAAATGTGACAAAGAAGGCTACCCGGCTGTGATCATGCCGGTGCCGAGAAATTTAAGCTCCTCCTGCGGAACCTGCGTGAAATTCACCGGAACCGCAGAGAAAGCCCGGAACTGGAACTCAGATGAATTAGAACAGCTGGCCCAGGTTCTGGAAAACGGAACCTTTCAGGTAATCTGGCATAGCTAAAAAAAAGAGAAGCAGCGCGCCCTCTATCATCTTTTACAAAGTGATAGAAAGGCAGCGCTGCTTTGTGGTTTATGGGTATATTTGCATATCCATATAAAGTTTGCTAGAATGGAAACCAATGAAACGAAATCAGAAAGAAGGTGTATCTTTGAAAGAAACAGAGAAATCCAACTATGACCAGGTAATCGAGAACTGGCGTCTGAAATTCCTGGAAATGGATCAGGAGAAACTGACCCGGAAGTTTCATCTGGAGGCGGACGAAGAGGCGCTGTATATCGTATATTTTTCCAGGAAGCTTCGGATCGACCGGAAGAGCGGAGTGATTACGGATCAGGGGGTGCATCCGGGCTTTGACACCGTGATGAATATTTACAACACCTTTTATTATGCATCCGAACATCCCGTTGCATCTGGAAATCTGGTGGCCTTCCGCCAGGTAAAAAGAGTGTATCCTTTCGAGGCTGCCTACCGAAGAACTATCATTTCCAAACTGCAGACCATCTTTTCCGGGAAAACACAGGAACTGAAAATGGCATGTGAAGCCCTTGGCGGCACGCCGCTTCCACAGGGAGATGTAGGTTATATGCTGCCTGTTTTCCCGTTTTTAAACATAGCCGTTCTTTTCTGGGATGGGGATGAGGAGTTCGATGCCCAGGCAAACATGCTGTTTGATTCGGAAATCACAGAGTTTATGCATGAAGAAAATGTAGTCTGTGTGGCAGCTGATGCAGTCTATTATCTGACCCTGGCAGCAGGCCTTCCCGGGGAAAAAATTTACGCAGAGTAATAAAATCCATCCAACCTTACAAAATCGTAAGTTTCCCACCGCATTTTGTAACCTGATTCGATGGCAGTGACCTGATTTTTTCACTATACTGTCAGACATAGTAAAGAAAGAGAGGACATAAAACATGCCATTGCTTGAAGTTACAAACCTGAAGAAAATATATACCACCCGCTTCGGCGGCAATAAAGTACAGGCCTTATCCAACGTAAATTTCTCCGTGGAAAAAGGAGAATTCGTTGCCATCATGGGAGAGAGCGGTTCCGGAAAAACCACCCTTCTGAATATTCTTGCGACTCTGGATAAGCCAACCTCCGGAGAGATTCTTCTGGACGGAAAAAGCCTGGTGCACATTTCCGACAAGGAGGTTTCCGCATTCCGAAGAAAAAATCTGGGATTTGTATTCCAGGATTTTAATCTTCTGGATACCTTTAGTTTAAGAGACAACATTTACCTTCCGCTGGTGCTTGCCGGGGAAGATTACCGGGAAATGGCACAGAAAATCCGCCCCATTGCCCAGGCCCTTCACATTACCGAGCTTCTGGAAAAATATCCCTATGAGGTATCTGGCGGTCAGAAGCAGCGCTGCGCAGTGGCAAGAGCACTGATCACAAACCCACGGCTGGTGCTGGCAGATGAGCCGACAGGCGCCCTGGATTCCAAGGCAGCCAATGCTCTTCTGAATGTATTCGGAGAAGTAAATAGGCAGGGACAGACTATTCTTATGGTTACGCACAGCGCACAGGCAGCAAGCCGGGCTTCCAGAGTCCTTTTCATCAAGGACGGTGAGGTATTCCATCAGATTTACCGAGGGGAAAAAACAAAAGAAGAAATGTACCAGATGATTTCCGATACTCTTACCATATTGATGACAGGCGGTGAATATCATGCGTAACGGACTTTTTGCAAAGCTGGCACTGGTAAACATAAAGAAAAACCACCAGACCTATGTGCCTTACATTCTGGCGAGCCTGTTCGATGTGGCAATGCTGTATATGATGCTGTTTATCAACAATAATGCAGGAATGAAAAGGATCCGCCATAGTGGGGATGTGCTGATGATCACCAGCATGGGTGTGGGAATTATCATTATTTTTTCCTTTATTTTTCTTCTGTACAGCAACAGTTTTCTAATGAAGCGAAGACAGAAGGAACTGGGACTTTACAATATTCTGGGTCTGGAAAAAAGGCACATCAGTATTGTGATGAGTATGGAAACCGTGATTACTTCTTTGATCAGTTTAGCAGGAGGAATTCTTGTAGGAATTCTGGGAAGCAAGCTTGTCCTTTTGCTGCTTCTGAAGCTGATTCGGCTGCCGGCTGCGTTTGGATTTGAAATAGGCATTCAGGCAATCATCACTTGTCTGGAAGTGTATGGCGTTATATTTGCAGTGATTCTTCTGGTAAACATACGGAAAGTATATAAGGCAAAGCCAATTGAACTTCTTAAGGCAGAAAATGCAGGAGAGCGGGAACCAAAAGCAAAGTGGCTGATGGCCCTGATTGGATTTATCTGCCTGTTTGCAGGATATTATATTGCAGTTACCACGGAATCCCCTTTGTCTGCCCTGGCACTGTTTTTTGTTGCCGTCTTGCTGGTTATGGCAGGAACCTATCTGCTTTTTACAGCAGGAAGCATTGTAATCCTGAAAATCATGCGCTGGAACAAGAAATTTTACTATAAGGCAAAGAATTTTACTGCCATTTCCGGTATGCTTTACCGAATGAAGCAAAATGCGGTGGGACTTGCAAGTATCTGTATTTTAAGTACCGGCGTGCTTTTGATGGTATCCACTACGGTATGCCTGAATTCCGGAATTGATGACATTATTAATCTGCGCTGTCCATCAGATGTGAGCGTGATGTACAAAGCGGATTCAAAGGAACAGCTGGAAAATATCAGAGCGAAGCTTTTGCAGGAAATTGAGGATCAGGCTTCTTACGAAAAATTAAATACGGAAATTAATTTTTCCAGCACTCTGGTTAAAGATGGGAGCGGCAACTGGAGATTTGAAAAATCAGATGGGAGTACCTTTTCCGAACTTCAAAACCAACTGGAGACCCTTACCGTTGTTCCCCAGGAGGAATATTCCAGAATTACCGGTGAAGAAATTTCTCTTGAACCCGGTGAAGTCCTTGCTTACAGGGATGGAAAAGCAGGTGAAGATGCTCTGGAAATTCATGACAGCGTTTACCAGGTAAAAGAATGGCTGAAGGATTATGAATATGTGGGAGATAATTTTTCTTCCATGGATTCCATTAAGCTGATTGTAAATGATGAAGATTTCCAGAAGCTATATGAGGAACAGGCCGAGGCTTATGGAGGCGTTTCTTCTATGGCGTCCATGGAGATGGATGTTTATCTTAATGGAACAGAAGAGGAAAAAGAGGCTGATGCGTCGAAAATTCGTGACCTTGCCATGGAATTTTTTGATGGACAGAAGGAAGCGGGAAATCTCCCGGCAGAAAGCTATTGTATGACCTCTGTGCGGTACGAACTGTATGAAAGCTTCTACAGCTTGTTTGGCGGAATTTTGTTTCTTGGAATTTTCCTTGGCCTTTTGTTCTTAATGGGTGCAGCCATGATCATTTACTACAAGCAGGTTTCCGAGGGCTATGAGGATAAAGACCGTTTTGAAATCATGCAGAAGGTGGGTATGACCCACAAAGAGGTGAAATCCTCCATTCACAGACAGATCCTTATGGTATTTTTCCTTCCGCTTGGAATGGCGGCTCTTCATATTGCTATGGCATTTCCTATGGTAAAAAGACTGTTGGCGCTGTTCAGCATGACCAATATTGGTCTGTTTGCAGGATGTACGGTGATTACCATTCTGGTATTTGCTGTGATCTATGGAATTATTTACGGGCTTACAGCCAGAACCTATTATAAAATCGTAGAAAGAAGATAAGGGCAGGGTTGTATTTACCAGTGTAAAGTGTTACAATGAGATAGCCTGGGAGGCAAAAGAATGCTTCCCAGGCTATTTATGCGAAAAAAGCCTGACTGGTATTTCTAAAAAAGCAGACAGGCAGAAGAAACCGGAGGAAATCTCTCATGAAAAAAGAGAGCTTTAAGCAGGGAATTACAGATGGAATCCCCATTGCCCTGGGGTATCTGGCAGTTTCCTTCACGTTTGGCATGATGGCGGTGCAGGGCGGACTTACCATCTGGCAGGCAGTTCTGATTTCCCTGACCAATCTTACGTCAGCGGGACAGTTTGCGGGACTGGACATTATCATAGCAGGAGGATCTCTGTGGGAGATGGCACTGACTCAGCTGATCATCAATTTGAGATACTGCTTGATGTCCTTCTCTCTTTCCCAGAAGCTGCGCAGGGATGAGCCCTGGGGACACCGCTATGGAGTGGCTTTTGGCGTGACAGACGAAATTTTTGGTGTCAGTGCCAGCAAGCCTGGCAAGGTCAGTGCTTTTTACAATTATGGCGTGATGAGCGTGGCTATTCCAGGCTGGACATTTGGCACCCTGCTTGGAGCGGTTTCCGGCAGTCTTCTGCCTGATTTTATTATGAGCGCACTTAGCGTGGCAATTTACGGAATGTTCCTGGCTGTGATCATTCCTCCTTCCAAGAAAAACAAAGCGGTGTTTCTGGTAGTGCTTGGAGCCATGGCAGTGAGTGCACTGTTCGCCTGGGTTCCGGTTTTATCAAAGGTATCATCCGGATTTGTGATCATTATCACTACCATTCTGGTTGCCGGAATTGCGGCTGTGCTTTGCCCGGTTGCAGAAGAAAACGAGAAGGAGGAAGCTCATGAAGCCTAATGTTTATATTTATATACTGGTTATGGCGGGAGTGACATACCTGATCCGTATGCTTCCCCTGGCATTGGCGAAGAAGGAGATTACCAATCCTTTTGTAAAATCTTTTCTGTTTTATGTGCCTTATGCCTGCCTTGCAGCGATGACCTTCCCGGCCATTTTGTCAGCAACGGCAAGTGTGGTCTCTGCTGTAGCCGGATTTATCGTAGCGCTGATCGCAGCCTACAGAGAAAAAAGCCTGCTGACCGTAGCCCTTTGGGCTTGCGCTGCAGTATTTATTGTAGAAAGAATAATGGCCTTTGCGGCGTAAGCATTTTGCAGTGCTTACGGTTCGCAAGGGCCATTTCTTTTCCGTATTTATTCTCCAAGAAATCCTAAATCAATTTCTCCGTCAAATACAGTAGTTGCCGGACCGGTCATGTAAACCTGATCGTCGCTTTCATCCCAGAAAATATTCAGGTCGCCTCCAAGAAGCTTCACAGTAACCGGCTGATTCCTGTCAACCAGTCCGTTTAAAATAGAAGAAACCGCAACTGCACAGGCTCCTGTACCGCAGGCAAGTGTTTCGCCGGAACCGCGCTCCCACACCCTCATCTGGACAGTGTGACGGTCGATTACCCTGACAAACTCTGTATTCACACGGTCCGGGAAGTTCACATGAGATTCAAAAGACGGTCCGATTTTCTCAATATCCAGTCCGTCTACATCATCCATGTAGACAATGGCATGAGGATTTCCCATGGAAACAGCTGTGAAACGGTAGGTCTGTCCGTTTACTTCGATCGGTGCATCGATCACCTGCTCATCCTCTGAAACAACAGGAATGAGAGATGCCTGAAGAATTGGTGCCCCCATATTTACCTTTACCATGCTGACCTTGCCGTCGCGGATGGAAAGATCCAGATATTTCACGCCGCTTTTGGTGGCAACGCTGATGCTGGTCTTGTTTACAATGCCGTAATCGTAGGTATATTTGGCAACGCAGCGGATTCCGTTTCCGCACATGGCACCCTGGGAACCATCCAGGTTATACATATCCATCTCACAGTCTGCAATGTCAGAGGGCTTGATCAGGATCAGCCCGTCAGAGCCAATGCCGAAATGGCGGTCACTTACAAACTTCGCCACCGCTGACGGGTCTTTCACAGTTTCTTTGAAGCAGTTCACATATACATAATCGTTTCCGATACCATGCATTTTTGTAAATTTCATAATAATTACCTCCTTGTATCCGGCGGGTAAACGCCTTGTTTTTATACTCCTCATCACGTGTCTCTATCTTATCATACCACAAGTCTGTTATGAAAAAGTGAATTTTTCCAAATTTTCTCAGAAAACAGGAAGCAAAAAAATAAGGAATCTTATGGAAAGTCTTGCATTTTTCACAAAAGCTGATAAAATGGGGGAAAGATAGATGAATGAATATGCGGGAACTATGCATAATTATTCCTGCATACAATTAAGAGGAGGAAAAAATATGAAAAAATTAACAGCTTTAGCACTTGGCACTGTAATGGCAGTTTCCATGACAGCTGGCGTATCCGCTGCAACTGTCGAGTCCAAGGATGACCTTAAGAACGCTACCATCGGCGTACAGCTTGGAACCACCGGTGATATTGAAGCAAGTGAATATGAGAAAGACGGCGCAACTGTTAAGCGTTACAGCAAAGGAAGCGAAGCAATCCAGGCACTTCTGGCAGGACAGATCGACTGTGTGATCATCGATTCCCAGCCAGCTCAGAAATTCGTTGAGAACGCAGACGGACTGAAAATCTTAGACGAGCCATTCGTAGAAGAAGAGTATGCAATCTGCCTGAAGAAAGGCAATGACGAGCTTCTTGACAAGATCAACGGAGCTTTAGAGGAACTCAAAGAAGACGGAACCGTTGATGATATCATGAATAACTACATCGGTGACAACATTGGTGAGACACCATATGAGTCCCCGGAAGATGTTGACCGTTCCAATGGAACACTGATAATGGCTACAAACGCTGAGTTCGAGCCATATGAATACCGTGAGGGTGACACCATTGTAGGTATTGATGCGGATATCGCACAGGCAATCTGCGACAAGCTTGGATATGAGCTTGAGATCGACGACATGGAATTCGATGCAATCCTTGCAGCTGTACAGTCCGGAAAAGCTGACTTCGGTGCTGCCGGAATGACTGTTACAGAGGACCGTCTGGAGAGCGTTGATTTCACAGACACCTATGCAAACGCAAGCCAGGTTATCATTGTAAAAGCTGACTGATAGAAGAAATACAGTATAAGCTGCCCTGATCATGAGTCACCCTGAACGGCAATCCGCGAAGAACTGCCCCGGGGTGGCTCATCTGGTGTTATTGAATGCTGTGAATTCTGTTAAAGTAAAAAGGAAAAAAATATGTTTGAAAAATTTGGACACGATTTTTATATCAATTTTATAAAAGATGACAGATATACTTGGCTTCTGGATGGTCTGAAAAACACCATGATCATCACTGTATTTGCCCTTCTCATTGGTATCTGCATCGGTTTTCTTGTTGCGATCATCCGTTCCTCCCATGACAAATCCGGGAACTTCAAGATTGCAAATGCGATCTGCAAGGTTTATCTGACTGTCATCCGCGGTACCCCGACCGTCATCCAGCTGCTGATCATGAACTTCGTTGTGTTCGGATCTGTCAGCGTCAATGAAATCCTGGTAGGAAGCCTGGCGTTTGGTATCAACTCCGGTGCATACGTTGCGGAAATCGTCCGTTCCGGAATCATGTCCATTGACCAGGGACAGACAGAGGCAGGACGAAGCCTTGGACTTAATTTTACCCAGACTATGCGTCTGATCATTATTCCGCAGGCGTTCAAGAACGTGCTTCCTGCACTGGTAAATGAGTTTATCGTGTTGATCAAGGAGACATCCATCATCGGCTACATCGGAATGATGGACCTGACCAAGGGTGCTATGCTGATCCAGAGCCGTACCTACAATGCATTTATGCCTCTTCTGGCAGCGGCTGCAATCTACCTGATCGTGGTCATGGTACTGACCTTCTTTATGAATAAACTGGAGAGGAGACTGAGAACCAGTGAGCGTTGATAAGAGCAAAGTTTTGATCCAGGTACAGGATCTGAAGAAAGCATTTGGAGCAAACCAGGTACTGGATGGAATTTCCACAGATATCTGTCAGGGCGAGGTTGTTGCCATTATCGGACCTTCCGGTTCCGGAAAATCCACCTTCCTTCGTTCCCTGAATCTTCTGGAAGTGCCCACAGGCGGCAAAATCCTGTTTGAGGGAACGGACATTACTGATCCCAAGGTTGACATTAACCGTCACCGCCAGAAAATCGGAATGGTTTTCCAGCAGTTTAACCTGTTTCCACACAAAACTGTAAAGCAGAACATTATGATGGCACCGGTTGCCCTGAAGCTGATGACCAAAGAAGAGGCATCTAAGCGTGCTGATGAACTTCTTGCCCGCGTAGGACTTCCGGACAAGGCAAATGCTTACCCGGATATGCTTTCCGGCGGACAGAAACAGCGTATTGCCATTGCAAGATCCCTTGCCATGAATCCGGATGTGATGTTGTTTGATGAGCCAACTTCTGCGCTGGACCCGGAGATGGTAGGCGAGGTTCTGGAGCTGATGAAAGAGCTTGCCAAAAGCGGCATGACCATGGTGGTGGTTACTCACGAGATGGGATTTGCCCGTGAGGTAGCAACAAGGGTTCTGTTCATTGACGATGGAAAAATTCAGGAGCAGAATTCCCCTAAGGAATTTTTCGAAAATCCAAAGAACCCGCGTCTGAAGGAATTTTTATCCAAGGTTCTTTAAATAAACAATAAAAAACGGCAGCCATGCATTCCCTTATGAAATGGGAAGATGTGTGACTGCCGTAATTTTATTTAGGCATTTTTCTTCATTTCTTTGTAACAGTATTTGATGATCTCTTTACGTGTTACGATTCCGATAAAATGATCCTGGTCATCGATAACCGGAACAAAGTTCTGGTTGATGGCCCGGTCCAGAAGATCCTCCATATCACAGTCAACATGAACTGGCTTGTAGGTGGCTCTTCGCTGGATCGCCATAACCGGGATGTCCTCAGCACTCTTCATATCTGTAATGTTCAGATTCTTCATGCCCCAGAGAAGGTCTCCCTCGGAAATGGTTCCTACATATTTGCCCTCCGGATTCAGAATAGGAATACAGGAGAACTTGCGGTGCTCCATTTTCTCAATGGTCTGACGCAGGGTTTCATTCTCGAAAATGTAGGCAACATCATTTTTCGGTGTTAGGAAAAAAAGTATATTCAATTTTAATCCCTCGTTTCGTTGATGGATTTACAGAAGCGGAATTCCGTTCTTTGCAGCTTCCTCCTGTATTTCCTTAGGCCACAGGGAAACATGTACCTCACCGATGTGAGCCTTGCGCAGGAAGAACATACAGATACGGGACTGTCCGATACCGCCGCCGATGGTGTATGGAAGCTCCTTGTTCAGGATGGCTTTCTGGAATGGAAGCTCTCTTCTGTCATCGCATCCGGCTTCTGTAAGCTGTTTGTCAAGTGCTGTTTCGTCTACACGGATACCCATGGAGGAAAGCTCAAGGGCAATGTCCAGTACCGGATAGTATACCAGAATATCACCGTTTAATTCCCAGTCATCGTAGTCCGGGGCACGTCCGTCGTGGCGCTCCCCATTGGACAGCATCTTGCCGACCTGCATAAGGAAAACGGCACCTTTTTCTTTGACGATCTTGTATTCTCTTTCCTTAGGAGTAAGGTCCGGATACATGTCTACAAGCTCTTCTGTGGAAACGAATGCAATCTCTCTTGGAAGGATCTCTTCTATGTAATCATACTGTACAGCCATGTATTTCTCGGTCTTTCTAAGAACGCTGTAGATGGAGCGGACAGTATTGATCAGTGTTTCCACGTTTCTTTCTTCCTTGGAGATGATCTTCTCCCAGTCCCACTGGTCCACATAGATGGAGTGGATGTTGTCTACGTCCTCGTCGCGGCGGATGGCAACCATATCGGTATATAAGCCCTCGCCCTGGGCGAAGCCGTATTTCTTCAGTGCGTATCTTTTCCATTTCGCAAGGGAGTGGACGATCTCGGCATTGCCTTCCATATTCTTGATATCGAAGCTTACCGGGCGTTCCACGCCATTTAAGTTGTCATTGAGGCCGGAGCTTGGGTCTACAAATATAGGTGCGGAGACACGCAGAAGGTTCAGCTTCTGGGCAAGTGTCTGCTGGAAAAAGTCTTTGACAGTTTTAATTGCTACCTGAGTATCATGGAGATTAAGGTCTGCATGATAGCCCATAGGAATTTTCAATTGTTCCATGGGAATCCTCCTTGTTGATGTTGGTGGAGCATGTCTGAGTTGCAGACAGGCTCTAGAGCCTGCCCCCAAAATCATTCCTGCAATCTGCACCCCCCACTTTGCGGGAGATTTTGCCCGAATTCAGTTGCCGTAGCCCGCTACGGCGCCCTCATCCGGACAAAATCTCCCACAAATTGTGACGCACATCTTGCAGAAAGCCTTTTTCAAACATGCTCTAATCTTGGTTTATTATAACAGGTATTTTCCCAGTTGGCAATTTACACCTTGCAAGAAATATATAAAAAAGATACAATAAAGAAAAGTTGTCCGGGGAATTTGCAGGATACGGGAGGTTTTTTATGGAGAGAAAACGGTGTCAGGTCTGTGACGGACCTGTTGTAAACGGCAGATGCAAGCTGTGCGGAATGCCTTATCGAAATGATGAGACGCTGTATCATCTGAATGAGAACAGAAGCGATCATTACCGCCATGCCACCAGCAGGGCGCGTGCTATGATGCGCCAGGAGGAAATCCCGCTGGGGGATAAGAAGCCGGGAAGCGCAGGAACCTATAAGGCATGTGCACAGACGGCGGCAGCAAAAAAGAATGCCAGTGGAAATAAAGCGGCGGGGAACGGCTATAAGCAAACTGCGGCGAATAAGCCTGGCGGATATTCTGCGAATGCCAGCAGACCGAATATGGGAAATTCCTATGGACAGAAACAGACCGCAAACAGTACATATGCCAAGAACTATAGCGCAGGAGGCAAAAGCGGTACTCATACAAAAGCATCTGCTAAGAAGAAAAACAGCTGGCTTGGCTGGCTGATCATGATCATTGTGATCTGTTCTGTGGTGCCTGGGCTGAGAGATGGGATCCAGGAAGGTTTTATGCAGGAGTTCGGGGATTCTTTCAGTGAGATGTTCGGAGAAGCCTATGAAATGCACGCAGGAGATACTCTGGTAGTCGGCGGAGGAATTGAGGCTGGTTATTATACAGCATCCTGTGATAAAGGTGTTCTATATTTTACCATCCAGGGAAAAGATGGCGAAAACGGAAGAATGTCTGTGGCAGAAGATGAAGAGTGTAAGATTACCTTAAATGAGGGTGACATGATACATGTGGTCAGTGCAGATCCCCAGGATGCTGCCCTGCGGCTGACCTTGCATGAAAATTAACAGGATGGATGCAGGTATTGATTGTGAAGCAGGATAGGCAGCATATTGGCAGGAGGTTTTTGCCGTAAGAGACTCACCAGAAGAAAGGATACAACCAGGAAATGACAGAAGAAAAAGAAACAAAATCAGGACGCAGGAAAAAATGGATGCTGGTGGCAGGTACGATCCTTGTGATCGCGGCTGTGTTCACCTGTATTTCCTGGAATTCCATGCATCCGTCCAAGACCGTGACCATGAAGGAACTGGAAGATTATGCCAGCCAGGAACTGATCAATCAAATCGAATGCATCAACGGCTCTTACGTGGTGATGATCTGCGACGAACAGGAGCAGGCAAGCGACTGGTATGCCCTTGCAGATGAAACCGACCAGGCAGAAATGGAGGCGCTGGCGGAAAAAGCGGATGTACAGATCAGAAGCCAGAAGATTTCTCCGCCTGTGATTTTCATTATGTATGCTATACAGTTTGCAATCTGCTATGGGATTGTGTGGGGAATCTGGAGACTCTACGGGAAATTCCGGATTGGAAAGAGAAAACAGCATTACCGGGTGTAAGGAAAAACCTTGTGTTCATTGTCATGAAAAATAGAAAATGACGATGAACGCAAGGTTTTATTTTGTTTCTACGAAATAGAAAGCCCTTTGGGACACGCTTTAGTGGCTTATCGAATGATAGTTCCAGCTTTCTCTTCATATCCTTCCTTGGCATGAGCCATATCTGTGATAACAGCGGCACGTCCTTCGCCTTTTTCGATGAAGGAGATACCTGCTTCAATCTTCGGAAGCATGGAGCCGGAAGCAAACTGATCTTCCTCTATGTATTTCTTAGCATCTGCTGCAGAAATGGAACCAAGCTTCTGCTCATCTGCCTTGCCAAGATTCAGGCTTACATTCTCTACGCTGGTAAGGATGAGAAGTGTGTCTGCATTCAGTTCTTCTGCAAGAAGTCCAGCAGCAAGATCCTTCTCAATAATAGCGCTGGCACCGTGAAGGTTGATGCCCTGCTCAAGAACCGGGATTCCGCCGCCGCCTGCTGCGATGACTACCTGGTCTGCATTGAGAAGTGCGCGGACAGTCTCAATCTCAACGATCTTCTGAGGCTTGGGAGCTGCTACAATACGTCTGTAGCCGCCATCTGGAAGCTTGGTAACGAAATTGCCCTTCTCTTCCTCTGCTTCTGCCTCTTCCTCTGTAAGCACACGTCCGATAATCTTCTCCGGATCTGCGAATGCATCGTCATAAGGATCGATGACAGTCTGGGTAAGGACGGTGGCAACAGGTTTATAAATACCGCGTTTGATAAACTCTGTACGGATTGCATTCTGAAGGTCGTATCCAATGTAGCCCTGGCTCATTGCGGAGCATACGGACATAGGAGCGAATGTGTAATCCGGATGGGCTTTTCCAAATTCATTCATTGCAGTGTGAATCATACCGATCTGCGGACCGTTGCTGTGGGAGATCACTACCTTCGCTCCGTCTTCAACAAGATCTGCGACTGCCTTTGCTGCAGCCTGTGTAGCAATTTTCTGCTCAGGAAGTGTTGTGCCCAGAGCTCTGTGGCCTAATGCAACTACTACGATTTTTTCACTCATAGGAGATACCTCGTTTCTGTCAAGAATATAATAGAATGTAATATAATTCATTATAAAAGGTAAAGGCGGGAATTGCAATAGATTCTTTGGGTTATTGTTCACGGAGTGAACAGTAACTTCTTTGGAATTGGAAAAGGATTAGAAACAGGAAAAGCCATCCGCGCGGTGCGGATGGCTTATTTCCTATATTTTTTGAGGGGGGAGATAGAGAGTGGTTTTTCATCTATCCGAGAGCTATTATATCTGTAATTTGTGAGGAAAGTGTGTCGCAAATCTAAAAGAAATCGAAAAAATATGAAATGAAAATAAAGTTTGAAATTGGAAAATATTTGTGTTAAAGTGGACATATCACAAATCCGCGTTCTGCGGAGAAGAAGTTCTATCGCGCCTGTTCGGCGCAGGATACCCTGTTTATTTTAGTTTAAGAAAGGGAGAAGTGTATGATCAAAAACAGAATATGGAAAAGAATTGCTGCATTGGGATGCTGCCTGCTGACCGGAGCAGGTCTTTTCTCCGGCTGTATGGCACAGCCTGTGGGAGCAGCGGCTGCAGATGGCGGAATTGTAACGGTTTCGCAAAGCGCAAGGTGGACGGATCTGGAAAATTTCCAGGCGGTAATTTCGGTCAGGGCAGACGGACTTGGAAATTTGTCATGGACCGGGAACGAAGGGAATGAGGACAATGAAAGCCCGGAAGGCAAAGCTGCTGGTTTTCAATCTGATGGCGGAAAGGATACAACAGAAATCGAACCAGACATCATCTCAGAAATCCAGTCAGAACCTGCTTCGAATCTGGAGGACACCTCAGAAGTTCTATCAGAATTGCCTTCAGAATCCACACCCGAAACAGTCTCAGGCATACAATCCCGCCATCTGGTTGTCTGGCTGTCTGAATATTTTCAGCCAGACCTGCCTGTGTCTTTGCCTGAAGGCTGTCTGATGGAAGAAATGCCCATACAGACTGCGGACGGACGAAGCGCTTCCATCTACGGCTTCCGATACAAAATAAATCCCGGGGAAACCGAAAAAATCCTGGAAATTCCAGTCAGCTTGCGCAGGGAATACCGTTATCCACTGGAAAAAAGGGCGGTATCCACCTGCCAGGATGCTCCTCTTGAAAAAGGTGTGGAAAACCTGTGCCAGGGAGGCGTCTATATCGTGGAAAAGTCAGGTGACAGCCAGCGTATCATTTGTCAGACAACCTCGGATTTTCTGGAAATTCCGGCAGGAATAGCGAATTTTTCCGTGGAGATAAGCCCACAAGAGGAAAATGCGGTGGCAGGAGAAAGACTCCTTATGAATGCCAGGCTGATAAACACCGGGCAGGTACCGCTGTATGATCTTTCTCTGGAAGCCCAGGCAGAAGAAATGGAAGTAACGCCTGTGTGGGAAAAAGAACCGGAAGTGGAAACGGATGGAGCACATGCAGTTTTGCAAAGCTTAGCGGAAGGAGAAGAGCGGACGCTTTTCTTTTATGCGGATCCCTCTTCTGCGCAAAAGGGAAATCTGCGCCTGAAGGTTCTGGCAAAGACGGAAAATCCTGTTTCGCTGGAACAGACAGGGGAAGCACTTGTATTCATACAGCCCCAAAAGGCCTCTTTTACCGTGAAAAAGACAGCAGACTGCGACACAGCCCGCCCCGGCGACACCGTTACTTATCAGATTAGCATCCACAACACCGGGCAGCAGACCCTTCATTCCGTCATTACCACAGAACGGTTCCAAATGGCAGGAGTTTCCGCCGCTTTCCTGGAGCAGGAAGGCGTGACCCTGAACAAAACGAAAACCCAGGCGAAAATTCCGGAAATCGTACCGGGAGGATGCGTAAATCTAAAAGCTAGAGTTGTGCTGCCTGACCAGCTGGAAGACCAGAATCTGGTCAATCAGGTCATTGTAGTTACGGATGAAACAGGAGAAGATGAGGCAGTTCGGGATCAGACTTCCATACGGGTAGAAAATAAGAAAACCTCAGATGCTGTTTCCTCTGGGGCAAAATCCGGGAACGGCAGCTCAGGTGCGGGCAGAACTGGCAAAGGCCAGGCTCCAAAGACCGGGGATAATTCTCACAGAGAACTGTTCCAGGCATTGATTTTAGTGTCTTTTCTGATTTCAGCCCTGGCTGCCAGACGGATGTTTTTTCGCAGGAAAGATTGAAAACAATTACGGTGTGTGCTATTCTATAAAAGAGTACGTTCAAATATAGGGAGGCATGTATAATGAAATTATCATCCTTATTAGAGAAGTTAGAATACACCTGCGTACAGGGAAATCCCCAGCAGGAAGTTACCGGTGTTGTTTATGACTCCAGAAAAGTGACAGAAGGTTCTCTGTTTATCTGTATCAGAGGCGCTGTTGTGGATGGACATAAATTTGTACCGGATGTAGTAGCCAAGGGAGCGAAGGTTCTGGTTGTGGAAGAGCCTGTCAATGCACCATCTGATGTTACCGTCATTCAGGTAGCAGATACCAGATATGCCATGGCATTTATTGCTGCAGCCTGGTTCGGACATCCGGCAGAGAAGTTAAAGACAATCGGAATTACCGGAACCAAGGGAAAAACCACCACTACTTACATGGTGAAATCCATTCTGGAAAATGCAGGATACAAGGTTGGCCTGATCGGTACCATCGAGGCGATCATTGGCGATAAGGTGATCCCTGCTTCCAATACCACACCGGAATCCTATGTGGTACAGGAATATTTCCACAAAATGGTGGAAGCCGGCTGTGACTGTGTGGTAATGGAGGTTTCTTCACAGGGACTTATGCTTCACCGTACCCAGGGCTTTGTGTTTGATTTTGGTATTTTCACCAACATTGAGCCAGACCACATCGGCCCCAATGAGCATAAGGATTTTGATCACTATCTGTCCTGCAAGGCTATGCTTCTGAAGCAGTGCCGGGTAGGAATCGTAAACCGGGATGATGAGCACTTTGACCGGATCGTGGAGGGACATACCTGCACATTGGAGACATACGGATTTTCAGAGAAAGCAGACCTTCGCGCAGAAGACGCCAAGCTGGTTGGCGGCAAGGGATATCTTGGAATTTCCTACCATCTGAAGGGACTTATGGATTTCCCTGTGGAAATTGACATTCCAGGTAAATTCAGCATCTACAATTCCCTGACAGCCATTGCAATCTGCCGTCATTTCAAGGTTTCTAAAGAGAATATTCTGAAAGCCCTGAAGGTAGCCAAAGTAAAAGGCCGTATTGAGATGGTGAAGGTGTCCGATGAGTTTACCCTGATGATCGATTATGCACACAATGCAATGGCTCTAGAGAGCCTTCTTACCACCCTTCGGGAGTACCATCCCCACAGACTGGTGTGCCTGTTTGGCTGCGGCGGCAACCGTTCCAAGCTTCGCCGCTATGAGATGGGCGAGGTTTCTGGACGTCTGGCAGACCTGACCATTATCACTTCCGATAACCCAAGAGATGAGGAGCCGCAGGCGATCATTGATGATATCAAGGTAGGAATGGCCAAGACAGAGGGCAAATATGTGGAGATTCCGGACCGCAAGGAAGCAATCGCATATGCCATCCATCACGGCGAGCCAGGAGACATCGTAGTTCTTGCAGGCAAGGGCCACGAGGACTACCAGGAAATCAAAGGCAAGAAATATCCAATGGATGAGCGTGTGCTGATCGCAGATATCCTTGCCGGAAAATAAAACATGACCTATGCAGATATTATTGTAGATATTTCCCATGAAAAGCTGGACAAAAGCTTTCAGTATCTGGTTCCCCAGCAGTTGGAGGAACAGATTCAGGTGGGAATGGTGGTGCAGATTCCTTTCGGCCGGGGGAACCATGTACGAAAGGGATATGTGGTGGGGCTTTCCAGCAAGCTTAAAGTAGACGGAAGCTGTATCAAATCCATTGTAAGCATTGAGAATGACCAGGAGACCATTGAATCCCGTCTGATTGCTCTTGCGGGATGGATGAAGGAGCATTACGGTTCCACCATGATCCAGGCGCTAAAAACCGTACTTCCCATTCAGAAAAAGGTGAAAGCCCAGGAAAAACGGTGGATAACCCTTTCCATTTCCAGGGAAGAGGGGGAAAAGCTTCTGGAAGAGCTAAAGAAAACCCGGTTCAAGGCAAGGATCCGTCTCCTTGAGGCATTGCTTGGGGAAAACGGAGGCAGAATCGAAGCATCCCTGGCACTGAAGGAACTTGGAACTACCGTTTCAGTTCTGAAGTATTTTACGGAAAACAAGGTTGTCACTGTGGAATCTGACCAGATTTACCGAAATGCGGTTTACGACGCTGAGAAGATTCCTCACCTGGCACCGGATACCTTAAGTGATCCGCAGAAAAAGGCAGTAGAACAGATTCTTGCAGAGTGGCAAAAGCCAGCACCCCGCCCGGTTCTGCTTCACGGTGTTACCGGAAGCGGCAAGACTCAGGTCTATATGGAACTGATCGACCAGGTGATCCGGCAGGGCAGACAGGCCATTGTACTGATTCCGGAGATAGCCCTTACTTATCAGACTGTGAGACGTTTTTACGGGCGATTTGGTGATAAGGTATCTGTGATCAATTCCAGGCTTTCCCAGGGGGAGCGCTACGACCAGTTCAAAAGAGCAAAGCAGGGGGAACTCCAGGTAATGGTAGGTCCCCGTTCTGCACTTTTTACCCCCTTTGGGAACTTAGGGCTGATCATTATTGACGAGGAACATGAATCCTCCTATAAAAGTGAGAACAGTCCCAGGTATCATGCACGGGAAACTGCCATATACAGGGCGAAAATGGAAGGGGCAAATGTGATACTTGGTTCTGCCACTCCATCGATGGAAGCTTATTACCGCGCCGGCACAGGGGAATATGCCCTGGTGAAGCTGGAGGCCAGATATGAAGAGCGGCCTCTTCCCCAGGTATCAATTGTGGATATGCGGGAACAATTAAAAAAAGGCAACCGCTCCGCTCTTAGCATGGAGCTGAAAGGAGCCCTTGGCCAGTGCCTTGCAAAAGGAGAACAGGCCATGCTGTTTCTCAACCGCCGGGGTTATGCAGGCTTTGTGTCCTGCCGTTCCTGCGGCCATGTGATGAAATGTCCCCACTGCGACGTGTCCTTAAGTGAGCATAATGGAAGAAAGCTGATTTGTCATTACTGCGGCTATGAGACCGCTAAGCCGGACAGATGTCCGGTCTGTTCCTCCCCTTATATAGGAGGATTCAAAGCAGGAACCCAGCAGATCCAGCAGGTGGTGGAAAAAGAATTTCCAGAGGCGAGAGTCCTTCGCATGGATTATGACACCACACGGGCCAAGGGCAGTTATGAGGAAATCCTGGAAGCTTTTTCCCAGCACAGGGCAGACATCCTCATTGGAACCCAGATGATCGTCAAGGGACATGATTTTCCAGATGTGACTTTAGTCGGCGTGATCGCGGCGGATCTTTCCCTGAATGCAGACGATTACCGCAGCGGGGAGCGCACCTTCCAGCTTCTGACTCAGGCAGTAGGACGTTCCGGAAGAGGCAAAAAAGAGGGGCACGCCCTGATCCAGACTTACAGCCCGGATCATTACAGCATCCAGACAGCGTCCAGGCAGGACTACGAGGAGTTCTATGAGGAGGAGATGGGATACCGGATCCTTATGGATTATCCGCCCTCTGCCCATATGATGGCAGTGCTTGGAGCGTCGGAGGATGAGGCTGTGCTGGAGGCAGCCATGCATTATCTCAGGCTGTTTGTGGACAAGCTTCACTCTGGAAAAGCACTGCATGTGATCGGCCCTGCCCCGGCACCTGTGGGAAAAGTAAAAGACATATACAGAAGAGTAATCTATCTGAAGCATGAGAATTATGACCTGCTTGTGCGGATCAAGGACAGGCTGGAGGAATATATTGAAATTAATTCCGGCTTCAGGAAGGTAAATATACAGTTTGATTTTTTATAGAAAAAGGAGATTAAATAAGATGGCACTTAGAACAATCAGAACAGAGGGAGATTCCGTTTTGGAGAAAGTCTGCAGACCTGTAGAGAAAATTGACAAGCGTACCAAGGATCTGGTAGGAGACATGCTGGAGACCATGTACGATGCCTGCGGTGTAGGTCTTGCAGCCCCTCAGGTAGGCGTATTAAAAAGAATCGTAGTGATCGATATCGGAGACGGCCCGCTGGTTCTTGTAAATCCGGAGATTCTTATGACTTCCGGTGAGCAGACTGGCGAGGAAGGATGCTTAAGCGTTCCGGGAATGTCCGGTCAGGTTACCCGTCCCAACTATGTGAAGGTGAAAGCGCTTGATATGGATATGAAGGAGCAGGAATACGAAGGAGAAGGACTTCTTGCAAGAGCTTTCTGTCATGAGATCGATCATCTGGATGGAAAAATGTACACCCGTCTGGTTGAAGGCGAGCTCCATCATGTAAGCTATGATAACGAGGAGGAAGAAGACTAAATGAGAATTGTTTATATGGGAACACCGGATTTTGCGGTGAATCCTCTTCACGCCCTGGCAGAAGCCGGATATGAAGTTGTGGGCGTTGTCACACAGCCTGACAAGCCAAAGGGCAGAGGAAAGACCATGCTGCCAACACCTGTAAAGGAAGAGGCAATGAAGCATGGATTTCCTGTTTTTCAGCCGGTGAAAGTACGGGATCCGGAATTTCAGGAGGTTCTGGAGGGACTGGAGCCGGATATTATTGTGGTAGCAGCATTCGGACAGATCATTCCGAAGAGCATTCTGGAACTGCCAAAGTACGGATGCATCAACATCCATGCCTCCCTGCTTCCCAAATACCGCGGTGCAGCGCCAATCCAGCAGGCGGTGATTGACGGGGAAAAAGAATCCGGCGTAACGATCATGCAAATGGGAACCGGTCTTGATACAGGAGATATGATTTCCAAGATCATAGTACCCCTTGCTGCAGATGAGACTGGCGGAAGCCTGTTTGACAAGCTGGCAGAAGCAGGCGCAAAGCTTCTTATTGCGACTTTGCCTCATATTTTTGACGGCACAGCCGTTTACGAGAAGCAGCCGGAAGAAAGCCCGACCCCATATGCAGGCATGATCACCAAGCAGATGGGACTGATGGATTTCTCCAAATCTGCCGCAGAACTGGAAAGACTTGTGCGAGGCTTAAATCCCTGGCCAAGTGCCTTTACCTTCTATAATGGCAAAACATTAAAGGTATGGGAGAGCTTTGTGGCAGAGAGTGACGATCTTAACCAGGCAGAACCTGGAACCGTTGTAAAAGCAGACAAAAAAGGAATTTATGTGGCCTGCGGCGAGGGCGTTCTGGTGCTTTCCCAGGTTCAGTTGGAAGGAAAGAAACGAATGGACGCAGATGCATTCCTTCGCGGATGCCGCATAGAAGCCGGAAACAGATTCGCAGATAAAAAGGAGTGATCGTATGTACGGATATGGATATCCTTATGGATTTTATTTTGATCCTACCTATGTTTTGCTGATTATCGGAATGATCCTGGCGCTGGCAGCTTCCGGAAAAATGAAAAGCACGTTTGCCCGCTACCAACAGGTAAGAAGCCACAGCGGACTTACCGGAGCCCAGACGGCCCAGAGAATCCTGAATGCTGCTGGAATCTATGATGTGACAGTGGTTCCCATTGCAGGAAGCCTCACGGATCACTATGATCCAAGAACAAAGAAGCTGGCACTTTCCCAAGATGTATACGGAAGAACTTCTGTGGCTGCTGTGTGTGTGGCCGCCCATGAGTGCGGACACGCCATCCAGCACAATGTGAATTATGCACCGCTGAACATCCGCTCTGCCATTGTACCAGTGGCAAATATCGGATCTTCCCTTTCCTGGCCGATCTTTCTTCTGGGACTGATCCTTTCCATTCCGGCTCTTACCACAGCAGGAATTGTGCTGTTTTCACTGGCCGTGCTGTTCCAGCTTGTGACCCTTCCGGTGGAGTTTAATGCTTCCTCAAGAGCCTTAAAAATGCTGGAAAGTACCGGAATTCTAAGTCACGAGGAAAATGCAGGTGCAAAAAAGGTGCTTACCGCAGCAGCCCTGACTTATGTAGCAGCGCTGGCTTCCTCCATTTTGCAGCTTTTGAGACTGATCATACTTTCCGGAGGTAGAAGACGGGATGATTAACGGAATCAATTCCAGGGAAATGATCCTGGAAATATTACTTGAAATTGAAGAGGGCGAGCACAGCCATGTGGCGATCCGAAATGCCCTTTCCAAATACCAGTTTCTTCCCAAGCAGGACCGGGCATTTATTACCCGGGTCTGCGAGGGAACCTTAGAATATCGGATCCAGATCGACTATATTATCAATTCTTTTTCCAAGGTGACTGTGGATAAGATGAAGCCTGCCATTCGGGAAATCTTAAGAAGTGCGGTATACCAGCTGAAATATATGGACAGCGTGCCGGACAGCGCAGTGTGCAATGAAGCTGTGAAGCTGGCACAGCGCAAGGGCTTTTATAACCTGAAGCCTTTTGTAAACGGTGTGCTTCGCACCATTGCAAGGGAAATGGACAAGGTCAGCTTCCCGAAGAAGGAAGAAGATCTTCTGAAATATCTTTCCGTGAAGTATTCCATGCCGGAGAATCTGGTAACAAGATGGCTGGATGCATATGGAGAGGAAACTACAGAAAAGATCCTGGCTGATTTTCTTACCGAGCGGCCTCTTACCATCCGCTGCCGCACCTATCTGAATTCCAAAGAAGAAATTGTGAAGAGCCTGGAAAATCAGGGCGTAGAGGTAACGCCTGCCCCTTATCTTCCTTATGCATATGGAATCTCCGGTTTCAACCATATTCTTGCATTGGATGCCTTCATTAAAGGACAGATTGTAGTGCAGGACGTAAGCTCCATGCTGGTTGCAGAGGTGGCAAACCCTAAGAAGGGGGATTATGTGATTGATGTGTGCGCGGCACCGGGAGGCAAAAGCCTTCACATGGGTGACAAAATGGAAGGCTACGGAACTGTGGATGCCAGGGATGTGAGCCAGTACAAGGTGAACCTGATCGAGGAGAATATCCAGAGAACCAACTCCATCAATGTGCAGGCAAAGGTACAGGATGCCACCGTGTTTGATCAGGAGTCAGAGCTGCTGGCAGACATTGTGATCGCAGATGTTCCCTGCTCCGGCTATGGCGTCATCGGCAAGAAACCGGAGATCAAATACCGGGTAACTCCTCAGAAACAGGAGGAAATCGTAATCCTGCAGAGAACCATTCTGGACCGTGCAGCCAACTATGTGAAGCCAAGAGGAGAACTGATCTTCAGTACCTGCACCATTGCAAAAGAAGAAAACGAAGAGAATATGATGTGGTTTTTGCAGAATTATCCGTTTAAGCTGGAAAGCCTGGATCCTTATCTTCCAGAGGAACTGCATTCTGAGACAACGGCTCTTGGATATCTGCAGCTGCTTCCAGGCGTACATAAGACAGATGGATTTTTTATTGCAAAATTCAGAAGAAAATAGGAAACGAAATTATGACAGACATTAAGTCCATGAATAAAGAAGAACTGAAGGATCTGATGGTACAGGTTGGAGAAAAGCCTTTTCGTGCCAAACAGATCTACAGCTGGCTTCATGAACACCTGGTAACTTCCTATGAAGAAATGGGAAATATCCCGGGAAAATTAAAAGAAAAACTGAAGGAATATCCCATCACGGCCCTGGAAATGGTGGACGAGCAGATTTCCGCCATTGACGGCACAAGGAAATATCTGTTTCGTCTTTCTGATGGAAATGTGATCGAGAGCGTTCTCATGCGTTATAAACATGGGAACTCTGTGTGCATTTCCTCCCAGGTGGGCTGCAAAATGGGATGCCGTTTCTGCGCCTCTACCATTGGAGGCTGGACCAGAAACTTGCTTCCTTCCGAGATGCTGGACCAGATCTACCGGATCCAGAGCATTACCGGCGAGCGTGTATCCAATGTAGTGGTGATGGGAACCGGCGAACCGATGGATAACTATGATAACATTGTACGTTTTGTACATCTGCTTTCCGAGGAAGGCGGTCTTAATATCAGCCAGAGGAATATAACCGTATCGACCTGCGGGATTGTTCCGAAAATCTATGAGCTTGCAAAGGAAAAGCTGCAGATTACCCTTGCGTTATCCCTGCATGCTCCGAATGATGAGAAAAGGCGTGAGCTGATGCCCATTGCCAACCGCTACAGTATGGATGAGGTCCTGGATGCATGCCGGAATTATTTCCAGGAAACAGGCAGGAGAATCACCTTTGAATACAGTCTTGTGGCTGGTGTTAATGACAGTGATGAGGACGCAAAAGAGCTAAGCAGCCGGATCCATGACATTAACTGTCATGTAAATCTGATTCCTGTGAACCCGATCAAAGAGCGTTCTTACAGGCGTTCCACCCATCAGGCTGTGGAGAATTTTAAAATAAAACTTGAAAAATGCGGAATTAATGTTACTATTAGAAGGGAAATGGGCAGTGATATAGACGGTGCCTGTGGACAATTGAGAAAGAGTTATATGGAAAAAGGTTACGATCAGCAGTAACCAAGAAGCAGAAAGCGAGAAGTGACATGAGGGTATATTCAGCTACGAATATCGGAATGAAGCGGAAGATGAACCAGGATTATGTGTTCGCTTCCCAGACCCCGGTTGGAAATCTCCCGAACCTCTTTGCTGTTGCTGATGGAATGGGAGGGCACAACGCAGGTGATTACGCTTCCTCTCACGCTGTCAGGATACTGGTAGATGAAATCAGGGAAGATACGGATTACAATCCAGTAAAGGTGATCCGCCATGCCATCGAGACTGCTAACACAGAAATTATAGAACAGGCACAAAAAGACGAGAAACTTCGTGGAATGGGCACCACCATGGTGGTAGCCACCATTGTTGGCCAGTATGCCTATGTGGCCAATGTGGGAGACAGCAGACTGTATGTGGCAGACAAACAACTGAGACAGGTTACCAGAGATCATTCGCTGGTACAGGAAATGGTAAGAATGGGTGAAATTACAGCCGAGGAGGCACGGAATCATCCGGATAAGAATATTATCACCAGAGCGCTTGGTGCAGAGAAAACCGTAGATGTAGATTTCTTTGACATGCGTCTGGAGCCGGGAAGTACGATTCTGATGTGCTCGGACGGTCTTTCCAATATGGTTGAGGATTCCAAGATGGAAGAGATCATATTGAATTCCGATGAAGACATTAACTGGAAAGGGGAGACCCTGATCCGGGAGGCCAACAACAACGGCGGCAAAGACAACATTGCAATAGTATTGGTAGAACCATTCACGAATGAGGTGGAAACATGTTAAAGACAGGTATGATCATAGCTGAGCGCTATGAAATTGTAAGCAAAATCGGTACCGGCGGAATGGCGGACGTATATAAGGCAATGGACCATAAACTGAACCGCTTTGTGGCAGTTAAGGTTCTGAAGCCGGAATTCCGGGAAGATGCAACTTTTGTAAAGAAATTCAGAAGTGAGGCGCAGGCAGCAGCAGGACTGACGCATCCCAATATCGTCAATGTATTTGACGTAGGAGATGATGAGGGCGTTTATTACATTGTAATGGAACTGATCGAGGGAATTACCCTGAAGGAGTATATTTCCAAGAAAGGCAAGCTTTCCGTAAAGGAAGCAACCAGTATTGCCATTCAGGTATCCATGGGACTGGAGGCTGCACACAGCCACGGAATTGTACACCGTGATGTGAAGCCGCAGAACATTATTATTTCTACAGACGGTAAAGTAAAGGTAACAGACTTTGGTATTGCCAGAGCCGCATCCTCCAATACCATCAGCTCCAATGTGATGGGATCTGTACATTACAGTTCACCGGAGCAGGTACGAGGCGGTTACAGCGATGAGAAGAGTGATATCTATTCATTGGGTATTACCTTATATGAGATGGTAACAGGCAGGGTTCCCTTTGACGGGGATACCACAGTTGCCATTGCCATCAAGCATCTTCAGGAGGAAATGGTTCCGCCCAGCCTCTATGCGCCGGATCTTCCGTACAGCTTGGAGCAGATCATTTTGAAATGTACCCAGAAGAGTGTGGACCGCAGATACAACAAGATGGAGGATGTGATCGCAGACCTGAAGCATTCCCTGATCGACCCGCAGGGGGATTTTGTGAAGCTGACTTCTGTAGATACAGATGCCAAGACGGTGGTAATCTCTGACGAGGAGCTTGGGGAGATCAAGCATACCCCGAAGCAGTCCATAAAGGCTGACATTGAGGCTCTTGAGAAGGAACTTAATGAGACCAACTATGATGATTACGATCCGGATGAGGACGAAGACAGAACCAGCCGTTCCCGCAGCAGAAGCAGCAGGGACCGTGACAGAGAAAGGGACAGAGAAAGGGACAGAGATGACAGAGAGCGCCGCCTTAAGAAAAAGAAAAGAGGCGTCAGCGTAGCAGGAAGTATTGTGGCACTGATCGCAGGCGCAGCTGTTCTCATTGCTGTGATCGTTGTAGCAGGAAAGGCCACCGGCCTGATCGGAGGCGGCAAGGCAAATACTGAAGCAGACCAGCAGGAGCAGACCACACAGCAGGATAACACAGATGACGGACTGGTACCAGTACCGGATCTGGTTGGCAAGACAGAGGCTGAGGCTCAGGAACTCCTTGCATCCCTGAATATCGGAATGAGCTACAAGGGTGAGGAAGCTTCCACTCAGGCCAAAGGCAATATTTCTTCCCAGGATCCTGTAGAGGGTACCAGAGTAGAGAAGAATTCAACAGTCAATTATTATGTAAGTAAAGGTTCAGAAGAAATTACAGTACCGGATCTGTTTGGCCAGAATGCTGCTGCCGCACAGGAAACTCTGGAGAGCCAGGGCGTGAATGTTCAGATCAATAAGATCTACCCGGATGATACCTCTTCTGTGGATATCGGATGCGTACTGGATACAGAGCCGACAGCCGGCACGACTGTGAAGGCCGGGGATACGGTTACCCTTACCATCAGCCGCGGTATTGACTATGGCGACAGCGTACAGGTACCGGATGTAACCGGACTTGAGAAAAATGAAGCAATTGCCAAGCTTGGCAAATTCCTTAATATCAATGTGGAGACACAGGTAAGCACAGATGTTGCAGAAGGAACCGTTATTTCCCAGGATCCGATCGGATTCACAGATGATGATCCGGTTTACGGAAATCCTGACACAGATACCATTACCATTACCGTAAGCAGTGGTACACAGGATATTTCTGCCGCAGAGAGCACAGAAGATACAACTCAGACACAGAGCTCTTCCGACGCTGCTGCAGCCGCTGTTGCAAACGGTGAAATCTGGAAATGCACCCAGAGACTGAACACACCTACCGGATACACAGGCGGTCTTGTCAGACTGGAACTGGTTCAGGAAGTGAGCGGAGTTCCCACTGCAAGCACTGTAGTAGACGGACAGCAGCTGACTTTCCCGTATCAGCTGGACATTATTGGAGCACCTGGTGTGGCTGAGGGTACCTTATATCTGTCCGAACAGCAGTCAGACGGAAGCTACCAGGAACTTGGACATTATCCGCTTACTTTTGAGAAAGCAGAGTAATCCATGCAGGGAAAGATCATTAAAGGAATCGCAGGTTTTTATTACATTTATGCCGAGGACGGCAATGTGTATGAATGCAAGGCAAAGGGGATTTTCCGAAAGGATAATTTCAAGCCCCTTGTAGGGGATAATGCGGAAATTTCCGTTCTGGACCAGGAGGCGAAGGAAGGCAGCGTAACTGCCATTCTTCCCCGCCGCAATTCCCTGATCCGTCCGGCAGTTGCCAATGTGGATCAGGCATTTGTTATCTTTGCAATGGAGGATCCAAAGCCGAATTTTCTTCTTCTGGACAGATTTCTGATTATGATGGAGCAGCAGGGGATTCCTGCTGTTATCTGTTTTAACAAGAAGGATTTAGGAGAGAAGGAAGAACTGGAACGGCTGTATCAGACCTATACCGGATGCGGATACCAGGTGGTTCTGTCCAGTACCTTAGAAGGAGAGGGCATCGACGAGATCCGTCAGATCCTGAGAGGAAAGACAACCGTGGTAGCAGGTCCTTCCGGAGTTGGCAAATCTTCCATCACCAACTGCATGCAGGGTGAGATTCAGATGGAGACTGGAGAGATCAGCCGGAAGCTGAAAAGAGGAAAGCACACTACCAGACATTCCCAGGTAATTCCTGTGGAGAAGGATACCTTCCTTGTGGATACTCCGGGATTTTCTTCTTTGTATCTTACGGATATGGAAGAAGATGAACTGAGAAATTATTTTCCGGAATTTCTGAAATATGAACCGCAGTGCCGTTTCCAGGGATGCAGACACATCCACGAACCGGACTGCGGCGTTAAGGAAGCCCTGGCAGAGGGAAAGATCAGCCAGCTGCGTTATGAGGATTATCTGGCATTATATGAGGAATTAAAAGAGAAAAGGAGATACTAAAACTATGTATCAGCTATGCCCTTCCATTTTATCAGCGGATTTTAACCGCCTGGGCGAACAGATTAAAATTCTTGAAAACGAAGGAGTACAGTGGCTCCACATTGACGTTATGGATGGAGATTTCGTTCCAAGCATTTCTTTTGGAATGCCTGTGATCAAATCCATTCGTAAGGAATCCAAGATGTTTTTTGATGTTCATCTTATGGTGACAGAGCCAGAGAGATACATTCAGGATTTTGTAAACTGCGGTGCAGATTCCATTACCGTACATGCAGAAGCCTGTGAGGATCTGGAAAGGACAATTGAGCGCATCAAGGACGCTGGCGTGAAGGTGGGAGTCTCCATCAAGCCTGCGACTCCGGTGAATGACATCAGCCATATGCTGGAGGATGTGGATATGGTCCTTGTGATGACGGTTCAGCCAGGATTTGGCGGACAGAAATATATGGATGAGTGTACAGAGAAGATTCAGGAACTGAGAGAACTGATCGACAAAGAGAATCTGGATGTGGATATTGAGGTGGACGGCGGAATCAATGAGGGTACTCTTGAGACTGTTATGAAGGCCGGGGCAAATATTTTTGTTGCCGGATCCTGGGTATTTGGCGGTGACATCGCAGAAAATGTCCGTCACATTCAGAAAGAAATTGAAGAAATCAGCGACCGAATCGAGTGAGATACAGTATGACAGACACAGTAATCGTAAGCGGGGGCATGATCCAGAAAGATTTTGCCCTCGATTTTTTAAAAAAACTGCAAAAAGAGAATAAAGACCAAAAGCTGCAGCTTGTGGCAGCTGACCGGGGACTGGATTTTTTCAGGGAGACCGGGCTGGTGCCAGATCTTGCAGACGGGGATTTTGACAGCGTATCTGCAGATGGAAAGGCATACCTTGACAGCCTGACCAAAACCAGTATCGTCCAGCTTCAGCCGGAGAAGGATGATACGGACACACAGTCTGCATTAAACCTGGCAATCAAACAGGGTGCCAGAAGCATTTTGATCCTGGGAGCGACAGGAGGCAGGCTGGACCACTTCCTTGGCAATCTGGGACTTCTTACCCTGGGAAAACAAAAAGGCGTGAAGGTTGCCCTGGCAGACGAGCAGAATTATATCTGTCTTGTGGAGAGTGGAACCAGGCTTTATAAGGACAGGCAGTTTGGAAAATATGTTTCTTTTTTTCCAGCAGGAGGAGCGGTTGAGGGACTTACCCTTGAGGGCTTTAAGTATACGCTGGCCGGATATAATCTGACAGTAGCGGACAGCGGACTTACCGTAAGTAATGAGATCCAGGAAGAAGAGGCAGTGATCCGCTACCAGAGCGGCAGCCTTCTGATGATCATGTCCCGGGACCGCAGATAAAGATCTTGCTGTGTTACTGGGCACGGAGCGAACAGTAACCTTGCTGTAACTGCGCAGACCATATACAGTTACAATTTACTTTTGAAACGCGGTGTGGTATGATTTAACAGGATTGGGCTGCCTTGCAGCCCTGCTACATTAAGAATTGGTATTTCGGAAGAAATACAAGGAGGAATATACAGAAATGAAATTAGGTATCGTTGGTTTACCAAACGTAGGAAAAAGTACACTTTTTAACTCTTTAACCAAGGCAGGAGCAGAATCCGCCAACTATCCATTCTGTACCATTGACCCTAACGTGGGCGTTGTTACTGTACCGGATGAGAGACTGGCTCTGCTTGGAGATTTCTATCATTCCAAGAAGGTAACACCTGCAGTCATCGAGTTTGTTGATATTGCCGGACTTGTAAAGGGCGCCTCCAAGGGCGAAGGTCTTGGAAACCAGTTCCTTGCAAATATCCGTGAAGTAGACGCAATCGTACATGTAGTACGCTGCTTTGAGGATACCAATGTAATCCACGTAGACGGAAGCATTGATCCAATCCGTGACATTGAGACCATCAATCTGGAGCTGATCTTTTCTGACCTTGAGATCCTGGAGAGAAGAATTGCCAAGGTTACCAAGACCGCACGTATGGATAAGGAAGCGGCCAAGGAGCTTGACTTCCTTCAGAAGATTAAGAAATGGCTGGAAGACGGCAAGATGGCAATTACCATGGAGCTTGAGAATGAGGATGAGGAAGCATGGATGGGAACCTATAACCTGCTCACCCAGAAGCCAGTGATTTATGCAGCCAATGTTGCAGAGGATGACCTTGCAAACGACGGAGCTGACAATGCTCATGTTCAGGCTGTAAGAAAGTATGCAGCAGAGCAGAACAGCGAGATTTTCGTGATCTGTGCCCAGATCGAGGAAGAGATTTCCGAGCTGGATGAGGATGAGAGAAAAATGTTCTTAGAGGATCTTGGTCTTAAGGAGTCCGGCCTTGAGAAGCTGGTAAAAGCAAGCTACCATCTCCTTGGCCTGATGAGCTTCCTTACTTCCGGTGAAGATGAGACAAGAGCATGGACCATCAAGATTGGAACCAAGGCACCTCAGGCAGCTGGTAAGATCCACTCTGATTTCGAGAGAGGATTCATTAAGGCTGAGGTAGTGAATTATCAGGATCTTCTGGATTGCGGCTCCTATGCAGGTGCAAGAGAGAAAGGCCTTGTGAGAATGGAAGGTAAGGATTACGTGGTACAGGACGGCGATGTAATCTTATTCCGCTTTAACGTATAATGATCAATGCGATCCAACCGAAAGAGACAGAGGGATAATAAATGTCAATTCAGTTTCCAAATCTGGGGATCAACCTGGATTATGTGGGAAAATCCATTCGCATATTTGGATTTGAAATTACCTTCTTCGGTCTTCTGATTGCAGCCGGAATGCTTCTGGGACTGGGATTTATAGTCCTTGAGGCAAGAAGATGCGGAGAAAAAGAAGATGATTACCTGGAAATGATGATCCTCTCACTGGTGACGGGAGTGATCGGTGCAAGAGCACTTTATGTATGTTTTTCCTGGAATCTTTATAAAGGAAATGTGAATCAGATCTTTAATTTAAGAGGCGGCGGCCTTGCTTTTTACGGCGGGCTGTTCGGCGGCATGCTGGGCGCAGCCATCTACTGTGCCATCCGCAAAAAGGCCTTCATGCAGATGGCAGATACTGCCTGTATGGGACTGGTGATCGCGCAGATAATAGGAAGGTGGGGGGATTTCTTTAACCGGGAATCCTTCGGTGAATATACCAACAGCATATTTGCAATGCAGCTTCCTTTATCCGCTGTGCGTTCCAGTGAAGTCACATCCGTTATGAGGGAGAATCTTGAGACCATAGGAGGCGTTTCCTATATTCAGGTTCATCCGGTCTTTCTTTACGAAAGTCTGTGGTGCCTGCTTTTGTTTCTGCTCATGCTTGTGTGGAAAAGAAAGAAACGTTTTCATGGAGAGGTATTCTTAAGATATCTGGCTGGATACGGACTTGGCAGATTCATTCTGGAATATCTGAGAACAGACAAGCTGACGATTCCCGGAACTTCCATCGGAATTTGCCAGGTGATCTCAGCGGCACTGTTTCTCATATGTGCGGTAGTGGTAACTGTGGAGAGCTCTATGGCGAAGAAGAGAGCTGCAAGGCGCAGACGCAGGAGAGAACAGGATTATGAAGCACAGGAGATGGCGGCCAGACAGGCTGAAGCGGAAGAATACAGAGACAGGCTTAAGCTTGAGCGGGCTTTTGCAGATGAAAAGAAAGGCAGTGTCCCGGAAGCATATTCCGGCAGTGTTCCGGTCTATGAAAGCCAGGAAGAAGAAAGCACTCAGGATGATCCAAAGGAAGAAGAGACTGCCGGATCAGCTTCTGACCAGATGGAAGAAGCTGCAAAGGATGGTTATGAAGAAGTCTCTGAAAATCAGGAAGCAGTTGCTGGCGAAGACGCTGAGACTGAAGAAACAGCTTCGGAAGAATACGAAGAAAATGAAGGCGATGAAGCCGTATCTGAGGAAGCACTTCAGGAAGACGGCAGCTTACAAAAAGACGATTCCGCCTATGAAGAGGTGGAAGAGACTGCTGCACCTTATGGAACAGAAGCTGCTTCTGCAGCGGATCCATCACTTTCAGAAGATGATGAGTGGCTGTATAGCAAGCCGCGCAGATTTGCGAAAAAACCTGCCAATGAGCAGAAAAATTGACGGTATGATCGCCAGATATCACGATCTTGCCGGGCTGAATGAAATATTTTGACCATTCCAAAAAGGGATGGAAGGCGAAGCGCCGCTTTGGTGAATGACTCATCAAAGCGGCGTTTTTTCTGTGTTTGTAAGGACTTTGTAACACAATTATGTAATAGATTTCATAATTTGCCACTTGTAATTTAGAAGCAAATGGGTTAGAATAAACGCATAAGTGGTAGGAAGTGGAGAAAAGTGGTGACAAATGGGGACGAAGTGGCAGAACTTCCATTTGTTTCCCATCATGAAATACGAAGGGGAGAATCGTATTTCACGAGAGTAGGTGAGTTTCTATGTTCATGGGAGAATACAATCATATAATCGACGCGAAGGGGCGTTTGATTATCCCGGCTAAGTTCAGGGAACTCTTAGGAGAAGAATTTGTACTGACCAAGGGACTTGATGGTTGCCTTTTTATTTATCCTATGGATGAATGGGAAGCCTTTGAAGAGAAGCTCAGAGCATTACCACTTACAAACAAAAACGCTAGAGCCTTTTCGCGATTCTTTGTAGCTGGAGCTACCATGTGTGAACTGGACAAGCAGGGGAGAATTCTCGTACCTCAGACGTTACGTGAGTTCGCTGGTCTGGAGAAGGACGTGGTCCTGACAGGCAACTTGAACAGAGTTGAGGTCTGGAGCAAGGAGAAATGGAGCGAGAATTGCAATTTTGACGATATGGACAGCATTGCAGAGAGCATGGAAAGCATCGGTATCGTTATCTGAGCATAAAACAAGCAGAAATCCAACAGGAGACGGAAATGGAATTTAAACACAAATCTGTATTACTGGACGAGACCGTTGGCGGGCTTAACATCAAGCCGGATGGAATCTATGTGGATGGCACTTTGGGCGGCGCTGGACATGCCATAGAGGTATGCAGGAAACTTTCTGCCAAGGGGAGATTTATTGGTATAGATCAAGACCAGGATGCGATAATTGCTGCGAGTGAACGACTTGCCGCCTTTGATCAGGTGACAATCATTCGCAGCAATTATTGTTACATGGTACCGGAGCTCGCCGCAAGGGGAGTTCACAAGGTAGATGGTATTGTGCTGGATCTGGGAGTATCCTCATATCAGCTGGACAATGAAGAACGTGGATTTACCTACCGGGTAGATGCACCTCTTGACATGCGTATGGACCAGAGACAGACTCAGACCGCCAGTGACATTGTAAACGGTTACGAAGAAAGAGAACTATATCGCATTATACGCGATTACGGTGAAGATAAATTTGCTAAGAATATAGCGAAACATATTGTTGCCGCAAGGCAGCAGGCCCCGATCACCACCACAGGGCAGCTTACACAGATCATACGGGAATCTATCCCTATGAAGATACAGGCAGCAGGCGGACATCCTGCCAAGCGTACCTTCCAGGCAATCCGTATTGAGCTGAACAAGGAGCTGGATGTACTTCGGGATTCCCTTGACGGGATGATCGATCTTCTGGATGATGGGGGAAGGCTTTGTATTATTACGTTCCATTCCCTGGAAGACAGAATCGTCAAGACCATCTTCCGCAAGAATGAGAATCCCTGTACTTGTCCGCCGGATTTTCCGGTTTGCGTGTGCGGGAAGAAGTCCAAAGGAAAAATGATCACCAGGAAGCCGATTCTTCCCAGTGATGAGGAAATGGAAACAAATCCGCGTTCTAAGAGCGCAAAACTAAGAATTTTTGAGCGAAGGATTTAAAGAAGGGTAAAAAATGGCGAAGACAGGCAGACATACTACTTCCAGAAGAAGTTCACAGAGCATGTATGTTGATGGCAACACTGTGCGTAAAGTACAGGAAGTTCCTGTAAAAAGGGAATACCGTCAGCCAGAGCATTCAGTTAGAAAGAAACAGGCAAGACCTGCACTTGGCCCAGGTCAGGAACTGACCCGCCAGGGCAAGTCTCTTTCCAGGGAAGCGCGTCGAAACCGTGCCAAGGCCAACAGCATGAACCGGAATTTTGCCATATTTCTGGGCGTGCTTGGCGTTATAGTTGTATTTTGCAGCATCAATTATCTGCGTCTGAAAACAGAATGCACAAGCAAAAGAAGCCAGGTGGCTTCCTTAGAATCCCAGTTAGCAGAGCTGAAGGAAGATAATGATGCATATGAAAGCCAGGTAACATCCAGCGAGGATCTTGAAAGAATACGAAAGATCGCGATTGGACGACTGGGAATGAAATATCCAAGCAACCAGCAGACAGAGACCTATACAACTGAGGGCGGCAGCTTTGTCCGGCAGTATCAGGAAGTAACCGGGAAGTAAGGGAATGAAGGCAGGTGTTTGATTGAGTACTTCAGGAAGAAAAGCAAAGAAAAAACCAATTAAAAAAATAAATCACACTATGAAAAATAAGCTGTCAATACTGTTCTTATGCGTATTGGGAGCTTTAGTCGTTTTATTGGGAGTTATTACCTATATCAATTTTCACAGCGGTGAAAAATACAAGAAACAGGTATTAAGCCAGGCCCAGCAGAAATACCAGAATCGTACCATACCATCCAAGCGAGGCAGTATCTACGACCGGAATGGAAACCTTCTGGCAACCAGCAACAAGGTATACAATGTAATTCTGGACTGCAGGACCATAAACTCAGAGACCGATTATATAGAGCCCACGATCCGGGCACTGGAAAATATTTTTGGAGTGGAAGAGACCGCTGTCCGAAAGGCGCTGACAGATGATGAAACAAAGGACAGCCAGTACTGGGTGATCAAAAGGGCGGCCAGTATGGATGACCAGAAAGCCTTTGAGGATTACTGTGACCTTTCCGATACTACAGGCCTTACAGCAGCAGAAATTAAGGAACGGCAGAATGTGAAGGGCGTCTGGTTTGAGGAGGATTACCAGAGAGTTTATCCTTATAATGAGCTTGCCTGCGATACACTTGGCTTCACCTATTCCAGGGACTCGGCAGATTATGGCCTGGAAGGCTATTACAACAGCAGCCTTGTGGGAATCGATGGCCGCCAGTACGGCTACCTCAACGATGATTCCAATGTGGAGCAGACTATTATTGAGGCAAAGGATGGAAACAACCTGGAAACCAGCCTGGATCTTGGCATTCAGCAAATTGTGGAAAAATGGGTGAATGCTTTTATGGAATCCACAGGAGCCAAGAACATCGGCGTGATTGTGGAGAACCCTAATAACGGTGAAATCCTTGCAATGGATGGCGGAGACCGTTATGACCTGAACGATCCCCGTGATCTTTCTGATCAGTATACAAAGGAAGAACAGGCTGCCATGAGTGATTCGGAGACCATGACGATCTTAAGCGACAGATGGAACAACTTCTGCGTTACAGATATTTATGAACCGGGTTCTGTTGTGAAGCCCATTGTTATGGCAGCAGCTCTGGAGCAGGGCAAAATTTCCACAAGCGACACATTCTACTGCGATGGATTCCAGAACTTTGGTGTGGAAGGAAATATGACTACCATCAAGTGTGCGAATATCTACGGTCATGGCATGGAGACCCTTGCAGAGGTAATTGCCAATTCCTGCAATGATGCCATGATGCAGATTGGTGCAGCCATGGGCGCAGAGAATTTCTTGAAGGCCCAGAGCACCTTCAACTTCGGAAGCAGAACCGGAATCGATCTTCCAAATGAAGGCTACGGCATTATGCATACCATTGAGACCATGAAGGAGACGGAGCTTGCATGTTCTGCCTTTGGTCAGGGATTCAGCTGCACCATGATCCAGGAGATCAATGCCATGTGCTCTGTGATCAATGGCGGCTACTACTATCAGCCCCATCTTGTTACCAAGATTAAGGATGCCAGCGGTGCTACAGTGAAAAACATCAGCCCGATCCTTCAGAAGCAGACCATTTCCGAGAGTATTTCTGCAGATATCCGCAGCTACATGCAGGCCAGTGTGGAACAGGGTACCAGTATGACCTCCAAGGTGCAGGGCTACAGCTCAGGCGGTAAGACCGGAACTGCGGAGAAATTCCCGCGAGGAAACGGCAAATATGTAGTTTCCTTCATTGGTTTTGCCCCGGTAGAGGAGCCCCAGGTGGTAATCTATGTAGTCATTGATGAGCCAAACGTGGAAGATCAGGCAAGCAGTGTTTATGCCCAGTACGTGGCACAGGCCATTCTTTCTGAGATGCTGCCTTATATGAACATTCAGCCGGATGAATCCACAGACGGAACCATTCCGGAGACAGAGCTGTGGGAGAATTTCAGCGGTTATGCAAACAATGTGTCTAATAGCCAGATCGATGAAAACGGCAATCTTGTAGACGGAAATGGAAACCTGATCGACTGGGACGGCAACCGCATTGACGAGAACGGCTATCTTCTCAACATCGATGGAAGCTACAAGATGGATGAAAACGGAGAGTATATCAAATCCGACAATCTTGAGGGAACTAGCAATACCTATACAGGCTCTGCAGGTGAGACACTGCCAGAGGCTGTTTCCGATACCAACGTCCCCGGTCCGCCGGAAGATACCACAGATCCCATCCAGGATAACAACATGGAAAGCGAAGGCATTACAAACGAAGAAGCTGGTCTTGATTGAGCAGAGATGAAACATACCCCCGCGGGGAACTGTCATATATTAATTGTGACAGTTTCCGTCGGGGGATTTTTTTATGAAAAAAGCCATGACCTTTCACAGGAAAAAAATCTGGCTGGTCTTTCTCATATGTGCAGTCATGATGCTGGGAATGATCGGCCGGCTGGTCTATCTGATGGGGTTCCGGTCAGATTACTATTACCAGAAAGCACAGGACCTTCATGAAAGAGAGAGGGACATCAAAGCCGCAAGAGGCCAGATCCTGGATGTCCAGGGGCGGGTGCTGGCAGATAATAAGACAGTCTGCACCATTTCTGTCATACACAGCCAGATCAAGGAGCCGGAAAAGGTGATCCAGATTCTGTCAAAAGAACTGGATATGGACACAGAAACCGTGCGAAAAAGAGTGGAAAAGGTATCTTCTATTGAAAGGATCAAAACCAATGTTGAGAAATCTGTGGGAGATACCATCCGGGATTACGGTCTTGAGGGCGTGAAGGTAGACGAAGACTACAAAAGATACTATCCCTACGGCTCTCTGGCCTCCAAGGTTCTGGGTTTTACAGGAGGGGATAACCAGGGAATCATCGGGCTTGAGGTAAAGTATGAAGAGGTTCTGAAAGGGGAAAATGGCAAAATTTTGACCACCACAGATGCCCGTGGTGTGGAAATAGACCAGATTGGAGAAAGCAGAAAGGATCCGGTCCCCGGTGAAAACCTGAAGATCAGTCTGGATATTGATATCCAGCAGTACGCCCAGCAGGCTGCCCTTAAGGTGATGGAAGAAAAGCAGGCCACTCGTGTGTCCATCCTGCTTATGAATCCTCAGAACGGGGAAATCTATGCCTGCGTCAATGTGCCGGAATTTGACCTGAACGATCCCTTTACTTTAAATACAGATGTGGATACTACAGGAATGACCCAGCAGGAAAAACAGGACCTTCTGAACCAGATGTGGCGAAATCCCTGTCTGAATGATACCTATGAGCCGGGTTCTACCTTTAAAATCATCACCATGTCAGCAGGACTGGAGGCTGGCGTGGTTTCTGTAAATGACCGCTTTTACTGTCCTGGCTACAAGGTAGTGGATGACCGCCGGATCCACTGTGCCAGAAGGACGGGGCACGGCTCCCAGAATTTTGTGGAAGGGGCACAGAACTCCTGCAACCCGGTATTTATCGAGGTAGGCCTGCGTCTTGGCGTGGAAAATTACTATCATTACTTCGAACAATTTGGACTGAAAAAGAAAACAGGCGTGGATCTTCCAGGAGAAGCAGGAACCATTATGCACAAAATGGAAAATATGGGAAATGTAGAGCTGGCCACAGTGGCATTCGGCCAGTCTTTTCAGATCACGCCCATTCAGCTTGCCACTACCGTAAGCTCCCTGATCAACGGGGGAAGGCGGATCACGCCCCATTTTGGAGTGTCAGTGCTAAGTGCTGACGGCCTCAGCGGAAGGAAGCTGGAATATCCGGTGGAAGAGGGCATCGTCTCTGAGAAAACCTCTGAAACTGTGCGGCAGATCCTGGAAAAAGTAGTGTCAGAGGGCTCCGGGCGAAATGCTCAGATCGAGGGCTATACAGTGGGCGGCAAAACCGCCACATCCCAGACGCTTCCCAGAAGTGCCAATCGGTACATTTCTTCCTTCCTTGGCTTTATGCCTGCAGAAAATCCACAGATTCTGGGACTTTGCATCATCCATGATCCACAGGGCGTTTACTACGGCGGAACCATTGCGGCACCTGTGATCAAAGGCATTTTTGAAGCAGTTTTATCGTCGAAAAGCAACCTATGGGTTGATTAATAAGGGGAAAAGCTTTATACTATAAGATGCTTCAAAAAACAAAAATGAAAAACGAAAGAGTTAAAGAGGTGTGAGGATGGAATTTCATATTGTGATCCCGGTGCTGATTTCTTTTGCGATCAGTGCAGTATTAGGACCTGTCATCATTCCGTTTCTTAGGAAACTGAAAATGGGACAGACAGAGCGTACAGAGGGCGTACAGTCCCATCTGAAGAAAGCCGGAACCCCGACTATGGGCGGCGTGATTTTTCTGATATCCACGATTATTACTTCATTATTCTATGTGAAAGACTACCCGAAGATCATTCCGGTGCTGTTCCTGACATTAGGCTTCGGACTGATCGGATTTCTGGATGACTACCTGAAGGTAGTGCTTCGCAGATCAGATGGACTTCTTCCCTGGCAGAAGTTCCTGCTTCAGGTGGTTGTAACCGGTATTTTCACCTTCTATCTGCTGAAATATACCGATGTATCCCTGACTATGCGCATTCCGTTCTGGGGCGGACATTATCTGAACCTTGGATGGCTTGCGGTTCCGGTTCTGTTTTTTGCCGTGATCGGAACTGTCAATGGCGTGAACTTCACAGACGGTGTTGATGGCCTTGCCACAAGCGTTACCCTGATCGTGGCAGTGTTCTTTACCGTGGTATCCATTGGAACACAGTCCGGAATTGAGCCGGTTACCTGTGCGGTTATCGGCGGACTGATGGGATTTTTGCTTTACAACGTATATCCGGCAAGCGTATTTATGGGAGATACTGGTTCCCTGGCACTTGGCGGCTTTGTGGCTGGCGTGGCCTATATGCTGCAGATGCCCCTGTTTATCCTGATCGTAGGACTGATCTACCTGGTTGAGGTACTGTCCGTTATGATCCAGGTAACATACTTCAAGGCTACACATGGCAAGCGTATTTTCAAAATGGCTCCCATCCATCACCATTTCGAGCTTTGCGGATGGTCTGAAGCCCGCGTAGTTGCAGTGTTTACCATTGTGACTGCCATCATGTGCCTGATCGGTCTTTTGGCTTTGTAAGGCATTAAGGAGGAATTTTATTATGGAATTAAAAGGAAAAAAGGTTCTGGTTTTCGGAGCCGGCAAAAGCGGCATCGGTGCAGCAGACCTTCTGGGTGCTGTAGGTGCCTGCCCAATTCTCTATGACGGAAAAGCAGACCTGGATAAAGAAAGCGTATTACATAAAACAAGCGGCAATTATGAACTTCAGATCTATGCAGGAGAGCTTCCAAAGGAGGTTCAGGACAGCCTTGACCTGGTTGTGTTAAGCCCTGGCATTCCTACGGACCTTCCAATCGTGAAGGGCTTTTATGAGCAGGGACTTCCTGTATGGGGAGAGGTTGAGCTCGCCTATGAGACCGGAAAGGGAGAGGTTCTTGCCATTACTGGAACCAACGGCAAAACAACCACAACCGCTCTTCTTGGCAAGATCATGAAGGATGCAAGAGAGTCTGTTTTTGTAGTAGGAAATATCGGTACCCCATACACCTCCAAGGCATTGGAGATGAAAGACAACACCATTACAGTTGCAGAGATCAGCAGCTTCCAGCTTGAGACCATTTCCAAATTTGCTCCCAAGGTAAGCGCCATTCTGAACATTACAGAGGATCATCTGAACCGCCATCATACCATGGCAGAGTACATCCGTGTGAAAGAGCTGATCACCAGCAACCAGGGCCCGGAGGATGTGTGCGTACTGAATTATGAGGATGAGGTTCTCTGCGAGTTTGGTAAGCATATCGTACCGAAGACCGTATATTTCTCCAGCGCAAGAAGACTGGAACAGGGTATTTTCCTTGAGGGAGACCAGATCATTCTTCGCACCAAGACAGAAGAGATTCCGGTAGTGAAGACAGGAGACCTGAAGCTTCTTGGACTTCACAACTTTGAGAATGTAATGGCAGCAGTTGCCATGGCTTATTGCGCTGGCGTTGATATGGACAGCATCCGTAAGAGCGTCTGCGAATTTACAGCTGTTGAGCACAGAATCGAGTATGTGACAGAGAAGAACGGTGTCGCTTACTACAACGATTCCAAGGGAACCAACCCGGACGCAGCCATCAAGGGAATCCAGGCTATGAACCGTCCTACACTTCTGATCGGCGGCGGCTATGATAAGGAATCCAGCTATGACGAGTGGATTCAGGCCTTTGACGGTAAGGTAAGATACCTGGTTCTCATCGGTCAGACCAAGGAGAAAATCAAGGCAGCAGCCGAGAAGAACGGCTTCCATGATATTATCCTCTGTGAGGACTTAAAGGAAGCGGTTCAGGTGTGTGCAGACAAGGCAAATGCCGGAGACGCAGTTCTGTTATCTCCTGCCTGCGCAAGCTGGGGACAGTTTGACAACTATGAGCAGAGAGGCGAGATGTTCAAGGAGTTCGTAAGAGCTCTGTAAGAATGCATATTGACCCAGGGAGCTATTTCCCTGGGTTATTTTTACATAGGGGAAAAATCCCCAGACATAGGTGTTCCTCCTCTGGCATATGCTTAAATAAGGCAGCCAGCAGGAGCAAGCTATGATCCGGGAGAAAAATCCAAAAATGAAAACAGATACGGTCCTTCTGATCCTGGTGCTGCTTCTGGCAGTATTCGGGCTGATCATGCTGTTTTCCATCAGTGAATACAATGGCAGAGTGCGTTTCGGCGACTCTGCCTATTATTTTAAAAAGCAGCTTTTTGCCACTGCCCTTGGACTTATGGCAATGTACATAGTAGCGGAAATGGATTACCGCTTTTTCGTGGGGCTGGCACCGGCTGCCTATCTTTTGTCCATGGCACTTTCCACTGCGGTTCTGCTGGTGGGACAGGAGATTAACGGTTCCAAGAGGTGGCTGAATTTTGGGCCTCTTTCCTTTCAGCCCTCAGAGTTTGCCAAGGTCGCCGTGATTCTGTTCCTTACTTGGCAGATCGAAAAGAGCAGAAAAAAGACAGCTGGCTTCTGGTTTATGTGCAGGACTATGATGACCCTGCTTCCAATCGTGGGACTGGTCGGCACCAATAACCTGAGTACTGCTATTATCATACTTGGAATCGGCGTGGTGCTGATCTTTGTATCAGACCCTGGATATGCCAGGTTTATTGGAATGGGAGCCGCCGGGGTGGCGGTGATCGCGGTGTTTCTGGCAGCGGAAAGCTACCGGCTGGAACGGCTGGCAATCTGGCGGAATCCTGAGAAATACGAAAAAGGCTTCCAGACCATACAGGGGCTTTATGCCATTGGAAGCGGCGGAATCTTCGGCAGGGGATTTGGCAGCAGCCTTCAGAAGCTGGGGTTCGTGCCAGAGGCGCAGAATGATATGATTTTTTCCATTATCTGTGAGGAACAGGGGCTTGCAGGGGCTTCTTTTCTGATCCTGATCTTCGGACTGCTTTTGTGGAGGCTGTGCGTAATTGCCCTGCACTGCCGGGATCTGGAAGGCACTTTGATCTGCAGCGGCATTATGAGTCACATGGCGATCCAGGTGATCCTGAACATTGCGGTTGTGACCAACACCATCCCCAATACAGGAATTACACTTCCTTTTGTAAGCTACGGAGGAACGTCTGTGGTGTTTCTTCTGGGGGAAATGGGGCTGGCCTTAAGCGTAAGCCGCGGCGGAATGAAATAGCTGTCTGATTGTTACTGTTCACTGGCAATGTTCCGCGAGGTGTTTTTTGTGAACAAAGTTCACAGAAAACCTGAGAATTGCGGCGCGAAATCATGCGAATGCATGATTTCTGTGCATCGCGAAGCGC